>Ga0187893_10004364_pt1 | contig 27070 bp, 24 predicted proteins | sample MA1701074metaG_FD_139574 | JGI IMG/M metagenome (GOLD analysis project Ga0187893, IMG submission 139574) | White microbial mat communities from a basaltic lava cave in the Kipuka Kanohina Cave System on the Island of Hawaii, USA - MA170107-4 metaG ... | reverse complement strand
CATCGTGGTCGGCCACCGTCGCAGAAGTTTGCACAGCGCCGTTTCTGGCCAAGCTTCTGGCCACGGCGGTTGACGCAGCTGCTTGTTACTTTTCGGTTTTCGGTGACCCCCGGTCGGGTTCTCGCTTACCATCCGGCGCAGCATGTCCAACGACACCGACGACGAGGCATTCGGGCGCGCGGGCGGAAAAATCACCCCGCGCGATCGAGACTATCCAAAATGGTACCAGGATGTCGTGCGGGAAGCGGAGCTGTCCGAGCCAGCGAAGGTCGTCAAAGGTTGCATGGTTATCAAACCGCACGGCTACGCGATCTGGGAAAAAGTGCAACGCGGCCTCGATGCCATGTTCAAAGCTACCGGGCATAAGAACGCATACTTTCCGTTGCTCGTTCCACAAAGCTTCATCCACAAGGAAGCCGAGCACGTCGAAGGATTTTCTCCCGAGCTGGCTGTGGTGACCCACGCCGGCGGAGAGAAACTCGAAGAGCCATACGTCATCCGTCCCACCAGCGAGACCATCATCGGATACTTTTTCTCGCGCTGGATCGACAGCTACCGCGATCTCCCATTGCTGCTGAATCAGTGGGCCAACGTGATGCGCTGGGAAAAACGAACCCGACTGTTCCTGCGTACGAGTGAATTCTTGTGGCAGGAGGGGCACACCGCACACGCCAGCCACGACGAAGCACGCGAAGAAGTACTACGCATGCTGGGGGTCTACGGTGATTTCGCCGAGCAGGTCATGGCCATGCCCGTAGTACGTGGACTCAAGACCCCAAGCGAAAAATTCGCTGGTGCGCTGGAGAGCTATTGCATCGAGGCCTGTATGCAGGACGGCAAAGCGCTTCAGGCCGGTACCAGTCATGATCTTGGGCAGAACTTCGGCAAGGCGTTCGACGTCAAGTTCCAAACGGTCGACGGTAACCTAGACTGGGTGTGGCAGACCTCGTGGGGTGTCAGCACACGACTGATTGGTGGCCTCATCATGACCCACTCGGACGATAGCGGTCTCGTGCTTCCGCCCAAGTTGGCGCCCATCCACGTCGTGATCGTTCCCATCTTTCGTACCGACGAGGAACGCATCGGCGTGCTGGCTGCGGCCGAACGCATCGGCAATGCCCTGCGCGAGATCGATATCTCCGATGAACGCAGTCGGTACCGAGATTTTCTCGAGGTCGTGATCGATGCGCGAGACATACGTCCCGGTGCCAAGTTCTACGAGTGGGAGCGCAAAGGTGTGCCTGTGCGCGTGGAGATTGGACCGAAAGATCTCGCGCACGGGCAAGTATGCGTCAAAATGCGCGTCGATACCGCGGCCGGCAAAGGCAAGGAGTTCATTCCGGAGCAGGAATTCGTGACAACGATTCGAACACGCTTGCAGAACTTCCAGCACGAGCTGTTGCGACTCGCGGCCATCCGGCGAGACGAGAAAACCATACAGCTCGACTCTTGGGAAGTGTTCAAGCGCACGTTCGCGGGCGAGGACAGCAGCTTTGCATATTGCCATTGGGACGGCAGCGCAGACACGGAAGCACGCATCAAAGCAGACACCAAAGCTACGATTCGCTGCATACCTCTTTCGGGACAAGGACATGCTGCCGAACCGGGCAAGTGCATCTACTCGGGCCGGCCCTCCCCGCAACGCGTGCTGATGGCCAAGGCCTACTGAGCTGCGCTCACACCGATGCCGGCGAAGGCGGTCGATTTGGGGACCCGAGCCACGACTAGGTTCCGATCCGCACGAGACGGACGAGCGGTCCGTCATTGGGATCGAGCGCGTTCAGATCGATCTCGCCGTGAAGGGCCCACAGGTTGTCACCCTCAGGATCGGTGATGACCTGTTGCACCTGGAAGCGCTTGTCGCCGATCTTGCGTAAGAACGTTTTGTCGGCACGACGTGCGCTCGCGTCGAACACGACGCTGACATGCTCGGCCAAGTAAGCGGCGAGCTCGCGTTCGAACCGTTCAGCGAGCCATGGATCGTCGTCGACCTGGCGAATCGACGCGGCTGCCTGCGACCAATCGGCGATGGACAGCGCATGCAAAAGCAGGTGCATCTCGGCTCGAACGCGGGCCGAAAATGCTCGCATGTCCGATGCAAGATCGATCCGCCGTGGTGTTTCGACCACTGTTGCGTCGTTCGGATCAGCTACCAGCAAGCTTTCCCACTCGTTTACCAGGCTAGCATCGACCTGAGCAATCATGGCACGCGCGAACGCGATGGCATCCCCGAGCTGTTCGTTTTTGTAACCATCGGGAATACTGCGTACGAGCGCTTTGTATGCGTCGCTGACGTAGCGCAACAAGATCCCTTCGCTACGTTGCAGGCCGTAGTCTTTGACATATTCGTTGAACGAACAGTACCGTTCGCACATCTCACGCAGGATCGATTTGGGTCGAATGTTCTCGCTACCGATCCAAGGGTGCGAACGAGCGAATTCATTGAACGTCGCGTATATGAACTCGGCCAGCGGCTTGGGATGCTCGATGTGTTCGAGCTCTTCCATGCGCTGCTCATACTCCACCCCCGCGAGCTTCAGCTCGATGATCCGTTGTGCCTTGAGCTCGTGGATCTGGCTCTGAAGCACGACCTTCGGACTTTCCAGAATCGACTCGACCAGCGTAATAACGTCGAGCGCGTAGGTGTCCACGCCGGCATCGAGCAGGAACAAGGTATTCAAGAGGTACAACGACAGTGTATGGTAAAGTGAAAAATCGCGTTGCAAGCCTTCGCTGACACACGCGTTTGGGCGCGCCTGTCCTGGCACGAACTTGAGCTCGATCACACCCCCACGCCGAAGCGCGCGAAACAATACCGCCGCGTGGCGACGGTGACGGGTATGCGTGCGCGAATCCTCGTGAGAACGAGCAATGAGATCGATCACCTTGCGATAGCCGCCGTCCCGCGTACCCGTAGCTGCCTCGCGTTGCATGACTGAAAGCACGAGGCCATGGGTGATTGCGAACTGCGACTTGAGAGGCTCCGGCTGGCTCGACACCAAACGCTCGAACGTGGTCGCGTCCCAATGCACGTAGCCCCGCTCCGGCGGTTTACGCCACACCAGTTTGCGCCGCTTCTTGGCGTCGTCTCCTACCTTCGCCTCCAACCGCCTGTTTTCGATCACGTGCTCAGGCGCTTGGCAAACCACGCTCCCTCGCTCGTCGAAGCCTTTTCGCCCAGCCCGCCCGGCAATTTGCTGGAAGTCGCGGATACCGAGGATGCGCGTGTCCTGGCCGTCATACTTGCACAGCCTGGTGAACAGCACCGTGCGAATGGGGATGTTGACACCCATACCGAGCGTGTCCGTGCCACAAACGACACGAAGCAGACCTTGCCGAGCGAGCTGCTCCGTGAGCAAGCGGTATTTGGGCAACAAACCGGCGTGATGGATCCCGATTCCATGCCTGAGGAAGCGCCGGATGTCGTGACCATACGGCGTATCGAAACGAAATCCTGCCAGCGCGGCGACAATCCGCTCCTTGTGCTCCTTGCTGCATAGATTGACGCTAGTCAGGTTCTGTGCTTCCTCAGCGCACTCTCGTTGCGTGAAGTTGACGACATAAATCGGGGCCCGTCCGCTCTCGACGAGGTCGCCGATCGTTTCGTGGATGGGCGTCTCTCGATACGCGAAATCGAGCGGCACGGGGCGCTCGTTGGAACATACGACTGCAACCTCACGACCCGTATCAGACGCGATTCTACGTACGATTTCACGCGTGTCCCCCAACGTCGCCGACATCAACAAATACTGCACGTGTGGCATCGTGAGCAGGGGTACCTGCCAGGCCATGCCGCGATCGCGATCGCCGTAGTAGTGGAATTCATCCATGACGACCGTATCGACCGAAGCTTGCTTGCCGGAGCGCATGGCCATGTTGGCCAGCACCTCCGCCGTACAACAGACCACGGGCGCCTGGTGGTTGATCGACGCGTCACCGGTCAACATCCCCACGCGCTGGGGCCCGAGCTCGTTGCACAGCGCAAAGAATTTTTCGCTCACCAGCGCCTTGATGGGACAGGTATAAAACGATCGCGTTCCCTGACAGACGCTGTAAAAGTGCAGCGCCAGCGCGACCAGAGATTTTCCCGAACCGGTCGGCGTAGCAAGAACGACGTGTTTGCCTGCGAAGAGCTCGAGGAGTGCCTCTTCCTGCGCCCGATAGAGCTCGAGCCGCTGCTCAGCGGCCCACGACAGGAACTCGCCGAGCAAGGTGTCTGTGTCCACTCCGACGCGAACGCGTGACGCGAGCGTGGGATGGCTGCCGCCGGCGTCGGCCACGGCGAAACCCTACCACGCTCGCTCGCGAGCTAGAGCTCGAGACGCTTGGAACGGCTATTCGAGGTCGTACTGCTTGAGCTTGCGGTACAACGTGGTCTTGCCGATGTGGAGCAAGCGTGCGGCTTTGCGCTTGTTGCCACGGGCATAGTTGAGCGCGCGCTTGATGGCCTGCTTCTCCGATTCTTCGAGACACAGCTGACGCTCCGGTGTTTCGGACCGCACCTGATGGATGTCCCGCACACGCAGCGATGCAGGCAAATCACGCAACTCGATCTGTTCCGTCGCGCCGTTTGCCATCGCCACATGGATCACTTCCTCGAGCTCGTGCACGTTACCGGGCCAGCGGTAACTACGAAGACAATCCAGTGCGTGATCGGAAACGCCACCGACTGGACGTCGACAGGGTGTGCTCTCGATGATGCGCATCGATAACAACTCGAGGTCCTCGATGCGTTCGGCGAGGCTTGGTAGATCGATCCGCACACCGCTTGCCCACCTGACGATCTGCGGATGCAGTCGCTGGCGCCCCTCTTCGCTTTCCGGCCGCAAACGAGTGCCGAGCACGACTCTGCCGAGACCAACCAGGCCAGGTAGGCGCGCTTGCTCCTCGAGTGGCAGGTCTTCGAGTGCTGCGATGTACGTGAACGCACCGAGACCGACCAATCTGGTCTGGCTGGTGGCCCGAACAATCTCGATGTTCGGCACCTCTCCGCCACCAAAGTGGTGGAGGATTCGGGCGACGACTTCCTTACCCGTGCCGCGCGCTCCCACGACGAGCACCGGAAGATTGGTACGGACCGCCCTGTGGATCATCGCCTGAACCCGGTGGGCCGCCGCTGAGTGACCCGTGTAGACCGGAGCAGGGACTTTGAGCCGTGCCTCGGCGATGGATTCTTGGGGGACTGACTGGACGTAGTCGGCAACTTGCATGGAGACTCCTGGTTCGGAGACCTCTATTGGAGCGATCGATGAGTTCGGCAAGGGGTTGTGATGTCGAGTTGGGCCACAATTTGTTTCGCGGTTCGCTTTCGCGATCCGTCGAGAGCGTGTAGTGCTTCGCGCAGGACGATTGCTCGCGGTAAACGTGGGTGTCCATGCCACGAAGCATTCCAGTCGTCTACACGGATGTGCGCGATCACGAGCATGGTGAGTGCATGATCACGAGTTTTCCTGGTCGAAAGTACAGGTGCGAGCACGAACCACCGTCGTCCGACATGCCATGTCGGTCGGTCGCTCTGGCCGAAGGTACAGGTACGAACACGCCCCACGGTCCTCCCGCGCCAGGCCAGTCCTCTCTCATTGGACGAGCTCCGTAGCTCGCACCCCCCGCCCCCCAAAAGCGGCGGCCTGTCCGTCCTGGCTCCGCATGACCCGTTGCGGGCAGCCTCGCACCGGGTTGACGTGGCGTCAGTTTGGCCTTGAACGGGCGTTCAGATGGACTATGTTCCCGACCCATCCAGCGCGGAAGGACGAACATGTCACTCATTCAAAAAGAAGCCCCTCAGTTCACCACGGACGCGGTTGTCAACGGCGACTTCAAACGCATCAGTCTGTCCGATTTCAAGGGCAAGTGGGTGTATTTGTTCTTCTACCCGTTCGATTTCACCTTCGTTTGTCCCACCGAGATCGTCGCCTTATCGGATGCCGTCGAACGTTTTGAGAAGATCAATACGCAGGTGCTCGGATGTAGTATCGACAGCAAGCATGTACACCTGCGTTGGGTGAATACTCCCCGCGCGGATGGGGGCCTTGGTGGTTGTCGCTACCCGTTGCTCGCAGACGTCACAAAAGACATCGCGCGTTTTTATGACGTCTTACTCGATGGGGGCATGGCGTTGCGGGGCTCGTTCTTCATCGATCCCAAGCAAATCGTCCGCGCGGCAACGCTCAACGATCTAGCCGTTGGCCGTAGTGTCGACGAGGCCGTCCGCATGCTCGAGGCTTTTCAGTACACCGACCAATACGGAGAGGTTTGCCCTGCCAATTGGATGCGTGGCAGCGATACCATCAAGCCCGATCCCAAGAAAGCACAAGAGTATTTCAAGAAGCACGGTTAGCAGCCTGAAAAGACTGGGGTCGCGAGTTCGAAGCAACTCCCGTGGGCTTGCGCGCGCGTTCGCGGCGTGAGAAACGATACCGCATGATCCCCAGTTCGCCCGAGACGGCACCAGATGCAACGCAGCTCGAGCAACTCGTGAGCGAGGCGTGGAGCGATCGCGAGCTCGCTCGCAGCTCCGTGTCGCACGGGGAAGCGATCGAGGAAGCCATCGCGCTGCTCGATCGCGGCGTTCTGCGCGTCGCGACACCGGGACATGTTCCTGGAGTGGCATGGCACGTCCATGCATGGATCAAACAAGCCATCTTGTTGTATTTCGCGCGCAAGCAACTAACTACATTGGCGATTGGGCCATTCGAGTATTACGACAAGATCCCACTCAAACACGGATGGGAGCGTTTGGGCGTTCGCGTCGTTCCACCGGCTACTGCCCGCTACGGTGCGTTCATCGAAGCGGGAGCGATATTGATGCCAAGCTACGTCAACATCGGCGCATGGGTGGGCGGCGGGACCATGGTCGACACCTGGGCGACCGTGGGAAGCTGCGCACAAATCGGCCGAAACGTGCACCTGTCCGGTGGCGTTGGAATTGGAGGCGTGTTGGAGCCTCCGTCCGCTCGACCAGTCGTGGTCGAAGACGGCTGCTTCTTGGGATCCCGAGCAATTGTGGTGGAAGGCGTGCATTTGGAGCCCGAAGTGGTCCTTGGCGCCAACGTGACGCTCACGGCCTCGACGCCCGTGATCGACGTGACGCTGTCCGATCCGGTCACACACAAAGGTCGCGTTCCAGCACGCTCGGTCGTGGTGCCAGGCACGCGCACCAAACGCTTTCCCGCCGGAGATGTGCAGATGAGCTGCGCGCTCATCATCGGCAAGCGAAAAGCAAGCACCGATCAACGCACGAGCCTCAACGAAGCACTGCGAGATTTCGACGTCCCGGTATGACCGGCGGGCAAAACTGCCGAGCATGCTAAGCTAGACATCGACATGCTCGAAGACCTCGAGGAGCTCGTACGCCAGTTCGACGTTCGTGCGCTGTTCGTCCCACAAAGCGTCGATCAGTTTCTCGTCAACTTGATGATTGTGATGATCGTGGTCGGGTGCGTGGTGGTCGCATGGAAAGCGCTGGCCCGTTTATTTTGATGCTGGCTCGCGTCGGACTGCAGTCCATCGACGTCCGCCACGCTCACACGAGTCATCGTGCTCGTGCGCTGGTCGCTGGTCCGACCCAAGCGAATCGCTGGGCAGCGGCGATCGTGCAGGTGCAAACGCCGAACAAAAGGATCACGACGCGCGCCAGCTTTCCGGGTCGGCGCAACGTGGTTCGAGCGGCATCCCCGGACAGGTTCGACGGCTCGGACTGTGCCTTCGAGCGGGGATTGGAAAAAGATTCGGACATACGCTGGGCACGCCCCCGCCGAATGCTATCGTGATTGGGTGAGTGGTGGTTCCCTTTCCGCTCAGGTCCTCGGCCTGCTCGGCGATCCCCGGGTGGACTCACTCACGGTAGACAGCGCCGCCAAGGCACTCGGCCAACCCCGACAAGATGTCGCGACCACCCTGGAAGCCATGGTTCAGGCCGGCGAGTTGTTTTCGACAAGCGGAGGGGAGCCGCGTTATCGCGCGCCCCCCCACGAAAAGCTGCGCCTCGAGAGCATGTTCCGAAGCGTGGCCCATGAGCTTCATGAGGCGGCAGTGCTTGTGCGACCCCATGACGAGGGCGTGGTCGCGTTCGAGCAAGAAGACACAGAAGAGCCGCGTCTGCCCGTCACGGCCGGGTTGCTCAGCTTGTTTTTGCCCGGTACCGGACAATTGCTCAATGGAGACGTGGGAAGGGCTTCGCTGGTGTTCGCCGTGTGGAGCCTCGCTTGGATCACGCATCTTGCTCCTGTGTGGACGTTCGTGTGCCTGTACGCGGGAGCAGAGGCATTTTTCACGGCCAAGATGCGTAGCTTGGAGCGCAAAGTCGCACGCGAATCCGCAGCATGCGCGCTGACCTCGAGACCTTCGCCCAAGCCCACCATGTAACGGCACGCCGAGGTTCACAGCCCCGGTTCCATCGCCGGCCCGTGACGCGACGGCATCGAGAGCGGGACGTGAGGAACACGAGCGGCGGGCGTACCCTCGCCATAAAGCCAGCGATAGGCGAACCATCGTCCGAGTACCGCCTGAGTGTATTCGCGCGTTTCGTCGAATGGAATTGTTTCGACGAACAAATCGAGCTCGAGACCAGCGCTTCGATCGATCCAGCGCTCGACGTTGCCTGCGCCTGCATTGTAGCTCGCAACGGCGAGAGCAACGGCCGACTCGCCGCCCCCGAAACGACGAACGAGGCGTGTGAAGTAGCGCGTTCCAAGATCGATGTTCACGGCGGGATCGAACAATCGTTCCGGATCGGCCGACAGCTGTGCTTCCTGCGCAATATGGCGAGCCGTTGCCGGCATGAGCTGGATGAGCCCCCGCGCCCCCGCTGAAGACACGGCTCGGGGATCGAACTTGCTCTCGGTTTGCATGATTGCGGACAAAACCAGTGTTGGAATCGAGTGGTTCGCTTGCGCCGTTTCCACCAGCTCGGAAAATGCCAGCGGATGCGCGAGCTCCCACGCGCGACGGAAACTCCCAGGGCCACGGTCACGCCAGTCATCGGGTATGCGGGTGAGCAGACGTTGTGCGACCGTATGGAAGCCAGCCTGTGCCATCAACGCCACCGCGGGCCAGCCGTCCACGTTGGCATCCGCCAGCGCCGATTCTGCTTCCTCGACGAACCCGAGCTGTGCCAACACACGTGCGCGCGCTGCCGCTTGGGAGGACGGCAACGTCAAAGGCGGTTCACTCGTTGCTACACGATCGCCGTCCAGCAATGCGATGGCCTGCGCGAGCTCGCCTTCGCCCTGCTCCCTGAGTCGGGACATCGCAAGCAACGACCCATACGCGAGTGGGCAAGACTCGACTGCTTCCATCCATGCGTGTACCGCACCTGAAGGATCCCCCGTTTTCGCCAACGCGCGACCCTTCAGGTACCACAACTTGCACCGCTCTCGACTGCGAAGATTGCCGCGTGCCAGTCCCGCGTCCACCTGCTTGAGCGTACCAGCCACGTCGCCACTCACGAACGATTCCACGACGAGCCTGCGACACGCTTCGGCACCCATATCACCGTTTGGATGCTCGGCGAGCGCTCGTTCGTAGGCGGACCGGGAACGATCGAACATGTTTGCCTCCGCCCACGACTCGCCAGCCAGCACCCATGCATCGTCTGCGTAACTGTGATTGGGATGCTGTTTCGCCAGTGACTCGAAAGCTCGCGCGGCAGTCTCGTGGTTTCCATCGGCGAAGCGCCCGCGTGCGGCTTGATATTGTGCTTTGACCTGGAGGTCCACCAGATCGGGACCGGCCAGTTTGCAGGCTTGCGCTGCACGTTCGAACATCGGCACCGACTTGGCGCGCTTGCGTTGCCGAAACGTCGCGGTGCCAAAAGCAAACAGCGCCTTGCAACGCGTGGCCGCGGTCGATCCGGGCCGCCGCAGCAACGCATCGACTTCTTTGACGACCTTCACGTATTCTCGGCGATCGAGCAGCGCTTCGACTCGGGCCAGCTCGAACTCGCGAAGCGCTGCTGGTGAAACCCGTTCGCTTCGCAACGACTCCAGCTCCGATGCCGCTTGCTCCGCGTACACACCCACGGGTGACTCGAACAATATCTGTTCGAATAGCTCACGAGCGCGTCTGGCATCGGAAAATCCGGGTGAATGAGCCAGTAGGGTCGCGAGCTTGCTCTTGGCCTCGACGCGGCGACGAGTTTTGCCATGCCGATCGAGGAACGTCTGGTAAACCTCGATCGCCTCCTTGTGTTGGCCCGTGCGGGCCAATGCGTCCGCGCGGGTGAGGAGCACGGATCCGGCCAGGCTCGACGGAGGATCCGAGCTCGACTCGTCGAGCAACGCAAGCGCACGATCCGGTTCCCCACATGCGAGGTGGGCCTCGGCCTGGGCGAGCTTCACATCGTATGCCACAGGTGCCAAGCCTGCAGCTCGGTTCGCACGAGCCAGGCGCGCTGCGGCGCTGTGGAAGTTTCGTTCATGCATGTCTTCCATGGCGCGTAGCCATTCGGCTGCAGCTCGCTCGCGTTCGGGCAAGCTGTCGTCAGCCAGCAGGCGGTCGAGCACCGCGATGGTGTGTGCCCTGTCGCCGCGTGTACGCGCAGCCACGGCCTCCTCACCGAGCGGGGTCGACCACCAGCCGGCATCGACACCTCCATTAGGGCGTGCTTCCACACGTCCCGCTGCCGGCAACGGCTCGATGACCGTCATTGGTGGAGGCGGTCTGGAATCACCCCGGCACGCACCGAGCCCCAACGTCAGCACCAAGGCGCGGGCCACAGGCCGCATACCCTGGAGCTTACACGAGCTCGTCTCACCCTTCAGGAACGAAGATTTCCACACGATTGCGGCCGCCGCGTTTCGCCGCATACAGCGCAGCATCCGCAGCCTCTACCAATGCTTCTGAGGTCGGCTGAGCGAGCATGCCGAGATCGGCGACGCCCAGCGAGATCGTCACGGACAGCTCTCCAACGTCGACATGAACTGCTTTTCCTCTGACGAGCTCGAGAATGCGATCTGCCGCTTTGCAGGCTCTGATCGCATCAACGTCACGGCAGATCAATGCGAACTCCTCGCCACCATAGCGTGCGAAGATGTCTTCGCTTCTGGTGGTTGCTTGGACACGTTTGGCTACTTCGCGCAACACTGCGTCGCCGATCAGGTGTCCATGCGTATCGTTGATCTCCTTGAAGTGATCGATGTCGATCATCACCAGCGCCAGCGGTTTTTCATGGCGAATCGCGAACGCGACATCACTTTCGAGTCGATTCGTGAAGTATCCGCGATTGAATACTCCGGTCAGCTTGTCGCGCAACGCCGATTCGTATAGACTGCGCTGAAAGTCCTCGTCGAGATCGTCGTGATACGTGAATTTCAGGATGCTGGACGCGCCGATCTGAATCTTGTCCCCCTCTTTGAGGGGCGAACGATCGACCTTTTGGCCGTTGGCAAACGTCCCATTGGTGGATCCGGCGTCGAGTAGATAATGAACGCCGTCGTCCAGTTCGACGACCGCATGCGTACGCGAAATACCTTCGTCGTTGATTCTCACGTCGGCCTGCAAGCCACGCCCAATGCTCGTGCGCCCATCGTTGAGTGGAAACATTTCACCCATGCGGTCACCGGCCAGCACGATCACGTACGCGCGCTTTTTCGTGTCGCCGTTACGAACATGTGGGAGCTCCGTGGAGTCGAGCACTACCGTCGTCTTCGACATTGGGGGCCAAGCCATCGTAGGCTTCGCCTTCGGCGCTGGCAATCGTCCCCGCGCCAGGGGTATAGTCGGCTTGGAATTCCCCGGTGCCGCATGTACTCGCCCCGCCCAGCTCGCAGCGCGTCCGAGCTGCCACACTCGCGCGCCTTTCGAGCGTTCACGTCATGGCAGGTCCGTTACGCACGTCACATGCAAAGCGCCTGCTGGCGTTCATTATCACGTTGGCCATCGTCCCAGTGGGCGCTTCCGGTCCGAGTCGGGCCGCCTGGGCGGGTCCACCTCCTCCACCGCCACCCGGTTCTGTACCGCAAGCAGATCCGTTCTCCGACGACACTTCGGAAATGAGCGGAGCGGCAGACACCAACAAGACCAGCAAACACAGCAAGAAAGGCAAGAAGGGTAAAAAAGGCAAAAGCACGTCCGCGACCCCGGCGACGCCCCCTCCGCCTCCTTCTCCCGATGTTCTCGCCATCGAGAGCTTCAAGACGGGTCAGCAGCTCTACGCACAGCGGCATTACGAACAAGCCCTGCAAGCCTATCTACACGCCTACGAATTGATGCCTGCTCCTGATTTTCTCTACAACGTCGGCGTTTGTCACGAAGCGCTCGGACGACCCAGCGAAGCCATGGAAGCGTTTCGCACATATTTGGAAAAAAAACCCGAAGCATCCGACCGAGCCGCCGTGGAGCAGCGACTCGTCCGCCTCGAAGCACGACACCAGGAGCTCGAGCTCGAGCGGGCTCGCAACACCCCCGTAGCTCCCACACGCACCGTGGACAGCCGGGCGGCGCCTCGGGAGATCCGAGCGGGGCGGTGGTTGCTGGTCACGGGTGGTGTCGTGTTCGCGGCCGGAGCGAGTGTGGCCATCGGTGGTGGTGCGTCTTTTGGGTTGGCTGCGCGCGAACGTAGCACACAGGTGTCGGATCCGATTGGCAAGTCATACGAGCAGGTGAAGACACTCGATCGAGAAGGACGAAGATTGGAAACCTTGCAGCTTGTCACGGTTGGAATTGGCGCTGCCGTGGCCATCGTCGGTGCGGCACTCGTCGCACTGGGCATCAAGCGTATTCGCAACGCGTCCGGTGCCAAACAGCTGTCTTGGTCGCCCGTTGGCTCGAGAGACACGCTTGGAGTAGCGATCGGGGGGCGTTTTTGACGGCGCGAGCGTCCCACGGTGTCACCGCGTTCATGTGTGCTCTCGTGATGGGTTGCTACACAGCAGAGCTCGACCCCGATCGTCCTGGCGTGTATCGCTGCTCTTTCGCTGAAAGTTGTCCCCCGAACCTCGCGTGCATCGACGGGACCTGCGAGACCCCGTCGGATGGCAGCGAAACCGAGGGGACTGGGCCAGTCCCGATGCTGAGCATCGAGACACCGAGCGATCTCCAAGTGTTTTCGCAGGGCGGGCCCGACTCGTTTCAGGTCACCATCACGGGCAGCGATCTCACGCTCGTGGCGCAAAACGGTGAGCATGTGCCAGGACAGGGGCACATCGTCGTCGCCGTCGATGGTCGCGACGCGCTCACGATCACCAACGGTGAACTTTCCACTGGCGTGGACACCATGATCGAGCTGCCTACTGGTGGCGGCGTGCATCGCGTGCACGTTCGCGCACGTCGCAACGACGGCAATGCCTATACGAACCCGGAGGCGCAAGCGCTACGCACGTTCTGGTTGGACGACGGTCAGCCTCACGTCGCCATCAAGGCCCCGTGGCCGAACAGCGAGATCGGGCTCACCAAAGGACCAGTCGACCTTCAAGTCGAAGTCGGCGTGATCAATTTCGCAGCCGTTTCGGGCGGTCACGTCCACGTGTATTTTCGTGATTTTCGACTGCCCGAGTGCCTCACGATGGAGTGTCCCTACACCGATCTGATTCCGTCTGGTGATCCCGGCGTAGCGGCGGGAACCGTCACACTGAAGGCCTCTCCCGTGGGATTGCATCCGCTGACCGCAGTCGCCGCAGTTGGTGATCACAGTCTCTATCAACAGGCTGATGGCGTGGTATTGGACGAATTTACCATTGCGAGTGTCGAGTAAGAAACGGCCCCAAAACGCTTGGCCGAGCCCGGCGCCGCACCCATGTCATTCGTCTTTGTGACCATGGCGAGCTGCATGAGCTCGTACCCGAACCCATTCGGCGACAGCACTCAGTGCTTCTCCACGTTCGACGAAAGCTTCGGAAATCGCCAGGCACTGTTCGACCAAAGTATCCACGCGGTGAAGTGCCTGCTCGCGCAACGACGGTTGCTCGTTGTCGAGGATGTCGTCTGCGTGCTGGAAAGCGATGCCAAAGCACAGCCCGAATCGCTCGAGCTGCTCCACGATATCGTCACTCGCTCCGGCACACAAAGCGCCCATGGCCCCGCTGGCGGCATACAAAGCGCCGGTCTTGAGCGCGTGCACGTGCTCGAGGACCACCAGATCTTGAATGTCCTGCCCGTGACGCAGATCGAGACCTTGGCCGCCGACCATGCCGTCCACGCCGGCGTGGTGTGCAAGCTTGGCCACGGCTTGGCTCATGCGAGATCGCGGGTTGTGTTCGGCACCACGGACCAGTAGCTCGAATGAACGCGTGAGCAATGCGTCTCCCACGAGAATCGCGGTTGCCTGTCCGAACGCGACATGCACGGTCGGTCGACCACGTCGCTCGGCGTCGTCGTCCATGGCGGGAAGATCGTCGTGGACCAGTGAATACGCGTGCACGAGCTCGACTGCGCAGCAAGCCGGAAGCGCGTGCGCAGTGGTCCCACCGGCCGCCTCGCAAGCAGCCACGACAATGAGCGGACGCATACGTTTGCCGCCCGCGAGTGCTGCATAGCGCATCCCTTCGCGAACCCGTCCGGAGTCCTCCCCATCCCTTCCCACTGTGGGCAACGCGTCTTCGAGCGCGGCATTGATCTGGCGTCGGCGATCGGCGAAAAACGCCTCGATGTCAAAAGTCGTCGTCATCCGGTTTCCCTGACCCTGAAACGGGGGTGATGTCCTCGGCGCGATCCAGCGGAACGGTTTCGTCTCGGTCCGCCAACAATACGTCCACCCGGCGCTCGACGGCGTCGAGCAACGTGCTACCTTGCCGAGCCAGGCGAACACCCTCTTCGAAGCGCGCGAGCGCATGCTCGAGCGGAAGATCGCCACCCTCGAGCTCCTCGACGACATGCTCGAGACGCTCGAGTAGAGCATCGATCGAGATCGCTTCCTTTGCGTCGGGGTCCAACGCGCCCGCTTGTCCCGATTCGTTGCCATACGCGCGGGACCCGAATTCTTTTGCCTTTCGCGCCACTGCCGGCGGCAGTATACGGTTGGCCGTTCTCTACCCGCAATGGTAGCCCGTGCATTCGCTTGCCGCGGAATCCGCCACGGGCTAGCTTTTCCAGGCATGCTCGAGAGTCATGGGCACGATGCAGGAGACGTGGACAGCCTGATGGCGCAGTTCCACGCCTACCTGAGCACGAAGCATCTCAAGTCGACGCGTCAGCGAGATCTCATCGCCCGTACGTTCTTTTCGAGCGTGGGTCATATCAGCATCGAAGAGCTGCTGGCACTCAGCCGCGCCCAAAATTCAAAAATCGGCTATGCCACCGTGTACCGTACGCTCAAACTGTTGACTGAGTGTGGGCTGGCAGCCCACCGACGTTTCGGTGACGGCCAAACCATGTACGAGACCGCCGGCGATACTGCTCATCACGATCACTTGATCTGCATCGAATGCGGCCACGTACTCGAGTTCGAGAACCAGGAGATCGAGCTCCAACAAGACCGAGTCGCGCGGAGCTTCGGATTCAGCTTGGTGCGTCACAAGCTCGAACTGTACGGCCTGTGCTCGAAGGCGCGTGGCATCAAAGGTGGCTGGTGTCCGCAGCAGGAATCAAGACAGCAAGCGCAAAAGGACTGATGGAGGCGTGGTCGCAAGAGCTCGTGGTGATATGCATGATCGCTTCGGCCACCGTATATTTGCTGGCCCGAAGCGTGCGTCGCAAACGCTCGGCCGCATGCGATCGCTGCCAACATGCACATCCCGAGAGCGATCCCCCGCATGCTCCTGTGCGGGCACGGCATCGTTTGCGCGTCATCGCACGTTCGTGACGGCATGGTGAAGCTACGGCGCCGTAGCCTTCGAGTCGAGCTCATTGCTTCACTGGCAGTCGTTCTCATGATGGCGGCAGTGTCGCTGTCGCTGGTATCCGAGCTGTTGGGTAGGCAACGTCACGAACAACAAGAGCTTGCCCGCATGCGCGAACACGCGCATGCGCTCGCGAGCCTCTTGGCTCCCTTGTTCGGGGCTCATCCGGACGGAGCCCCGCGGATGCCGGATGCCGAACAATTGCTGCGGCCGAGCCTAGGCGTGCTGGGCATTTTCGCCATCGAAATGCATCGTGTGATGCCTGCCGGATCGCAACGAAAGCTCAGCATCGGACTCGTGCCTGCGCTTCCACCTCCAGCACCCGAGGACGTGGCCGAAGCGAGAGTCGATGTGTCACGGCGGGACACCGAGGGCTTCGTCGTCGTCGACCAGCCGATACGCGTGTTCCTCGGTAACGTATCGGAACCCGCCACGATGGTGCTACGTCTCGCGGCCACGCTGTCACCATGGACACGTGAGAGAGACTGGCAGGAGGCCCTGCTGGTTGCTCTTGGCATCGGCCTGGTGCTGCTCGTGTTGGGCGGCTTGCTCGTCGAGGTCCAGGTACTGCGTCCGCTGCGAGCGCTGCGTACAGCCGCCAGCGAGGTAGCGCTCGGCCATCTCGATACCAAGGTACCCTCCGAGGGCCCGCGCGAGCTCGAAGACCTCGCGCATGCCTTCAATCAAATGACCGATGCGCTCGTTCGCCAGCTCGAGCAGATCGAGCAGCAGCGCACGGATCTATCCAGAGCCGAACGCCTCGCGTCGGTAGGCCGTATTTCTACCGGTGTAGCCCATGAAATCGGAAATCCGCTGGCCGCGATATCGGGCTATCTCGAGCTGTTACGTGATGCTCGAACGATCCCTGCGCTTCCGTCGGAACAACGCGAGTTGCTCGAACGAATGCACACTCAAATACAGCGAATCCAAGCCATCGTGCAGCAGTTGCTCGATTATGCACGACCGGTGCGCAGCTCGCCACGCCCCATAGAGCTGTATGCGTTCTTGCGAGACACGGCTGGCACGCTGTGTGCCGATCCGCGTACCCGTGGTGTGACGATCGATATCGATCCCGGACAACATGGCGAGCCAGTGTGGGCACTCGCGGACATCGGACCGCTCGAGCAGGTCCTTCACAATCTGGCCATCAACGCGTGCCACGCTGTGCACAAATTCGTCCATGCACGTGTCGTGCTTCGTGCTGGCCTTGACGACCAGCGAGCCTGGATCGAGGTGCAAGACAACGGTCCAGGGATCGTTCCAGAACATCGCGCTCAGCTTTTTCAGCCGTTTTTCTCCACGCGCAAGGCCGGTGAGGGCACAGGCTTGGGTCTCGCCATCAGTCAAGGCCTGGTCGAAGCCATGGCAGGAACGCTCGCGTGTCTTGCCGAGGGAGCGAGACCACCGGCACGACAAGGCGAACCGGCAGGAGCCACTTTCCGGGTGGAACTACCAGGCCTCGACCATGACGACGAGCATCCATGCTAGAAAATCGAACGGGTGCCACGACTCCGGCTAGAATCCGGGCCGCTACCCGTGCGTCTTTCGCCCCAGGGAAACTTTTATGCGCAGCTCGATTTGCATCATCACCCTCGGGTCCACGCTGCTTGCGTGCGCATCCGCAAACTACAAACAAATGTATCGCCAGACGAATAGCGTAGCGGGCGCCAAGCCCGTAGCGGCGAATCAGGTCCGGGTCATGCGATCCCGCGACGATCTGATCCAGAGCCATCAGGAAATCGGCATCTACCAAGGGCACGCGCCCACCACCAAAGAGGCCATGGAAGCCGCGAAGCGCCAGTGCGGAATGGTTGGTGCGGATCTCTTCATTTTGAACGTACAGCCGTTCGCGTCGGAGGGCCGCTGGAAGGTCGACGGGATATGCGCGCTCGGGCGTGGCACCCAACAAAAGTAGCCACCCCGAAATTCGGCTGCGGGCTCGAGCACGCTCGGCAGGTGCTCTCGTGAGATGCCATCATCCTCCCCGCACCAATGCGGATCGCCCTGACCCACAACCTCCAGCTCTCCGACAGCGAAGAGGAAGCCGAATTCGACCGTCCCGACACCATCGCGGCGCTGACTGACGCACTGCTTCGCTTGGGACACGAAGTCGAGCCGGTGGAAGTCTCCGGACCTGCATCACGCACGGTTGCACGCCTCGAAGCACTGAATCCGGATCTGATCTTCAACACTGCCGAGGGTCGCCGCGGTCGCTTTCGCGAAGCCTTTTATCCTGCTTTATTCGACCAGCTCGGCATTCCATACACCGGTTCTGACGCATACGTATGTGCATTGACGCTCGACAAGCAGCTTACCAAGATGCTGTTGGCGAGCCACGGGATCCCCACCCCAAAATGGGTATTTTTGGACACGCTCGCGGATCTGTCACGCTGTACGTTGCGTTTTCCAGTCATTGTAAAGCCGAATTTCGAAGGTAGCTCCAAGGGCATTACGCTGGACTCGATCGTCGAGGTCGAGGAGCGGCTCGCCTCGAGGGTCGCAGAACTGCTATCGCGCTACAGCGCCGGCGTGCTCATCGAGGAATTCGTGAGCGGCCGCGATGTCACGGTGCCTTACCTCGAAAAGGCCTCGCCGCTCACGGCGGGCGTGCTCGCACCCGCCGAGTATCTGTTCGATCCCGCAGTCGTAGGCGACCGCAAGTATCAGATCTACGACTACCACCTCAAACAGATCGCGTACGACGCTGTTCAGATTCGCGCTCCAGCGGACCTATCCTCCACCGTGCGCGAGGAGATCGTGGAAGTCTCGCGCAGGGTAACGCGCGTGCTCGGCATGCGAGACCTTGGACGCATCGACTACCGTGTCGATCCCAATGGGAACATTCATTTCATCGAGGTCAATGCGTTGCCCAGTCTGGAGCCTGGCGCGGGCATTTTCGTTTCGGCAGCATTGGCCGGGTTGAACAGCATGGACGTCGTGCTCGACGCCATCATCCGCAGCGCAGCAGAACGCCAAAACGTTCCTTTGCAGGTGTCTTCGCTGCGCCCCAAAAAGCGGCTTCGCATTGGACTGACGTTCAACTTGAAGCGAAACGCACCTACCGAGAATGCCGATGGCGAAGCTGAATACGACGGCCCCAGCACGATCGCAGCCATTCGCGAAGCGATTGCTTCGCATGGTCACGATATCGTCGAGCTAGAGGCATCTCCTGAGCTGCCATCGATCCTCGCGGCCTCTGGAGTCGACGTCGTGTTCAACATTGCGGAGGGCATACGCGGTCGCAACCGAGAAGCCCAGGTGCCCGCCATCCTGGAGTTGCTCGACATCCCGTACACGGGATCCGACCCCGCCGCGCTTTCACTTGCACTCGACAAGGCGCTGGCGAAGCGACTGGTGCGCCAGGCAGGCATTCCCACCCCCGAATGGGTGCTCATGGTCACTGGAAAGGAGCGCTTGCCCAAGGGGCTCAGTTTCCCAGCAATTGTCAAACCGGTTGCGGAAGGCAGCTCGAAGGGCGTGTTCAGAACCAGCGTGGTCGAGACCGAGCACGAACTGCGTGAGATCGCACGCGAGATCGCGAACAAATACAAGCAAGCTGCTCTCGTTGAAACCTATTTGTCCGGACGAGAGTTCACTGTCGGACTCCTCGGTGAACGCAGGCCTCGCAGCTTACCTGCCATGGAGATCGCGTTCGTCAATCCCGACAACCGGCGTCCGGTATATTCCTTCGAGCACAAGCAGGATTGGAGCAAGGAGCTTCGCTACGATACACCTGCCGCGGTCGATCCAACGCTCGGCAGAGAGCTGGAACGTGTCGCCAAGGGCGTGTTCACGGCACTAGGATGTCGTGACGTCGCTCGCGTCGACATGAGGCTCGACAACAACGGCCGTGTCAACTTCATGGAATGCAATCCCTTGCCTGGCTTGATGCCGGGCTGGTCGGACCTGTGTCTGATCGCACAAAGTGCTGGAATAAGTTATCGTTCGCTCATCGGCGAGATTCTCGCTCCCGCGATCCGCCGTTACCGTGACCGCGAGCGCGAGCGACGTCACCAGCGGAAAGCGAACACGGGTGGTTGAGCGGAAGGACAACGAACGGGATTCCGCGCAGGTGCCAGCGGATGCTGGACCACTGCGCGCGAGCGAGCCACCGCCCGAGCCTCGCGCAACGCGGTCACAACGTCGTCGCGTGCGCGATATCGGGCTGACCCTCGGACACTATCGTCCCGGGAAATACAACGCCATCACCGATGTCCCGGGTGTCGCCGTCGGTCATTCGACGATTGTCAAAGGTTCGGGAGCGCTCACGGTCGGCAAGGGACCCGTTCGCACCGGAGTAACGGCCATCGTTCCGAACAGCGGCAACATCTTCTACCAGCGGGTGGTGGGTGGCGCGTTCATCTTGAACGGAGCAGGCGAAGTATCTGGTCTGACACAGATCATGGAGTGGGGGCTCATCGAGACGCCTATCCTGCTCACGAACACGTTGTCCGTCGGTACCTGTTCCGAAGCCGCAGTGAAGTATCTCGTCGAAAAGTATCCCGGCATTGGTGGTGAACACGACGTCGTCATTCCCGTGGTGGGTGAATGCGACGATTCATGGCTCAATGACATCGCGGGTCGTCATGTCCGCTATCAGCACGTGTACGAAGCCATCGAGTCCGCGACCGGCGGCGTCGTGGCGGAAGGCAACGTCGGCGCCGGCACCGGCATGATCACGTGCGACTTCAAGGGAGGCATCGGAACATCGTCCCGCAAACTCCCTCCAGAGGAGGGCGGGTTCGTGGTGGGGGTGCTGGTCATGAGCAACTTCGGATTGATGGCCGATCTGCGCATGGATGGCATTCCAGTGGGCCGCATCCTCGGACCGAAATATGCCGAACACGCCAAACGACGCAACAACTACGGCAGCATCATCGCCGTGGCCGCCACGAACGCCCCTCTCTTGCCACATCAACTGGCACGGCTTTCCAAGCGGGTGGCGTTGGGCATCGGCCGCGTTGGTTCGTGTGCCGCGCATGGATCCGGAGAGATCGTCATCGCGTTTTCGACCGCGAACGCCGTGCCGCGTACGTCGAAGAAGATGGTGTACCGAATGAAGATTCTGCTCGATCAGCGCATGGATCCACTCTATCGAGCCGTCATCGAAGCAACCGAAGAGGCCATCTTGAACGCCGTCTGCATGGCCGAAGACATGGAGGGTCTGAACGGAAACTTTGCTCCGGCACTCCCGCTCGAAGTCGTACACGAGCTGGTCGAGCGTTACAGCGTGCCGAAAGTGCCGGGTCCGTTGCCGCCTCCTCTGCGTGCCGAGGAAACTTACGTTGGCCCCGTCCACCAGGCCGCCCGCCCACTCAGTCCCGGGCCAGTGCAACCCACGCGTACGCTGCGGGTACCCGAGGCCGACGAAGCCGTCGATGAGCATGCAGACGATCCAGAGCTCGAGCAGGACATCGATCGCGACGACGACGAGAACAATTCGTAGCGTGCTCAGCGATGGGCTGCTCGCCTGCCAAGCAGCGAGCGCGACATATCGAGTAACGAAGCTGCCCCGGGATAACGTAATCGCGCGAGCATCCACACATACGCAAGAAACCCCACGAGAACGATGGCGACCAGGCCCACGATACGCGTGAGCACGAATGCCAACGACTCGAACGAGCTCGCGAGCTGTGTGATTCCCAACCATGCCGACCATACAACGGCTGCGAGTACCGCGTTCGCGAGCACGAGCGAGCCCCAACGTATCGACCAATCACGCCTATCGATGGTCGCAATCATGTGGTCGAAGCCGATACGAAGCACGACCATGTTCACGAACGCACCAAGCGTGGTTCCAAGCGCGATACCGGGTGCTCCGAGTCGTTGATACGTCGCCGCATTGAACGTGACGTTCACGATTACAGCGAGCACCGAAGCCAGCAATGGGATGCGTGGCTTGTCGACACCATAAAATCCCGGTGCAAGAATCTTGACCACGCTGTAAGGAGCCAAGCCGACGACATACGCACACAGGACCGAGGCGGTCGCCAGGGTATCGCCTTTCGTGAAGCGACCGTGCTCGTAGACGAGCGAGACGATCGGCTCGGCCAATACGAACAGACCCACTGCGCTGGCCGTGGTAAGCATCCAAACGGCATCCAAGCCCTCACGGGTACGAGCTGCCAGCGCTTTACGGTCACCGCGAGCAGCATCCTCCGAAACGCGCGTCGTGGTAACCACCGCCAATGCCACACCAAACATGCCAATCGGCAAATAAAATAGGCGAAATGCCCAGGCGAGTTGGCTGACGGGGCCGTCGCCCAGCTCGGCTGCGAAGCGAGTATTGACGAAAACGTTGATCTGTACCGCGGCAAGACCGATGACCGCTGGGCCAAGCAACGCGACGATGCGTCGTATGCTCGGATCCTTGCAAAGGCCAACCAGGCGTAGCAACGGACGATAGCCCAGCTTCCACAATGCCGGCAGCTGCGCAACGAGCTGAACGGCGGCTGCGAGCAAGGTGCCCACGCTCCACCATGTCACCGCCTGCTCCGGCGGGCTACCTGCCATCAGCAATACCGCTCCCACGATGATGCTTGCGACATTGAATAGTGCCGGTGCGAGTGCAGGCGCAAGGAAGCGCCGTTGAGCGTTGAGCATGCCCATCCACACGGCGCTGGCACTCACGAGCCAGAGAATTGGCATCATGATGCGCGTCAATTCGATCGTGACCCGCGTCTTGGCGACGTCGCCTGCGAATCCACCCGAGATCGCCGCGACCAACTCGTCGGCGAACATGATCGCCAGCAGCGACAACCCTCCCGTGATCATGCTTACGCCAGCCAGCACGAGATTGCCGAGCCGCAGGGCCGCGTCCTTTCCTTCGTCCACGAGCTTGGCCGTGAACGCGGGCACGAACGCACTCGACAGGGCCCCTTCTGCGAACAGGTCACGCAGCAGATTCGGAATGCGAAAGGCCACCTGATAGGCATCCGCAAGCGCACTCGCCCCCAACAGCGCCGCAAACACCGACTCTCTAACCACACCCAGGATCCGAGAAAACAGCACGGCGGCGCTCAGCCGGCTCGAGCTTCGCAGCGTTTCACCCATCCGCTTGCTCCTTCGATCCCCCCCGAGTTGGGGTGCCTTCACATGGCGACCGCCCTAGCCACGGGGGGCACTCGGTGCGTGGCAACGCCCGTAGCCGGCACCCATCGGCTGTCCCGAAAAAGCGCGTCACTTCGCAAGCTTAGCAGCGACAAAGCGGTGGCACGAGAATCGCTACGTAGGGCCGGCAGAAAGGACTTCTTCATGACCCTCCTCACCGTTATCTCTGGCGTCGGTTCGATGTTCGCCCTCGCGTTGGGTGCCGCGACCTTGCTCGGCGAGCGCGGCTATACGTTCGATCTGCGTCGTACGCAGCGACGCAGCGCGACCCGTCGCGGCGGCCGTCGACAAGCCGATCTCGTGACCGCCTGATCCGGTTGATCCAGCTGATCCAGCTGATCCAGCGTCCCCCGACGATATCGGGCCAGCCGACACGTTGGGCGTTCGAAGCAGCACTTCGACCAGCGTCAACCCTGCGGCAGGTGCTGTCATGCCCGCAAGCGTGCGGTCGGGACGATGGAGCAGCTCGACGACAGATTCCGCCGAACGCTTCCCGCGCCCCACATCCACCAACGTCCCGACCATGATTCGCACCATGTTCTTGAGAAACGCCTCTCCAATGATATCGAGCACGAGCAGGTCCACCGCAGTTGCTGGATCGCCGGCATCGAGGCCCCCTGGATCACTCGAGGGACCCACGGCTGCGGCTTTGCTGCTGCATGTGATGGTGTGGATGCGACGCACGGTAGTTTTCGCCTGACAATCCGCTGCGCGGAAGCTGGCGAAATCATGGCGGCCAACCAGTCGTAGCGCAGCGTTTCGCATTTCGTCGACATTCAGAGCTCGCGCAAGGTGCCATTCATCCCGACGACGGATCGGATCGCGCACACGCGTACACCGGATACGGTAGCGATAGTGTTTGCCATCGTTCTCGTAGCGAGGTTGAAACGGGCCACCACCGGCTGCAGACCGCTCGAACGCCGCGAGTACACTGACATCTGCTGGAAGAATCGCGTTCAGTCCCGACACCAACCCAACGACGGGGATCACGAACGGCGCATCGAATGCCACCAACTGGCCCCGCGCATGCACACCTGCATCCGTTCGGCTCGCTGCCCGTATCGTGAGGGGTTGCTTGTACAGGCGAGCTAGCGCCGACTCGATAACGGCCTGCACGGTGCGCACACTTCGCTCGCTCGGCGCTCGCCCGCTCGCTCCGTCGCTCGCTGTTTGTCGTGCGTACCCGTGGAAATCGGTTCCGTCGTACGCGATCCGCAAGCACACACTCATGAGGACGCACGCGCACGATGCGACAGCAGCACGAGTGAGTCAACAAGCACCTGCAACGAGGCCCCGTTCGGTGCAGTGCGGCACGTGAGAGACATGGCCTGCTCTTGGACGTTTGATGTAGGGACGCATGGTACCCTTTGGCAGTGAGGCTCGACTTTCGCAAAACATACTTTTTGCTGCCGAACCTGTTCACGTTGGCGTGCCTGTTTTGCGGTTTCTACGCAATCACCTTGTGCGGTCGTCTCGGCGCCGAGGGCACTGGCGAAGATGTGCTCTACAAAGCAGCCCTCGCGATCTTGTTGGGATTGTTCTTCGACGCCACGGACGGCCGCATCGCCAGGCTGACCAAGACACAGTCGGAACTTGGGCTCAACCTCGACAGTCTCGCCGATGTGGTGACGTTCGGAGCCGCTCCTGCGCTGTTGGTTTATCGCTGGGGTCTCGAGGATCTCGGGCGGGTCGGGATGTTCTTCGCGTTTTTGTTCGTCGCATGCGGAGCGTTGCGGTTGGCACGCTTCAATGTGCTGAGTTTACGAGGATCCGGCCAAGCCGCCGGAAAGTACATGCTCGGTCTTCCGATCCCCATCGCCGCCCAAGTCATCGTCGCACTCGTACTCGTCAACAATGCCATCGGGGTCCACCGAGCAGTCAATCAGGTTTCGATCGCAATTCTGGTGGGGGTGCTTGGCTACTTGATGATAAGTGGCGTGCGCTTCCGCTCCATGAAGGACCTGAAGCTGAACAAACGCACGCTGGGCTTTGGCTTCGTGCTGCTGGTGCTGGGCGTCATCGTCGCCGCGCGCATCCACGCGCCAGCGGTATTCATGTTGCTGATCGGGCTTTACATTGCGCTTGGGCTCACCGAAGAAGTGCTGTTTTTTCGGCGGCGTCGCGCCGAAGAACGTGCCTCCGCGAGAGCACAAATGCCCGCCGACGACGAGCGCGAAGTGTTGGCGGAGCTCGGCGCCAGCGAATCGATGGATCGCTCGTTGGAAGAAGACAGCGGCCCGATTCCACCATCCCCCGAGCTCGCCAGCGGTCCAAGCCCATGAGCCGCTGGCCACATGGGCGTTCCAACCGTTCCATCGTGCCTTCGCTGCCGAAGTGGGTCTCAGGTGAATAGCTCGGGAATGTCGGTATCGAGCTCACCGAGGGGATCATTGCATCCGACCATGCGCATGGCCGACACGATTGCGCTGCTTGGATGCACGGCATTGTTCATGGCGATGTGACGACCAGGTTGGTGGCCACCCGCACGACCGGCGACCAGGGCCATCATGTTACGCGACGAGTGTGAGGTATTTTCATGGTCACCCAAGTCTTCGTCGGCCATGCCTGCCTCGTTGATGAACACGATCGCCGTCTGATCGAGCAAGGTACCCAGAGGTCCAGGTGTCGAACGCAGTTTGTCGACCAACCGCGCCAAGGGTTCGATATGCCAAGCGTAGATGACCCCCATGTTGGTGGAATCGCTTCCGCTATGCCCAGTCTCGTGGACATCGGTCGAATCGCCGCTGATGAGCTCGGCCGTCATGTAGCAGCTCGTATAGGTCAGCTGGAAGTTGACGGCTGTGGCTTGATCGCATGCGAATGCGAAATACGTGAGCTCACCGAATACTTTGGCACGTTCGGTTTCGTTGGACCACTCCGATCCGAACTCCTGATCGACGGGGGCCGTGGGCTGGATACAGGCAGCACCGCCATCGGACGGAGGTTTCAGGGCGAGGATGCGTTGCTCGAGCGCACGGATCTCGTCGAAATGACGCTCCAATCGTTGACGATCGGTGGTACCGAGGCGGGCGCGCAAACGGTCGGCGCTGTCGCGGACGAGATCCAGCACGCTCTTGCGCTCTGCGTGATGTCGCTCCCAAGCCAGTTGGTCGAACGAGGAGTCGTTGCCGGGCTGGACGTTGGCGAACAGCTCGTGATGGGCCTGTTCGAGGCTGACCACCGGGTCGAAATGGACAAGATCGCCACTGTCGTCGAGCCCGGCCGACAGTCGGCCGCGACTATTGTCGCCCTCGCCGGTGTAGGAGTTTGCCTGAACGCGGTACTTGAGATGGAGTTTGCTGCCGCCGATCGCTCGGTGCACCAGCCAGTCCGAGGACGGGGCCTGCAATGGCGAATCCTTGCCGGAAATCGACACGCCACACAACTGAGGGCACATCGTACAACCATGCCAGCTGTCGCCGCGACTCGCGGGACCGCTACCATCCCACGGCATCATGAGGCCCGAGATCACCGAGAACTCGTCGGCCACGCTGGGATAGTCGTACTGCGATGCGAGCTTATCGGCGACGGAGTTGCCCAACAGCGGGCGTAGGCCGACCGTGACGGGCCACCCTGTGCCGATGGCGCTCGGCGTCACATACTCGTTGTAGCGGCCCAGCGAGATTCCCCCGTAAGCCACGACAAAGAACCTGGCGGTGGTATCCAGCTTCGCGGCTCGCGCTCGTCGATGTTCCATGAGCTCGAGCCAGGGCAGAGCCACGCTCGCGCCCGCCAATCCGCACAATACCGTTCTTCGACCGATCGGCTTGATTGTCATGAGCGTCTCCTTCAGGGTTCGAGCACGCGGAAGCGAAATCCAGGATGTGTCACGAGGGACACGAGCAGTTGGTCGAAGCGACGGCCCTGGTCCCGAAATTCCCGTGTGAGTGCAGCGAGGGTGTCGGTGTCGTCGATTGCCTCCTGACGGCCGACGACAAACCGAAATAGCTGCGTGATGGTGCATGGCTCCAACTCATCGGATTGGATCAACATGTTGGCGAGCTCGGCGGGACCACGGAATGTGCCGATGCCAGCCCATTCGCCCTGGCCATCGATGACGCATTCGGGCTTGTCCGGCTCGGTCGTGCGAAAGCGACCTAGAGCGTCGTAGTTTTCCAGGCCGAAACCAATGGGATCCATCTGCCGATGGCAAGCTGCGCACCCCGGATCCGTGGCGTGGACCTGGT
>Ga0187893_10004363_pt1 | contig 27077 bp, 38 predicted proteins | sample MA1701074metaG_FD_139574 | JGI IMG/M metagenome (GOLD analysis project Ga0187893, IMG submission 139574) | White microbial mat communities from a basaltic lava cave in the Kipuka Kanohina Cave System on the Island of Hawaii, USA - MA170107-4 metaG ... | reverse complement strand
GCCCGGAGGAAGTTCAGCAGCTTCTCACCGATCAGGTACCCGAGGGCCTTATCGAGACCGAACGCCTCTTTGATGTCGCGGGCGGCCTCGCACTGGTCGATCCAGATCTTGTGGAAGTCGGTCGTGGAGTCACCGGGGTCTGATCATGTCCGCTGCTTGTCGTCATCCGCGCAGGCGCCGGGTCCGCCGTCGGCGGCTTCGCGCGGAGTATCGGGCGAGTTGCCCCGAGGCAAGGAGACGTTCGTGCTCGGCACGGCGTGTCGCATCCGCGTCCTGAACCGAATCAACGGTTCTCAGCAGTTCGACATAGGGAAATGGCAGTCCGTGTTCGACCGCGCCGGCAACGACGAGCGCCTTGTACCAGTGGTAGGGCTTCAGCGAAGCGTCCTTCGATGTTGCGTAATACATCACGGCGGGCACGACGCCTGTAGCAGTGACAACCTTAACTGGCTTCTCCTTGTATCCGCTTCCGAGGCCTTCAGCGTCGTCGAGCCTCGGCTTCTCTGACTTATCGGTTGAATAGCGGACGCCGTAGACGCGATCGCTCGCGTCCCCCGTCTCTTCCGCGTCGCACTTCCCGGAGCTGTCCCTGCTCGCCTTGTCGAATGTCAATCGATGCCCGGTGATGTACCCGATGCCGACGGGCCGCGCGGAGGGAACGCGGTCCGGATGGCACATGCGGGCCGAAAACATATTCGACCCGTACGCGAAGCAGATAACCTTGTCCTTGCGCTTGGTGCCCATGTGTCTTAGCTCATTGTCGCCGAAACGGCCCCGTGTAGCACGTCGATCGTACTGATCCTCGAGATGGTAGACAGAACGTGGGGTGTCGCGAAGGCGAGTCTGCCACTCGACGGGAATTCGAGATTGTCTCGGCCCTGAACCTCGCTGGCAGCGGATGGCGACCAGCGACACTAGTGGTTCGCTTCACCGGCCTGGCACGCTTCCGAGAACCGACGGCGGAGGACGCGTCGATCGGACTCGGGTGCCCGGGAGGCAGGAGAGTGTCCCTTGCTACGGCACCATTCTGCGGGTAAGGCTGACGGATGCCCCTTCGAGCCGAGGATATCGAGGAATTCAGGCAGATCTACAAGGAGGAGTTCGGGGAGACCCTGTCAACCGAGGAAGCCCGTGCGACGGCCAGCCGCGTGCTGCACCTCTATAAGGTACTCGCCCGGCCCCTGCCAAGCGAACTGAAGGGCGCTCTTGAAGATGACGCTCCGAGCTCTAAGATCAATCTAGACGATCGCGGGTGACCGAGCTCTCGGATACGGGCCCCGGTCGCCACCAAAGGTCGAGGAGAACCATCATGTAGCACAGATGCGATATTTCGTTTATTGTCGGAAATCCTCTGAGGCCGAAGACCGTCAAGTCCTCTCCATCGAGTCCCAACGCAGAGAGCTGGAGCGGGTCTATCTTTCCGCAGCTAGCGTGGAAGTCGTCGGTGTGTACGAAGAATCCTTCAGCGCCAAGGCGCCGGGACGCGTGCTCTTCAACGAGATGCTCCGGCGGATCGAGAGAGGCGAAGCCGAGGGAATCATCGCCTGGCACCCGGACCGGCTGGCCCGCAATTCGATCGACGGGGGACAGATCATTTATCTTCTGGACAGGAAGATCCTGAATGACCTGAAGTTCGCGACGTTCACCTTCGAGAATAATCCCCAGGGCAAGTTCATGCTGTCGATCGTCTTCGGGTACTCGAAGTACTACGTGGACAGCCTGAGCGAGAACGTGAAGCGAGGCAATCGGACGAAGGTCGAGAACGGCTGGCGCCCCAACAAGGCCCCGCTCGGCTACCTGAACGACAAGGCGACGAAGACGATCGTCCCCGACCCGGAGCGGTTTCCGGTCATCCGGCGAATGTGGGATCTCATGCTCACGGGGGCGTACTCGCCACGAAGGATCTTCGAGATGGCGCGATTCGAGTGGGGCCTGCGGACACCGCGCTCGAAGAGGAGCGGCGGTAAGCCGATCGCCCTGAGCGCCGTCTACACGATCCTGACGAACCCCTTCTGCGCGGGGGTGATTGCCTGGGGCGGGAAGACGTACCCGGGCAAGCACCAGCCGCTTGTGACCCTGGACGAGTTCGATGCAGTGCAGCGTCTGCTGGGCCGCAGAGGGCGGCCGAGGCCGAGGCGCGGGGAGTTCGCGTTTACGGGAATGATGCGCTGCGGCGAGTGCGGGCTCACGATCACCGCCGAGGAGAAGGTGAACCGGTTCGGGTCGCACTACGTCTACTACCATTGCACCAAGCGCCGCGTCGACTATCGCTGCCGTCAGCCGTATGTGCCCCTCCCCTCTCTGGAGCGCCAGATCCTGACGCACCTCGAAGCGGTCGCGGTTCCCGCGAGGCTCCATCGCTGGTGTCTTCGCCGCCTGGAAGAAGGCGGCGCGACCCAGCAGGATGAGCTCGCCGCGAAGCAGGGCATGCTCGAGAAGGCCGAGGAAGCGGTGGGCCGAAGCATGGAGAACCTGACGCGCCTCCGCATCCGCGACCTCATCTCGGATGAGGAATTCGCGAGACAGCGAGATGAACTTGAGCGCGAGCGCATCCGGCTCGGCCAGAGCCGGGGGGCCCTGACCGAAGGGGGACCGACGTTCGAACCCGCTCGCTTGCTCATTTCGTTCGCTAATAGAGCGGCGAAATGGTTCAAGGAGGGCGACATTGAAACCAAGCGGCTGATCTTCGAAATTGTCGGTTCGAACCCGGTGCTGAGAGACGGAATGTTGAGTGTTGATGCGGCCAAGTGGTTCCGCCGCTGGGAGAAAACACCGTCGCGGGCTGATCTGCTGGCGCTCGTAGAGGAAATTAGAACTCACAGCGACGACTCCGCACTTACGAAGATACTCGCCGCGATCAAGAGGCTCGAAGAGAAAGCTTCGGAGAGGCCGGCGATAGCCGCGTAAAGTTCTTCGGTTCTGTACGCCTTCTATTTCTAGGCGTTCAGGGTGTCTTGCCAAGGATGGCTAACTTGCCGGAGAGGCAGGAGCGCCACCCTTCCATGCCTGACGCCGAGCATCTAGGCTCCGCGTCATGGAAACACACAACGATCTGCGCGCGCTCGCCGCGCATTACCACGCGAGCCTGCCGGAGAGAGTGCGGGCGTACCTCAAGGGCCGGGGCATCGCAGACGCGGTGATCGACCTCCACCTGATCGGCTGGAGCGGATCGCGGATCACAATCCCGATCGCCAACCGCCAGGGCGAGGTCGCCTTCTTCAAGCTCGCCAAGGATCCGGAAGACGGGACCGACAGCCCCAAGATGCTCGCGCCGCGGGGCATGCGCTACGAGCTCTACGGCTGGGAGCAGCTCCTCGCTCGACCGCCGCGCGTGATCGTCTGCGAGGGGGAGTTCGACCGGCTCGTGCTCGAAGCGCAGGGATTTCCGGCGGTGACCTCGACGGGCGGCGCCGGTACGTTCCGGCATGAGTGGACCGGGTATTTCGCGGCGATCCCGGAGGTCTACCTGTGCTTCGACCGCGACGAGGCGGGATGGCGGGGAACGCAGAGGATCGGTCGGCTCATCCCTCATGCCAAGGTCGTCGTCCTGCCGGAGGAGGTCGGTGAGGGTGGAGACGTCACGGACTTCTTCGTCCGACTCGGCCGGAGCCGGGAGGACTTCGAGAAGCTCCTGGCTGCCGCCAAGCCCGTGCCGCCCTCCTCCGAGCCTGAGCGAGCAGCGATCAGGACGTGGCACGCGGGCGACCCTTCCCGGGAGCGGATCGAGCGCATCAAGCGCGAGGTCCCGATCGCCGAGGTGATCGGGCAGCGCATCGAGCTCTGGCGCTCAGGGAGCATCTTCCTCGGCCGCTGCCCCTTCCACGAGGACGATCGGCCCTCGCTCGCCGTCTACCCCGAGACCAAGAGCTTCTACTGCTTCGGTTGCTCGAAGCACGGCGACGTGATCACTTTCGTGCGGGAGCTAGACCATCTGAGCTTTCCCGAAGCCCTGGACGCGCTTGAAAAGCTCACTCCTCAACCTCATGGAGAAGCCGCCTAAGAACGTCCATGAGAAAAAGGGCCCCAGGGTCATCCCCACCGTCTCGGCCGTGCTCGAGAACGGAGCGCTCATCGAGATGGTCCACCGGCCGAACGAGGCACGGACCGCCTTCGTGATTTGGGAGAAGGACGCCTGGCGTCTCTCCGGACAGGTCGAGCTCGGTCCCCGCCGGCTCGCGGTGCCGTACTCGCCCCACAACAACATCCTTCGGAAGGAGGTCGTCCTCCTTCCCTCGGAGCCCGAGGAGTACGGCTCGGAGGCGGAGCTCCTCGCCGAGATCCAGACCTTCGTCCACCGCTATGTGGACGTGAGCCCGCTCTACGAGACGATCGCCACCTACTACGTCCTCCTCTCCTGGATCTACGACGGCTTCAACGAGCTGCCCTACCTCCGGCTCCGCGGGGATCCCGGGAGCGGCAAGACCCGCTTCCTCCTCACGGTGGGCTCCCTCTGTTACAAGCCGATCTTCGCGAGCGGCGCCTCAACGGTCTCGCCTCTCTTCCGCATCCTCGACGCCTTCCGCGGGACCCTCATCATCGACGAGGCGGACTTCCGCCTGAGCGACGAGCGGGCGGAGATCATCAAGATCCTCAACAACGGCAACGCCAAGGGCTTCCCGGTGCTGCGGAGCGAGGCATCTTCGACGAGGGAGTTCAATCCCAGGGCCTACGCGGTCTTCGGGCCGAAGCTCGTCGCTACCCGGCGGGCGTTCGAGGACCGGGCCTTGGAGAGCCGCTGTCTCACTGAAGAGATGGGTCAGGGCAAGCTCCGGGATGACATCGCCATCAACCTGCCGGCGTCCCACAAAGAGGAGGCCCTCCGCTTGAGGAACAAGCTCCTCCTCTTCCGGTTCCGCAACCTGAGCCGGCGCCGGCCGAGCGAGGAGCTCGTGGACCGGACCATCGAGCCGAGGCTGAACCAGATCTTCGTCCCGCTCCTCTCGATCGTGGACGATCCCACTGCCCGAGCCGAGCTCAAGGAGCTTGCCCGCCAGTACCACGGCGAGATGGTCACAGAGCGAGGGATGGACCTCGAGGCCCAGATTCTTGAGGTCATTCGGGATCTTCTCAACTCGGACTCCGCTGAACCGTTCTCCGTAAAGGACATCGCCGCCTGGATGGCCGACCGCCATGGGAGCGAGTACCAGCGACCCATCACCCCCAAATGGATCGGCTCCGTGGTGAGGACGCGCCTTCACCTCAAGACCCGCAAGAGCAACGGGGTGTTCGTCATTCCGCGGGAGGAGATGCCCAAGCTCACCGAGCTCTACGAGAAGTACGGCGTCACGCGCGAGACGGCGGAGGGGGAGCGCGAAGCCGCCGCCTGACTTCGGGGACGTGAGGGACGTCCTTGCCCGGATGGTGAAGGCGAGAGCCTGGAAATGTCGAGGATTGAATTGACGCGGGTTCTGGGAATACGGTGGGCGTGGATCTCCCGCCGGACATCCCTGAAGTCCACAACGTCCCGGGTGCAGCGGGTGAGTCTCATCCGGAATCGCGCGGCGACCTTGACATAGTATCAAGTTTGTGCTGCAATATCGCCCGGTTAGCTTCCTCTACGCCGAACCATCTCAGGTTCGGCGTTTTGATTCCCGGTCCTGCCCGAGAGGCAGGTTTGCCACCCTTCACCGGGCGACTTTCCTTCGCTACCGTGAACGCCCACAGAGCCTGTCGACCCAGCTCTTCCTGTCCCGTCTCGCTCATGGCCAAGAAGCTTTCGAACTATCTCCGGACTTATCGCCGCTATACCGGGCTCTCCCAGGGGGAGGTGTCATTCCTGTTGGGCTGCGACGAAACCGAGGTCGCGCGACACGAGCTCGCGAGGCGCCGGCCCCCGGTCGAGAGCATTCTCGCCTATGAGATGATCTTCGACGCGCCCGCACGGGATCTCTTTGCGGGCGTACGCGAGAACGTCGAGGAGACGACACGGAAGCGGGCGGAGCTCTTGGCGCGGAAGCTCCGGGCGAAGGCGCCCGATCCCATCACCACCCGCAAACTCGAACTCCTCCAACGACTCGCCTCGCGGCCGGCACTCGAGCTCGCATGAATCCTATGAATCGTTCACCCTATTCTGAACAGCGCGTCCTTGCGATTGACCCCACGGTCCGGGGCCTTGGCTATGCCGTGATCGAGGGCGGCACGAGGCTGGTCGATTGGGGCGGGCGCAGGGCGCGATACGGCAAGAAGAACCGTCACAGCGTAGGCCGCGTCGCGGAGCTCATCGCGCGCTATGAGCCGGATGCGCTCGTCATCGAAGACTGCGCGGCGAGAGAGTCGCGCCGCTGCCCGCGCGTCGAACGACTCGTGGCGGCGATCGAGCGGCTCGCGGCAAGCAAGGGGATCGCACTGCGCAAGATCTCGCGCGCGACGGTCGAGGGGGCGTTCTCCGAGGCAGGCGCCTCGACGAAGCACGAGATCGCGACGGCGATCGCAGGACGCTTCCCGCAGCTTGCGGTGTGGCTTCCCCCGGTACGGAAGAGGTGGATGAACGAAACCTATCGCGTGGGCATTTTTGACGCGATGGCTCTCGGCCTCACATTCTTCTCTCTCGAAGAAGAGCAAGCGCGTGCCGCTTAAGCGGGTACGTCGGAAGGCCGCAGGACGTCGGCGCTGAAGGCTTTCGAGACGACATCGTCCACCAGGAGTTTCAAATAGATGTCGTGGTTCGGGAGCGTCATGAGGTCGAGGGCTGAGAACTCCGGCGCGAACTCCTTCGCGAGGATCTCGGCGTCGGGGAGGCCGAGCCGGAAGGTGATGATCGTTCCTACGTTCCCGAGGATCGCGTCCCTGACCGGGAGTTCGAGCTGCGTGAGGTACTGGTGGGCGAGGACCAGATTCACGCGGTACTTCCGGAGCTCTGCCATCATTCCGGCCAGGCTTTGGGTCGTGAAGGTGTGGAACTCGTCGAGGTAAACGTGGAAGTCGCGCCGGTCCTCCGGAGCCAGTTCCGCGCGGCTCTGCCCCGCAAAGCCGATCATGGCGACGAGGAGCGCACCGAGGAGCGCCGAGGCGTCCTCGCCGATCAGGCCCTTCGAGAGGGTGACGATAAGGATCTTCCCCTCGTCCATGACCCTCCTGAGGTCGAAGGAGCTCCGGGGCTGCGTGAGGATCTTCTGGAGCCGCGGGTCGGTGATGAACGCCCCCACCTTGTTCTGGATCGGCGCGATTGCCTCGATCTGGAAGCGTGACGGGTAGCCCGCGTACTCCTTGAGCCAGAAGTCCCGGACCTGGCCATTCCGCACGCGGCCGACCGCGTAGCTCCGGAAGGTCGGGTTGTCGAGGAGGCGGAGCACGTCGGCGAGCGACGCCTCGGGCTGGTCGAGGAGGGTGAGGAGGCAGTTCCGGAGGATGTGCTCGAGGCGCGGGCCCCAGGAGTCCGCCCAGATCTTCCGGAAGACTTCAAGAAGACCGGCGGCGACGAGCGGCCGTTTCTCGGACGGGACGTGCGCCAGCGGGTTGAAGCCAAGTGGCCGGCTCATGTCCGGCACATAGAAGTCGATCAGGTCTCTCCGCCGCTCCTCGGGGATCGCGGCCCGGATCCTCTCCGCGAGATCTCCGTGGGGATCGAGGAGCGCAACGCCGCGTCCTGCCTGGATGTCTTGCCGGACGAGCGTCTCGAGGAGTGTCGACTTCCCCGTGCCCGTCTTCCCGATCACGTACATATGCGCCCGGCGATCCGCCTGCTTGATGCCGAAGGCGCGCCGGTCGGTGCGGAAGTTGGTCCGCCCGAAGAAGCTCACTCGCTCGTTTGTCGGGTCGTGCATGCCCTGAGGATGGCGAAGAACGAGCTCGCCGCGCAGGGACACCATCCTGCCTCTCTGGCAGGTTTGCCACCCTTTGCGCCGCCTCCTCCTTCTCCTAGGGTGAGCGCAGTCCGTTAACAATCCACGTTTGAAAGGGGGTGACGCGATGGTCATCGTGCGCATCAACCAGTGGGAGGAGTTCCTCGAAGAGCTCGAGGAGCACCAGCCGCCGGACAAGATCGTCCGGCTCACGTTCAGCGTCCGCTACGACAAGCGCGAGGTGCCCTACCTCACCATGGTCGCGGGCTTTCTTGAGGGAGCGACGATCGTCGAGTTCGTCGAGTACCTCGGGAGGCGGCCCGACCCGCAGAGCAAGCTCTCCGGGGAGATCCAGAACCTCTTCTACGACCGGAAGCGCCAGCTCGGGAACCTGGGTTACACGGTAAAGTCCGGGCGCTACCACGCCCCGCTCAACCTGACGCGATAACTCACACGCCAAACATCAAGGCACGCGCAGGACGCATTCGAGCGACAGGCGCCAGATAGTCCGGTAGCACAGAGCTTCCCACCGACCGAAGACCCTCGCACACCACCCTTCCTGCACTTTTCTGCCTTCCTTCCCCCCGCTCGGGGGAAGGGGGCCCACGGCCCCCGCCTACCGGCGGGGGCAACCCGCACCACCTCGTACCTCAAGAGGAGGAGACGTATGTCCGGAACACTCATCTACAAGAACAGCGAGTTCGTGACGAGGGAGCAGCTTCCGTCGATTCCCACACCGGTGCCGACCGCCACCTGGCGGCCGATTGCCCACTACGACCTTGTCGAAGCCCTCGACCGCCAGCTCGCGGTCCGGGACATCCGGATCGCGAAGGAAGAGTTCGCGCTCGCCCATAACGGGCTCCGCCTCTTCGGCGTCCTCGAGCTCACCGTCCCCGGCGCCAACGGACGCTCCGGCATCGACTACAACTTCGCGATGGGCATCCGGACTGCGAACGACCAGTCCTTCGCGACCCAGCTCGTCGCCGGCGCGCGCGTCTTCGTCTGTTCGAACCTCGCCTTCTCCGGCGACCTCATCGCCATGAACCGCAAGCACACCGCGAAGTTCGACCTGAACGCCGACCTCTCGCGCGCGGTTGACCGCTTCGAGCACCACCTCGCGACCTTCGGCGGCAAGTTCGACGGTCTCCAGTCCCGACACCTCCGGGACTGGGAGGCCAAGGAGCTGATCTTCGACGCCTTCTCCCGCGGCATCCTGCCGATCCGCCTGTTCGACGCCGTAGCGCGCACCTACTTCGATCCGCGGGGCCACGAGGCGATGCCCGATGTGGCCCCCAGGAACGCCTGGGGTCTCCACAACGCCATGACGCGAGCAATCAAGCAGCTTTCCCCTGCGTCGGCATTCCAGACCACGACGCGCCTCGGTGCCCTCTTTGGGCTCATGGCGGCATAACCGTGGGCTCGATGCGTTTCGATCCCTTGTTCTGCCCGGAGTGCGGCGAGATGGCGCGCGGAACGATCGAAACAATGACCGGCGTTGCGGAGTTCGACGTAGCGGAGGACGGCTCGGTCGAGTGGAGCGGTTATACCGCTGTCGATTGGGACGCGCAGGAAACCGTTATCGACGACGGCGGGAACGCGCGCCTTGTCTGCCCCAGCGGCCATGAGTGGTCCGCTCGCATGCTGGCGTCGGAACGAAGGATGTGATCCGTGCCCTCCAAACGCTACCGCCTCAAGCTCGCCACCTGGATCGTCGTTCGCGAGTGCAGTGAGCGGAGTCCCCGCATCCTGGGTGGCCCGGCGGACGTTGCCGCGCTTGCGAGGGACCTCCTCAAGGCGACCGACGACGACAAGGAGCACTTCTGGGCGATCTTCCTCAACACCCAGAACCATTACCTGATGCACACGCTCATCTCGACCGGGATCCTATCGGCGTCCCTGGTCCATCCCCGCGAAGTGCTCGGGCCGGCGCTCCGGGAGGGCGCCGCGTCCGTCATCCTCGTCCACAACCACCCGTCCGGCGATCCTTCGCCGTCGCGGGAGGACGTGCGCCTCACCCGCCAGCTCGTCGACGGCGCGCGGCTGCTCGATCTCGGCATCCACGATCACCTGATCATCGGTAATGGCACAGAGAGATGGGTCTCATTCGCAGAGCAGGGAATGCTCTGAAGGAGGACGCGATGGAGAAGAGAGAACACGTGAGGCCCGGGGAGTTCTCCGGGCTCGAGGCACCGACATCGTGAGCGCGCCCGGCAAAGAGGGCAACGGCCGCTGCCCCGACTGCGGCGAATGGGTGCTCATCATCGTGCGGGAGGGGCAGCCCGCCGAGGTACCGCCTCACGGCTGCCGGGCTCGCACCTGCGAGTATCCGGACTGCCGCGTGACGCGATTCAGGGACGAGATGGTCCGGACGCCGTCCGGCGTCTGGTACTGCCCGAGGCATGGCCTCCTGCTCGCCGTACGAGAGCTCATCTCGATCTATCAGCGCGAGGGCGAGGCCGACTGGACGGCGATCTCCGAGATCATCGGGGAGCAACTACCCGAGATCGTGAAGAAGGTCGAAGCGTTTCATCCGTTCCGCCTGCAACGGCGCACGTAGCAGCAGCCCCTCCGTCAACCCGCAGGGGCGATCCCGCTCCGGCGTCTTCCACCACCACACGGACGGGAGCGCCTGCGCTTCCGGCCGGACCAGAGGAGAACCAGCGATGCCCAACGTGAAGAGCTACCAGATCATCCTCAAGCACCCCGACGGCCGCCCGCTCCTTCGGCTCATCGCCGACTGCGAGGTGGAGTTCTTCGAGGGGGACGGCCAGCCTGCCGCGGGGCCGGCGAGACCGGCAATGCCCGCGAGCCGCCAGAACGGGCCCGCGTCCGGCTCGAACGGCGAGCCCAAGATGACGGAGCCGCAGAAGCGCTACCTCTTCCGGCTCCTCGCCCAGCAGGGCGTCGAGGGGAAGAGAGCCGAGGCCCACCTCAAGGAGCACTTCGGCGTCCAGAACCTCCGGGACGTCACCAAGGCCGGGGCGAGTGAGTTGATCGAGCAGATGATCGCCGACCAGAAGGAGGCGACGGGTGGATCTGCCTGAGGCACTGAGCGTCAGTCAGCTCAACCTATACCTGACCTGCTCCCTCAAATACCGCTTCCAGTACGTGGACCGCCTGCCGAAGCTCTTCCGCTCGGCGAACCTGGTCCTCGGGAGCGCGATCCATAAGACCCTCGAGCTCTTCCACAAGGAGCTGAAGAAGGGCCGGCAGCGGCCCCTCGACTGGCTCCTCCGGTGCTTCGAGGCCGATTGGCACGCACAGTGCCTTGACGCGGACATTCGATTCGGGAACTACGACGACGCCGAGAAGCTCATCCTCAAAGGCAAGGAGCTGCTCTCGGAGTACTACCGCCAGCCGCTCCCGCAGGTGAAGGACGCGGAGCTCTTCTTCCAGATCCCGCTCGTGAACCCAGAGACCGGCGAGGTCCTGGGCGTTCCCCTCCGGGGCGTGATCGATCTCATCGAGGACGGCGACGTCGTGAGCGAGCTCAAGAGCTCGCAGAAGAGCTGGTCGCTCGCCGACCTTCCAGACAATCTCCAGCTCACGGCGTACAGCTACGCCTACGAGGTGCTCTTCGGCCGGCCGACCAAAGACATCAAGGTGATCAACCTCGTCCGCACCAAGAACCCCAAGGTCGAGACCCTGATCACCGGGCGGGAGAAGAAGGACTACGAGCGTCTCTTCCATCTCGCCAAGGAAGTCTTGAAGGGCATTCAGGCCGGGATCTTCATCCCGAACCGCGCGTGCTGGCTCTGCAAGGACTGCGAATTCGTGAACGACTGCCTCGAATGGGCAGGCAACGAGGAGGAGGGAGGTGTCCAAAGCGCCGACTCACGCCTACCACCAGCACGTCGATGACTTCAAGCGCGAGCTGCTCACTCAGACGCTCCTCGCGCACTGTGGAAATCGGACCCACGCTGCGAAGGCCCTCGGGCTCCAAAGGACCTACCTGCTCCGGCTGATCCGCGAGCTGGGAGTTCAGGTCCCGCCGCCCATCAGGGCGTGCCGCAACGGGAACGGATAGACATTCTCGGAGTGCATTTCAGGGGTGATCCCAACGGGACACCCCTTTTTCTTTCTCGATGATCGTTCCGTGCCGCTTGACAACATATTGATTTATAAGGTATAATTCGGTCAGTAGCTTAATAGGGGCAGCGCTTCTTATCCTTCTCGTCCTCGGCCTAGTTCCCAGCGGCTCTCTCCGTCTGCGCGTCTCGCTTCGGCTCCGCAAGTAGGCGTCGTCGCTCGCGACCGCTTCGAGAGCATCTCCCGACTTCCTCGCCCGCCAACCACAACGACCGAACACCAAGGAGGTAGAACCGATGGCCACTCGTGTGTCCTCCGACCTGTCCCTCACGCTCGTTGCGTCGTTCCTCGCCCGCCTCGCCGAGAAGGCCGAGGCGCGGGGTCTCTCCGACGAGGACTTCCGCGGCGACGACCTGGCCGACAAGATCGTGGACCTTCTGGCCGACGGCCGGAAGACGGTGAACGGCCACCCCGTCGCCGTCGACTACCGGCAGTCGCTCCGGGCCATGATCGCGGCCGGCCGGTACGACTGGGCGAACTCCGACATCACGGAGAAGCACTTCTCCGTGAAGCCGGGCCCGGCCGAGATCGTGATCGAGCTCGTGCACTTCGACCACGTGATGTCGAGCGACGGCGCGCTCTCCGAGCTCGACCGCAAGGGCCTCCGCCCGGCTACCCTTCCCGAGCTCCTCGCCTTCGGCGCGAAGTACAAGGAGAGGCAGCGCGAGTTCCCGATCGTCGCTCTGGGCTCCGTCTGGCGGAGCTGGAGCGACGACCGCCTCGTGCCCTACCTCTCTAGCTGCGCCGGCGGGCGCGACCTGGGCCTGGGCTGGCTCGCCGGCAGGTGGGTCGAGCGCTACCGCTTCGCCGCCGTCCGCAAGTAAGCGCTGGGGTCCTCGAACCCTCAGCCCTCGCCCTCGGGCCCTTTGGCCCTTCACCCCGCTCGGTTCTACCGAGCGGGGTTCCCTTTTTTCGGCGGCTTGCTACAGTGACGTCGGACAGTAGACCGAACATCAAGCTCGCGGCCACGGTTGCGGGCGGTCGAACTCCGGGACCTCGAGCAGGGAGTGGCGCAGGGTAAGCTTTGCGCCAGAGTTGCTCGAACGTCTCCACACACGAGATGAAGATACTTGGTGCGAGGTACTGGAGGATTACAGATCCCGAATACGATTCAGCCCGGAGTACGCGACGGGCAGTGGCGCGGATGGTATCTCGCACGGTGGGCTCCGTCTGGCGGAACTGGAACGACAACCGCCACGTGCCCTACCTCTCTAGCAACGCCGGCAAGCGCAACCTGAACCTGAACTGGCTCGACAACAGGTGGGACGAGCACTACCGCTTCGCCGCCGTCCGCATGTCTTTTCATCTCGTGAACGGCCTCTCACGCGGCGAGCCGATCGCCCGTTGCCTGCTTCAACCAGCCGCCGATCATGCGCCCGATCTCCCGCAGTCGCTCTGAGAAGGCGGCGTACTTCTTGTCATCGAGCGCCCGTATCTCCCAGGCGATCTGCACGAACATCTTAAGGAGATCGAGCTTAGCAGCCGCACGCTCCAGGTAGGGCGCCTTCCGCCCTCGGGGCACATAGGCCGCGAGAAAGATCAGTTCGACCGTTTCGAGGAGCGTCGCGTCGATCTTGCTCCCGAGCGTGTAGCGGCAGGTCTTCGGCATATGCGGCAGGAAGCTCTGCCACAATTCGTAGGTCCTCTTCACGTGCTCGAGGATCGGTGTCGCGCGCGGGGCGGCCGAGGTTGACGCCAAACGGATATGCGAACGAGATTGGATCATTGTTTTGATGAAGTAATCGGTATCGAGAATCTTCTCGCCGCCTGGCGGGAGTTTCGGTGCGGCAAGCGCGCGAGGCCGGACGTCCAGGAGTTCGGCCTGCGTCTCATGGACAACATCCTGGACCTGCACGAAGAGCTCGCTCATCATACGTACCGCCACGGGCCCTATCAAGCGTTCAGGGTCGCTGACCCGAAGCCGCGTGATATCCACAAAGCGACCGTGCGCGACCGCCTGGTCCATCGGGCGCTTTACCGTGAGCTGTATCCATTTTTCGATCGTCGGTTCAGTGCCGACTCGTATTCCTGTCGCCGCGGAAAAGGCAGCCATGCCGCGCTTCGCCGTTTTCGACGGTTCTCTTACGCGGCGAGCAAGAACGGCACCCGGACCTGCTGGGTGCTGAAGTGCGACATCCGGAAGTGCTTCGCGAGCATCGACCACGGACTCCTCGTGGGCGTTCTCCGCGGCCATATCGCCGACACCCGCCTTCTTGCGCTCCTCGGGGAGATCGTCGGGAGCTTTGAATCGACGGCACCGCACACCGGCCTACCCCTGGGGAACGTCACATCGCAGCTCCTCGCGAACGTCTACTTGAACGAGCTCGACCGCTTCGTGAAACACGTGCTCGGCGCCAGACACTACATCCGCTACGGCGACGACTTTGTGCTGCTGTCTTCAGAAAGGACCTGGCTCGAAGCGCGGCTGCCCCGGATCGCAGCGTTCTTGGAGCGCGAGCTGCGCTTGACACTCCATCCCCGGAAGGTGTCGATCGGGACCCTCGCGGCGGGCGTGGATTTCTTAGGATGGGTTCACTTCACAGACCACCGGGTACTTCGCACGACGACCAAACGGCGGATGCTGATGCGGGTCGGTCGTATCGGAAGGGACGCGACGGTCGCGTCCTATCTGGGGCTCCTGAGTCACGGCAACGCCTACAAGCTCGGCGAAATGGTGCGAAAGAGAGGTTCCCTGCCGCGTAGGTTCAACACGTAAGTGCCCGAATTGGCAGACACCTGGCTGAACTATGCAGCCAGGTTGAACAGCGTCCCTTTGCCACGATGCTCAAGCACCTCTGAATTGCGGATAAGAATGCTGCGGTTGGTCGTGTAGGTTAGTCCCTTGTTCGGCTGGTCTTCGAATCCGAGGTACACCACCTCGCCTCCGCGCTTCCGCACCTCTCGGACGGCCGGTTGCAGATCGGAGTCGGAACTTCCAAGCACGATACGCTCCGCCACCCGGTCGCAGGTCCAGCTCACCATATCGACGGCAATGCGCACGTCCACGCCCTTTTCCCGGAACACGATTACTTTCTTTCCGGAGATCACCTGCTCCTGGCCGCGCACACGGCCGGAGAGAATTACCTCGAATCCTTGCCGCTCGAGGGACGTCTTCAAGAGCCGTTGCTCTCCGATGAGCTGGCGTGACTTGTCCCGGGTCTCCGTATGCTCCTTGATCCGCGCAAAGTAGAAGAGCCGGCGGTCGACCGGAATGCCGGCGAGGACTTTCGCTATGAGGCCGTGGTAGTCGTACTCATGCCACGCGGGCCGCGTGATGCCCGACGCTTCGAACACGTCCTCGATCTTCCCTTTAAAGTTCTCGCCATCAATAGCCAGGATGGTCATTGCTGCGTGGTTAGAGTAATTAAAAACAAAAACCCCAGCGGGCCGCAAGGGCTGGCTGGGGCGCTTATGTAAAAACCCTATCCGATTCGCTTATCCCCGTCAACCTCTCTGGGGATATCCTCTGCCCGTGAGGCGTAGGGAGTGGTTTCGGCGAGAACCGGAATCTTATGTGTTGGCGGTGGCACGTCGCGGTATCCTTTCTCTTGACGGATCGGCCGTGTCGCTTGACAGATTGCTCGCCAATACCTATAATTCTGCCCAGATCCTTAAGCCCTTCCTGCCTTCCTGCACAAGTCGCTGCTCGCATTCCTACGGCTCGTCCGGTCGACGCATCTCTCTTCTCATTCGATCGGACCTCTTTCCGTTTGTTCCGCAGCTCGTCTGCCAATCGCAGATGGTCTGCGGTTGCAACCGGAAAGAAGGGAGGTTGAGATATTTGCCACACATCCACGACAAGATCGATTTCACGGTAGAGGTCTTCGTCGTGCACGGGGAGAGAGTGCTGCTCCGCAGCCACGACAAGTACAAGATCTGGCTGGGAATCGGCGGACATATCGAGCCGGACGAAGACCCGAATGAGGCCGCCATTCGGGAGGTCAGAGAAGAAGCCGGGCTCGAGGTCGTGCTCGTGGGCGACTGCCCGCCCTTCGCCGATTCGCGCTACAAGGAGCTTGTCCCTCCGAGGTTCCTGAACCGGCACAGGATCAGCGAGACGCATGAGCACGTAACCTTGACGTATATCGGCCGAACGGACAGCGGCGAGACGAGCCAGGGCGAGACCGAGGTCAGCGAGGAGCTGCGGTGGTTCACGATGGATGAGCTGGACGACCCTCGCTACGAGCTCCGGCCGGAGGTCAGACACTACGCGAAGGCGGCGCTCCAGACGGTGGGTTCACAGCGCTGATCGCGAATCCTTGGAAGGCCGCCTGGCGGGCCTCCGAGGACAGAGCACGGACAGCCAGGTCTCTCCGATGACGGCGCTCGGTCGCGGAGAGGAAGAACAGACGCCCGTCCCGCCGGATTGCCCTAGGCGGAGATGTGTAGCAGGGCACCCCGAGGTCATCGACCTCGGGGCTTTTCTATCTTGAGGATTCCTTAGCCTACTGCGTCTCTCGGTACTTCTTTCCCCACCACGACGTCTTCGTCTTCGTGGTGTGCTTGGTGTCGGAGGAGCCGCCGCGGCTCTCCGTATACTTGTTCCCGAGCCAGTCGGTCCGCTCGCGGGACGTCGACTTCACTGATCCATCCGGCGCACGCGTCTCGCGGTAGCGGTTCCCGAGCCAGTCGGTCTTCTCCTTGGTGGTTCCCGTCTTCTTGCCGGTCGGGGCCCGGTGCACCCTCCGCTCGTCCCCGAAGAAGCCCTTCTCGTCCTTGGACTCGCCGATCAACTGGCCGGCGCTGTTGTAGGTCCGGAAGACGGTTGCGCCGGTCCAGGTGGTCTCGCGCACGGTCTTGAAGGGCTTGTGCCGGAAGAGCTCGCGGCATTTCTCACAGCGCTTGGGAAGATCCCAGCTGTTCTCCTTGCACTTGATCTGCGTGCCCGTGGGGATCGTGAAGCTCGCCCCGCAGTGCGTGCAGGAGGCGGTCTTCGGAGCGTAGGCCTGCTTGCAGGACTCGCAGAACTTCGGCGGATGGTCCCAGTCGCGGTTCACGCGCATCAAGCCACCGCAGGAGGCGCAGGATTTCTCGATCCACTTGGCGGCGTGACTCTCCTTGCACGACTTGCAGAAGCGCGGCGGGCGCTCCCAGTCGCGGTGCACCCTGATCGTGGTCCCGCAGCCCTCGCAGCTCTTCTCATACCACTGCGACTCCTTGCAGGACTTGCAGACGCGGGGCGGGTTCGACCAGTCCTGATGGACGCGGATCTCAGAGCCGCAATCGGCACACGAGACGGTGTACCAGTTCCCCATCGCGGACCTCCACGGCTGCGGCTCACCTGAACTCCGGGCTCCCTGTCCGGATCCAGGCCCAGCCCATCCCTGACATCCCATAGCCTAGCGCGATGAGGTGGCCTCGCGCGAGCCATGCTTCGGCGCGTAAGAGGGAAAGTCGGGCGCCGCCCGTTGACAAAGGGAGCACAGGCAACCTACACTCGCGGCCAGTAGTTCATCCTTCCTTCACGTCATAGGGCCGTTTCAGGCCCGCGTCATTCCTCGGCCGATTCCTTCGGCCCGTCCATTTCCGTCCATTCGCCCGGCCTCTCTGGCCGGCGCGTTGTCATTCCTCGCGGAGAGGAGACGGGATGGAGGGCCCCGCACGACCCTGCGCCCACTGCCGGCGAGGCACGGCGCTCCGCAAGTACTGCCGCCGCTGCTCGCCCAAGGCGAGCGCCCTCTATAAGCGCGAGCTCCGTCAGGAAGCCAAGGCCAGCGGCGAGAAGTACTGGCTCGAGTGGTGGGAGAAGGCCCACGGCGACCAGGCCGTGGAGAAGCGCCGCGAGTACCAGCGGAAGTACATGCGCGCCTACCGCCGCAGGAAGCGGGAGAAGCGCGCCGCGTAGTTTCGATCCGGAACTCAGGCTGACCACGAGGAGGACGAGGCGTGAAGAGAGAGACAACGATCAGGACTTCATCGGGAGCGGAGCGGCGAGGGGAGTTCGTGCGGGAGAAGAAGTGGTCGCCTTCGGGCGCGGATCTCCTGGGGCTCATCGGGACGGGGGGCATCTCCGGAGCGACGTGGAAGAGGAACGCAGTCACGGTGAAGGACAGGGACAACCGCTACCACACGGGGCGCCGGGTCCGGTGACGACCACAGGGCTTCCCGAAGAGCGGTTCTTCTTCATCGTCGGGGGCACGGGTCCGGATGATCCACCCAAGATTTTCCTTAGGGGCGACGGTCCGGATGATCCGCCCGTGCTCTTGCCGATCCTTGCGGTCGTGGTTGTTCGGCTCAATGAGGAGGACGACGGTGCTCTGGATGAGAAGAGCGCTCCGCGCAGCGCGGACTAACTGGGAGGCGATCCGCGACCTCAAGGTCCAGGAGGCGCGGCTCCAGGCGGACGTGGATCTCCGCCGCCTGGAGGAGAACCGCCTCGTTCTCGAAGACCGGAAGACGGCGGTCGAGCGCGAGATCGTGACGATGGGCCACTCGGAGGCGAGCCTCCGGGCCCACCAGATCCTGGCCCGCCGGTGGGGAGGGCTCGCCCTCCTCGCCGCGGGGATTTCGGTCATGAGCGCCTGGTGGACCGTGAACTGGTTCCTCTCGCTCGGCTGGGAGAAGGCGCTACTCGCGGTCACGCTCTTCGTCCTGCCGCTCATCGGCTGGGCGGGGTTCCTCACCTTCGCCGGAGAGACCATGAAGGAGTGGGATCTCCGGAAGACCTTCGCGGGCCTCAGTCTTGTCATCGTCCTCTGCTCGGCGACGGCCGTCGCCTCCCTGGGCGGCGCCAGGATGCTCGGCGTCGGTCTCCAGGAAGAGCAGCGCCAGGGGCAGCAGTTCGAGATCGACGGCGAGGCCGTGACGGCGGGCGCGCCCGCCCGACGCGAGCGGATCGAGAGCGCGAAGCGAACCCTCAACACCCTCACCATGGTCGCGGTTGTCTTCCTGAGCCTCGCGGGCGAGGTGGCGGCCGGGCTTGCCTACCACGAGTACTCGAAGCACCGCCTGGTCGTAAGGACCGGCGGGCCGTTCTATACGAAGCGCAGGAATCTCGCCGACGCGCTTGCCCGGAACGCCGCAGAGCAGGAGGCGGTGCGGAAGCGCCCCGAGATCCTCCACGCGCAGTTGAGCGTCCAGGGACTCCAGGGCGAGGCCGCGGGTTTTGAGGCGGCCGAGGCGGAGGAGCGGAGGAGCCGGTCGCTCAGCCCGACCATGAAGCGGATCGCGGGCGGCTTTGCCGCGCTCCTCGGGCTCCTCCTCGGCGCGGCGCTCGCGTTCGGGGAGACGGAGAAGCCGGAGGTCGCGGTCGTGATCCTCGACCTTTCGGACTCCGTCAACCCCGAGGAGTTCTCCGGCAACGCCCGCGCCGTCGAGGGACTCATCCGCCGGCTCCCCGTGGGAGGCGCGGAGCTCCGCGTCCTCGCGGTCGATGAGGCGAGCTTTGGGCGGGGACCGCTCTTCCGGGCGCGATCCCCTGGCGAGGCGGGGAAGTTCGGGGAGCACCTCGATGACTGGCGCGCTGCTGCGATCAAGGCGTGGCAGAAGCGGGCCCGAGAGCTCAAGCCTCTGGCCCGCGGCTCGGACGTGATCGGCGCGGTCAGCCGGGCGGCACTCGAGTTCGAGGAGGCGCAGGACGCGAAGAAGCGCCTCGTGATCCTCTCCGACATGCGGCAGGTGGGACGTGGCCTGAACTTCGAGCGTCCGCTTGGCGACCCTGGCCAACTCATCGAGCGCGTGAAGCGCGAGCAGATGACTCCTGCGCTCGCTGGCGTCGAGGTGTGGGTGCTCGGAGTCGAGGCGCGCGGGATCGACGAAGGCCATTGGCGCCGCCTCCGGTCCTTCTGGACCGAGTACTTCAAGACGGCGGGCGCGGACCTTAAGGCATTCAGCCCCAATCGGCGGCTCACGGAGCGGTAGACGGTGGACAGCATCTTTGAGTGGTTCGTGAAGCTCGTGCTCCTCCTCATCTTCGCGCCGCTTCTTGTCTGCCTCGTGCTTCAGGCGACGATCGGCGTCCTCGCTGTGCTCCTCCCCTGGGTGATCGCGCTCGCGGTCGTCGCTGGCCTCGCCGCCGGCGTGAGCGCGGGCCTCGTCCTCCGGCGGCGGCTCCCGCTCCGGAACGGCGTCCATCTTCCGCCCGGCGGAGCGTCCTTCACGGGCGAGCCCATCCGGCGACCCCGCGGCGTCCGCAGCCAGGGTGAGGACCGGTGAGGAGGCCACGGTGCTCGAGCGCCTGATCGAGCTCGCGCGGGGCCGAGCGGCCGACAGGGAGAAGGCCCACGCCTACCTTGCGGAGCACGCCACCTCAGCGTTCCGCGAGCTCATGGCCGACTACGACGCCTTCGTGCCGCATGTCGCGCGCGTCAAGGAGTCCGCGCTGCTCTTGGGGAGCGCGAGGGACTCTTTGGACGCCGAGGTCCCGGTGCGGCTCCCCTGGGAGGAGATCTTCTGCCACTGGCTCGTCCAGGGCGGGACCGGAACCGGGAAGACCACCTTCGCGACGTGGCTCGTCTCGAATGCCTTGTGCGAGGGCCAGGCGATCGGGGTCGTGGACTGCAAGTCGGGGTTCTTCGACCAAGGAATCCTCTGGGCTGGCGCCGTGGCGCATGGGATGTCGCCGGAGCACCGTGCGGCGTTCGTGAAGCGGCTCGCGGTCGTCGACCCGTTCGGTGAGGCGCTCGTGCCCTTGAACGTCTGCAAGCTCCTTCCCGGCGCCTCGGCCGAGACCCAAGCCTACGAAGTGGCGCTCGCCCTCTCCCGGCTCTTCGACTCCTCGATGGGCTTCCAGATGGAGAACATCCTCCGGCACCTGATCCTGCTTCTCATGGAATCGGGACTCACCCTTGCCGAGGCGCCCGCGGTACTCGAGGACGAGGTCCTGCGTGGCGTGCTCGCGACGCGGTCGCGAAACACGGCGCTCCGAGACTTCTTCCTCGGAACCTACCCGGGCGTCCCGGCAAGCTCCAAAGACGCCATCTCGACCCGCCTCCAGGCGCTCCTCCTCCCCGAGAACCTCCGCCTCATGCTCGGCGCGGACGATCTCGTGGGCCTCAAGGGCATCCTCGACCGCGGCGACCCGCTCTTCCTCTTCCTCGGCAAGGGCCCCGGTGTCCCCGAGGAGCAGGTGGAGGTGATCGGGAGCCTGCTTCTCCAGCTCCTCTTCCAGGCCGCTTTCGCGGGCGGGAGCCGCAAGCGGCCCTACCAGATCGTCTGCGACGAGTTCTTCCATCTCCTTGATGCGCCCGCGCTCGCGAAGCGTTTCGAGACGGCGCTCACGACCCTGCGGAGCTTCGGGGTCATGCTCTCGCTCGTCATGCACAACTTCTCGCAGGTGCCGGGGAGCTTGCGGGAGACCCTCCTCGGGAACTGCGACGTCATGGCGCTCTTCCGGACTTCTTCGCGGAACGCGCAGTTCTTCGGGGAGTTCCTCCCCGAGCTCGACCCCGAGAGCGCGCTCCAGGCCCTCCGGAAGTCCGGCCGGCCGCCGGGACGCTTCGAGGCGAAGAGCCTCCAGATCGAGCGGCTCCAGCGCCTCCCGAACCGGCACTGCTACTGGTACGACCGGAGGAAGCCTTACCGGGCGCTCCTCCTTCGCGTCCCCGACGTGCAGGCGCCCCACGAAGCAGTGGGCATCTCGGCCGCTGCGCTCGAGGAGTTCATTCAGACGCAGGGCATCCGGCAGGGGGGCGTGGCGCTCCACAAGGAGGCGCTACGGAGGCAGATCGAGGCGCGGCGCGCCAAGCTCCGCGAGCTCCTCCGTCCGCCGGTCGATCTCGCCTCACGCTCGGAAGAGCAGGTTCCGCCCGAGAGCCCTCCCACCGGCCCGAAGCAGCAGGCGCGGCGCCCGAGGCTCGGCTGATGTACCGGGCGGCGAGTCGATTTCTCTTGGCCGCCAAGGTGGCGTTCTTCCTCATGCGTGCACCGTTCCTCGTAGCGAGATTCTTGGCCCGCACGATCGGGCGCTCGGTCGGCGCCTGGGTGCTCGCGACGACGGATACCGTCGCGTGTCCTGGCTGCGACGGGTCGGTGAGCCTCGTCGGCCGCTGGCAGTGCGGCTGGTGCAACTACGTCTTCGACGGGTTTGCCTTTGCGCGGTGCGAGATCTGCGGGGCGGTCCCGCCCTTCATTGATTGCCAGGCGTGCGGTGCGAGCGTGATGAATCCCACGTTCTTCGGTTGAGGAGGGGAGGATACCTGTGGCCGAGCGCTACAGCGATTGGTTCGAGACGTACCTTGCGGAGATATTGCGTGGCAAGGCATCCGTCGCACGTCGTCGAGTGTTCGAGGAGTTTCTCGACGGGAGGACCTTCACTTGCAGTCGGTGCCGGCAGCAGTTCGAGGGCGACCCTAGTCGCACGGGCGAAGGCGATGAAGTGCTCTGCCCGCGGTGCAAGGAGAAGAGCTGACGATGGCCTCCTGCACCTTCGGTGATCTCTTCGACAAGATGCTTGAAGCCCGGATCGGGCTGGGCGGCGACGCCGCCACCATCGCGGAGCTCGTCGCCGCGTATGAGGGCACAAGGCCCGACGTGCGGCGGTCGATGTTCGACGAGTGGGTGCATGCCGAGCTCTTCGAGTGCGAGCGCTGCCGCGGCGAGTTCACGGTGCGCGGCGACGATGTGCGGGAGGACGACGAGGCCCAGTGCGTCTGGTGCCGCAAGGGCTACCGGGTGGGTACGGTCCCGGCCGGCTGGCAGCGAACCTGGGCGAGGTAGTGGTGGCCACCTTCGTGCTCCAGCGAGGAGTGGTGAGGTGAGCGAGGCCACCTACCGCGAGCTCTTCCAAGAATCGCTCGAGGAGTCGATCGCGGCGTATGGGGAGCTGTCGCAGGTCGTCACCTTGGTCAACATCTACCGAGGTAGCGACCCGATCGCACGGCATTACGCCTTCGAGGACTGGATCGACGGCGCCTCCTTCGCGTGCGACCGGTGCGGGAAGAGCTTCACGCCGGATGCCGGCGAGGTCGAGGAGGATGACTCCGTCGTCTGCGGGCGTTGTGCGGGGTAGGACGCGGCGATGACGGCAGGCAAGCGGAAGCACGATGACGCGGGGAACGGAGGCGCCCGTTCGGTGGAATCAGGTCGGCGAGATGAGCGGCGTGAGAGTCACGCAAGGAGGATCGCGATGAGCGACGCGGGTGGTGCCCGGAGCGAGTTGTGTCGTCAGCTCCGGCAGCTGGGTGTCGAGATAGTGACGGCGGAATACGACGGCTCCGGCGACGAAGGTCAGATCGACGTCCCGGAATTCGGAGGCGCGAAGGTTCCGGACGCCCTCGCGATGGCCGTACAGGACCTGTTCTACGACATTCTCGGCGACTTGTACCGCGGCTGGGAGGACAACGAGGGCGCGTTCGGGCAGTTCGAGTGGGACGTGAAGCAGGACAGAATCAACCTCGTCCACAACGCGCGGATGGAGTCATGGGAGACCGAGGAGCAGGTTCTGTGACGCATCCCAACTTCCACGCAATCAGTTCCGCCAAGAAGTTCGGCGGGCGGCCGGAGGACTACATCCATATCCATCAGTGGCTCGACGCCACGAAGGAGACCTTCGCGGACTTCCGCCACCGGGCGCTCCGGCATCACTCGCAAGGCATCTTCGAGTGCGAGCGGGTCTTCGGTCCGACGCTCTCCAACTCCGATGGGAAGCTGGTGCCCACCCGCTACGTCGCCGAGCAGCACGTAAAAGAGGATTGCGGCGGATTCATCCCCACGGTGGCTGACTGGTTCCGCAACATCAAGAGGGAAGTCTGGATGTCGAGAGGCTACGAGGAGATCCCACGCGAGCCAGTATCGGGCGCAGACCTCGCTCCTCGGAGGGGCGAAGGGCGTGGAGAGGCGACTACTCGATGACCAGCCTGCGACATCAGACGAGGCTCGCGGTGGATAAGCCGGCGTTCTTTGCGTGACGAAGAGGGGACGATGGCCGACACGACCTACCATGAGCTCTTCCAGCAGGTACTCGAGGAGAGGATCGCCGCCTATGGCACCCCGAACTGCCGCACGTTCTCGACGTGCTTCTCCTTCCAGCAGGTACTCGAGGAGAGGATCGCCGCCTATGGGGACTTCTGGGAGATCGTTGCTCTCGTGAGCGCCTACAAAGGCTGGGACCCTGACACTCGGCACGACGTCTTCCTGGGGTGGATCAAGAGCGCTGCGTTTACATGCAGCCGGTGCGGGACGCCGTTCGCGTTGAAGCGCGAAGAGGTAAGGGAGGAGTGGGCTGTTCTCTGTCGCCGGTGTGTGCGCTCGTGAACGCCACACTGGCGGTCCCAAGAACACCGCGGCGCGCTCGGAACCCGGAGCGCCGCGCTCCCCGGATCACCGAGCGCGACGGCTTCATTCTCGAGGCCCTGGCCAAGATGCGCTTCCTTGAGACCTTGCAGTTGGCCCGTCTCGCCTTCGACGGCTCCCGGTGGGCGGCGAGGAAGCGCCTCCGGAAACTCCTCGATGCCGGCGTCGTCCGTGTCTGGGTCCGCGACCTCGCCCGGGACAACGTCTACAGCCTCACGCGAGGAGGGGCGGCCCGACTGGCTTCGGACAGTGAGATCGCCTGGCCCGTCCCCCGCGGTCTCGACGGCAACCTCGACCATCTCCTCGCGATCAACGAGGTCCGGATCTCCCTGGCGCTCAGCCTTGAAGAGGTTGGCGGGGAGATCCGCTGGTGGCGCTCTGACTGGGAGCTACGGGCGCCCGCCCGGGGACACATTGTTCCCGACGCGTTATTCGCTCTCGGGTGGGTAGGGATGGGGCATTTAGAGACATTCGCGCTGGAGGTCGATAACGCCACCCGGTCGCCGCGGAGGTTCTTGGGGAAGCTCTTGAAGTACGGAGCTCTCCGGGTGCGCGGCCGGGCCCTCTACGGCGCGCAAGATTTCCTCCTTCTCGTCGTAGGCCGGGACGAGCGGTGGGTGGAGCGCTACCGACAGGCACTCGCCCGCCTCCGTCTCGGCCTCTTCGTCTTCTTTGCCACGCTCCCCGGTGTCGGCCGGGAGGGAGCGGCAGGCAGCATTTGGAGGCCGGCCGGCGGAGAGGAGACCTATTCCTTACAGAGCCTCGCGTCCCTTCCCTACGGTAAGGAAGGGACGGCGGAAGAATCGAAAGGAATCTCAGAATGTTAGGCCGCGCGCCGAGCGCGGCTATTCCACCATCAAGTGCCGCATCCTCATTGCGCCCAAGAGCGTGCGTCCCACGCACGTCTCCGACGTCACGCGTCGCTACATTCTGCCGGCGATTCTTGAGCACCTGACCGACGAGGAAAAGAGAGAAGAGACCTCATGAGACAGAACGGGTCGCGTCCGATCGACACCGGAAAGCTTGCGGTCGTCTACCTCCGGCAGAGCACCCCGGGCCAGCTCCGGGACAATGTCGTTGCGACCGAGGAGCAGTACCGCCTCCGGGAGATCCCGGTCTCCTTCGGGTTCCCGGAGGAGCGGATTTTCGTCGTCGACGAGGACCTCGGGGTAAGCGGCCAAACCATCGCGGGCCGCAAGGGAATGCTCCGGGTCCTCGAGCTCCTCGAGCAGGGTCAGGTCTCCTGCGTCGTCGTAAGGGACATTGGCCGCCTCACAAGGGACGAGTTCAACGCGGACATCGGGCTCATCGCGAGGCAGTGCTACCAGTCGGGGGCCCTGATCGTCACCCCCGACAAGGTCTACGACCCGGCGGACCCCTCGGACCAGCTCATGCTCGGGCTCCAGGGGCTCCTTGCCGGCTGGGACCGCGCGAACATCGTCCGCCGCATGGAGCACCACCGCCGCGCGAAGCAGGCGCGGGGCGTAAACATCAACGGCGCCGTCCCTGCTGGCTACGAGAAGATTGCAGGCGTTCCCAAGAACTCCCCCGAGCACGGGAAGCTCCGGATCACCTCCGATGAGGAGGTGAGGAACCGGATCACACTCATCCTCAGGAAGGGCCTCGAGCTCGGCGGCGTCCTCGCCGTGGTGCGGTTCCTTCGCGCCCACGACCTCAAGGTCCCGACCGTCCGCGGCGAGGAGGAGTCCGTGGTCACTGGCGCGGACAAGATCACGCGTGTCGTGGGCACGGGACGAAGGATCGTTCGCTGGGCCGAGGCGACTCGCGACCGCGTGACGAGGATCTTGAAGAACCCTTCCTACGCCGGCGCGATCGTGAACGGCCGGCACGCGGTGGTGCTCGACAAAGCGAGCGGACGGAAGCGGTGGATCACGCGCTCCTATGAGCACTGCCTCGTGATGCGGGACGCCCACCCCGCTTACATCACCTGGGAGGAGCATCTCGGACTGCTCCGGACGATCGCGCGGAACAACCAGGCGAAGACCTACGGGCAGGGGCAGGCGCTTCTCTCGGGGCTCGGCCTCTTGCGTTGCGGGGTCTGCGGCGCGGCGATGGTCGTCCAGTACAACAACCCGGAGCGCCGCTCCCGGGGCCGGGTCTACCAGAACACGCCCTACGTCTACATGTGCACCCGCCGGACGCCGGACGCTGGCCAGGCTGCCTGCCAGAGTCCGGCCGGACCCTATCTCGACCGGGCCGCGACCGACCTCGTCCTCTTCGCCCTGGACGAGCTCGACCTTGAGGGCCTGGAAGCGACCCTCGCTGACCGGAAGAGGCAGGCGGAGGAGGCGCGGCGCCTCAGGCGGGAGCAGGTCGAGGCCCTGACGCGGCGCGCTACCACTCTCGAGGACGCCATCGCCGAGGCGACGAAGCCCGAGGCTCGGGCCCGCCTCATGGCCCGCTTCGAGGAGACTCTCACGGCGCTTGAGGCCGCGAAGAAGGCCCTGGAGGCGCCCGAGGAGTCGGAAGCCAAGCCGCTTCTCTCCGAGGACGTCCTCCGGCGCTTGGAGGTCTTCCGGAACCCTGAGGAGGCCTGGGAGAAGTTCTCCCTCAAGACCCGGAAGGAGGTACTCCGGGCCCTGGCCAAGACGGCCAGGGTGTACCCCGACCTCGATGGGTACGTCCTGGTCTTTGACTGGCACTCCGGGGAGCAGGCGGCGGCCAAGGTCAAGACCATCCGCCGGAAGAAGGTCTACACGATGCCGGAGGAGGTCCTGGCGCTCTTCTCCGGGGAGCTCGAGGACGCGATGGGCAGCATGGCGACTCGGCCATCAACGACACGCGATGCTACGGAGCGCAGAGAGGGGACCGTCGTGCTCCGTAGGGTGGCAACTCGTCGAGGAAGAGCACGCCGTGGTGAGCGAGGCTGATCTCGCCGGGGTGCGGGAAACCGCCTCCGCCGATGAGACCGGCCTCGGAGGCGGTGTGATGCGGGCTGCGGAACGGGCGCGCGGT
>Ga0187893_10004362_pt1 | contig 27084 bp, 20 predicted proteins | sample MA1701074metaG_FD_139574 | JGI IMG/M metagenome (GOLD analysis project Ga0187893, IMG submission 139574) | White microbial mat communities from a basaltic lava cave in the Kipuka Kanohina Cave System on the Island of Hawaii, USA - MA170107-4 metaG ... | reverse complement strand
TACATCTTCGCGGTTTGGAAGACCCAAGTGTTCCTTCGGAGTCACGTAACACAACATCGCTGTCCCATACCACGCGATCATGGCCGCTCCAATGGCGGATGTGATGTGGTCATAGCCCGGCGCAATATCGGTGGTCAATGGCCCTAGGGTATAAAAGGGAGCCTCCCAACAAGCCCGCAACTCCTTCTCTACGTTGTCCTGGATCATATGCATGGGGACGTGGCCTGGGCCTTCGATCATCACTTGACAGTCCTGGGCCCATGCCCTTTTCGTCAGCTCACCTAAGGTTGAAAGCTCCGCGAACTGCGCTTCATCGTTGGCGTCGGCGATCGAACCGGGGCGCAGGCCGTCACCGAGAGAGAAACTCACATCATAGGCCTTCATGATCTCGCAAATCTCCTCGAAGTGCCTGTAGAGAAAACTCTCTCTATGGTGCGCCAGACACCACTTGGCCATGATAGACCCGCCGCGCGATACGATCCCCGTCACCCGCTTTGCTGTCAGCGGGATGTACGCCAAACGCACGCCCGCATGAATGGTGAAATAGTCTACGCCCTGTTCCGCCTGCTCGACCAGGGTGTCGCGGAAGATCTCCCACGACAGTTCCTCTGCCTTCCCCTCTACCTTTTCCAGCGCCTGATAGATAGGCACCGTTCCGACAGGCACGGGAGAGTTTCGTATGATCCACTCTCTTGTCTCGTGAATGTGCTTACCGGTGGATAAGTCCATCACGGTGTCGGCGCCCCATCGCACGGCCCAGATCATCTTGGCAACCTCTTCTTCTATCGAAGAGCTCACCGCCGAGTTGCCGATGTTGGCATTGACCTTGACTAAAAAATTACGGCCGATGATCATGGGCTCGGGCTCGGGATGATTGATGTTTGCCGGTATGATGGCCCGGCCTCGCGCCACCTCATCGCGCACGAATTCCGGAGTCAGTTTTTTAGGGATCCTCGCCCCAAACCATACGCCTGCATGATGATTGAGCAAGCCAGGGTCTGCTACCTCCTCCAGACGCATGCTTTCCCTCACCGCCACGAACTCCATCTCCGCTGTGATGATCCCCTTTCTCGCGTGATGCATTTGGGTTACGTTCTTGCCTGCTTGCGCTCGCCTAGGGCTCGGGATATGGGGGAACCGCAGCTCGCTGAAACGATGAACGCGCTGGCGTCCGTATTCAGAGCTAGCACAAGACAACTGTTTGGAATCACGGCGTTCCTCTATCCACGCGCTGCGCAAAGCAGGAAGCCCTTTGCGAACATCCGTGTTAAAGTTGGGATCGGTGTAAGGTCCGGAGGTGTCATAGACGGTGATCGGCGGATTGCGGAAAGACCCCGCCGCGTGATTGCTTGCCGACTGCCGGATCTCGCGCATGGGCACTCGAATATCCGGTCGGTGACCGCTCAAATAGATCTTTTGGGAATTTGGAAACGGCTGAACGGCGTTAATATCGCCCATCACCGGTGCCGTTATGTCAGGAACTGCGCTCATTTTCAATACCTCGTCCAGAAACGACGATTCCTACGAGCAGCTAGCTCGCCCTCAAAGCGCGCCCCGAGGTCCGCGAGGGAAGCACCGCGCCGCTTCCCTCCGCCGGTATTACCCGGGTCAGGTTCGAAGGGTGTTTCTCAGCCGTGCGCGGAAAAGCACAGGCACCCCTAGCTGCATTTGCGATAGTAACACTATAATAATACATCGTCCTTGACTTAAAGCCCGTAAGATCCCTTCACCCAGAGAGGAAATTCCCCCACGATGAATTTTGAACAAGCGCGGATCAACATGATCGAGCAGCAGATCAGACCATGGGAAGTTCTGGACCAACGCGTGCTCGATCAGATTGGAGAAATCCCGCGGGAAGAGTTTGTGCCGCAACGATTTCGCAAACTGGCGTTTTCCGATACCCAGATCCCCCTGGGGCACGGGGAGGTGATGATGTCGCCCAAGCTTGAGGCGCGCATGCTGCAGGCACTTCGCCTTCAGCCCGATGATACAACGTTAGAAATAGGCACCGGCAGCGGTTACGTGACCGCCCTCTTAGCAAGCCTGAGCAAGCAGGTTCTAAGCATCGAGCTTTATCCCGATTTTACCCAAAGCGCCGCACAGAAACTGGCCCGGCTCTCGTTAACCAATGTCGACCTGTTCACCGCCGACGGGATCCGCGGATGGAAAAAGGGGAACCCTTACGATGCTATTGCCGTCACAGGCTCGGTGCCATTGCTCAGTGAGCACTTCCAACGCCAGCTCCAGCTTGGAGGACGCTTGTTTTTGATCGTGGGGCAAGCGCCTATTATGGAGGCGCGGCTGATCACGCGCTTGAGCGAAAACGAGTGGAATAGCGAGCCTTTGTTTGAAACCGATCTTCCACCGCTCGCTGGCGCGCCGGTCCCGGAACGGTTCGTCTTCTAAGCCATGGCGCACTCCCTCGCACCCGCCGAATTAAGGGAGCAACTGAGCACCAGCGAAGGGTCCTGTTTGCTTTTGGATGTCAGAGAGGACTGGGAATACCAAATATGCCACCTAGAAGGCAGCCGAAACTGTCCAGTATCGCAGGTACCTACGCTGCTCGAAGAGCTGGACCCCGATACCCCTACGGTGGTCATCTGCCATCACGGGGTACGCAGTCAGCACGTTGCCGAGTTTCTTGAGCGTTCTGGTTTTAGCAAGGTCTGTAACCTGGAGGGCGGAATCGATGCTTGGGCGCGCGAGATCGATCCGCAAATGCCTACGTATTAAGACAAAAAGGGACTTAAGGTATTGTGCAGGCGGCACCTCCAGAACGGCCAAGGATTCATGCTTTCCTTAGGGATGATGGCTAACCCCCCCCTCGTGATCTTGGCGTTCGGTATCGTTGCTCTCGCTCAAGGCTCTCTCCGAGCAGAGGATTTGCTGGACATCTACCGCCTTGCGATCGCCGAAGACCCACAATTCAGGCAAGTGGGATCCGCCAAAAGCGCGGTGGAAGAATCGCATAAGCAGGCCCGCTCGCGATTGCTCTTGCCCACTCTTAATTTCGAGGGCAACATCAGCAAGAACTATCAAGACATCACGATTCCCCAGAGCCAGTTTGGCGAGGGGGGCAGTCAAGATTTTACCAGTCGCTTGTACCAGCTAAACCTTACCCAACCCTTGTTTCATTACGATCGCTACGTGGAGCTTAAGCAAGCAGACCAACGCGTTAGGCAAACGGCGCTGGAACTGGACGCCGCTCATCAAGAGCTCATGATCCGGGTGGCGGAGCGTTATATTGGGGTTCTGGCGGCGGAAGATAACCTCGTTTTTTCGCGCGCCGAGACCGCCGCCCTGAAAAGGCAACTGGAGCAATCGAACCAACGCTTCGAGGTGGGTCTCATCGCGATCACAGACGTGCAAGAAGCGCGAGCAGGCTACGATCTGGCGCGGGCCGATGAGATCCGGGCGCGCAATGGGCTCGACAACGCCTTGGAAGCGCTGCGTGAGATCACCAGCGCCTATCACAGGGAGTTAGCTAGCTTGGGGGATCAAATGCCGCTGGTCGGCCCCGACCCGCCGGAAATCGACCGTTGGGCCCTTCGGGCTCGTGCTCAAAACTTGCGTTTAAACGCTGCAAAGATCACAACGGAACTGGCAAAGGCCGAGATCAGGTTCGAATCCAGCGCTCACCTGCCGACCCTGGACCTGGTCGGCACCTACAGCCAAGATGAGAGCGGTGGCCGTTTCGGGGCAACCGATATCGACGCAACGAGGATCGGCGTGCAGGTGAACGTACCTATATTCGAGGGCGGCCAAGTCAATTCGCGGACCCGTGAAGCGGCGCATCGCTACCATGAGGCGGCGGAGCGGCTGGAACAACAACGGCGTGAGGTAGAACGCCAGTCTCGTGACGCGTTCCTAGGGGTGTTAACAGGGATCAGCCGAGTGCAAGCGCTAAAGCAAGCGCTTTCCTCGAGCGAAACCGCCGCCAAAGCGACCCAAGCGGGTTACTCCGTGGGTACCCGGACGGCCGTGGATGTGGTCAATTCGGAGCGTGACTTGCTGCGGGCGCGACGGGACTATGCCCAGGCGCGCTATGACTACGTGCTCAATGGGTTGCGCCTAAAGCACGCAGCGGGGACCTTGTCGCCGGAGGATTTAGTGCTGGTAAACGGCTGGTTCACAAGCGAAGCTGGGGAAGAAGGGGGACCACAAAGTGTGAATTTTAAAGAAGAGGATGAGTGATGCAAAATCATGGGGCGGCTAAATTGACCTGTGAGGCGAGCCAAAGCCAAGTAATCGTAATCGACATCCAGACTAAGCTGGGCGAGGTAATGCCGGCCAAAGTGTTGACCCGCGTGGTCGAAAATACGCGCCTGCTGCTCAACGCCGCCCAGAAGCTCGCGATACCCGTGCTGGCAACCCAACAGTATCCCGCCGGTCTTGGCCCTATGGTGCCAGAGATCGCGCAACGGCTGCCTGATTATGCCAGTCGATTCGAGAAGACGTGTTTCGCTTGCACCGGCGTCGATGCCTTTTTGGGTGAGTTGCAAAAGATTGCCCGCCCTCAAGTGATCCTTACCGGTATGGAGGCTCATGTATGCGTCCTGCAAACGGCTATGGACTTGCGCCAAAGGGGATATCAGGTTTTCGTCGTCGGCGATGCAATCTGTTCGCGCAGGCTAGAGAACTACCAGAATGCCTTGGAACGTATGCAGCAGTGTGGCATCGTGGTAACGGGCGCGGAATCGGTGATATTTGAATGGTTGGGCGATGCCCGCCACGAGCACTTTAAAGAAATCGTCGCGATGATGCGGTAGGCCATCTCGGCGAGCCGGACATAAGGTGTCGCGCCTTGATCAGAGGCCTTCACAATTGAACTCGAATTCCGTGACGGCCAGGTTCTGGAGGTGGGGCGAGAAGTGGGGAGCGGCGCTAAGCGGCTCACGCGGCGCCTTCCACCGGGCAACATCACGGCATCAACATCATGAAAGATTAGCTCGAGGCCCGGAGGCGCGGTTCCTCCAGATGAGCGCCACTTCCATGGAGTTCGCGGGGTCCTGCTTCGCCTGCGTTCTGTGCGTCGAGGCCGCTATGCACTTCGATACCCGCAAGCGCTTCTTGGCGGAGGCGCTGCGCGTCCTCAAGCCTGGGGGCTATCTCGCGCTCGCCGACGGCGCGAGCTTTGTGCGCGCTAACTACCTGCGGTGCATGCTGGTTCGAACGGCGGGGTGGTAGTGGGTCGGGCGGCGCTCTGATCATCGACCATCGAGATTCCGTCGAATGCCGGGCGAGAACCACGTTTGCGCGCCCAGACCCGAGGGCCCAAGCTCCAAGTCTCACCGAACGTCAATGTTTAGGTGTCCCCCGTCAAAAAACGCGTGGCTTGAGGTCGGCAAGGGACACTCCCAAAGGTGAGGTAACACCACATTTAGCTCCCTGATCGCATTGGGATCTCTAGTTTTCTGGTGTCCTGTCTCTGTGTTGGCATACCGATTGCCCCTATGCCTTAAGGCGAGACACCCTCGGAGGACAATACCCATGGCACTACGGGCAATATTCGGACACCCGGCGGCTTCCTGAGGATCTCGCGCACAGCAAGATTCCAACGGTTCTCGATCCCGCGTCGAAGCTTTCCGGTAAATGGGCGCGTTGCACAAATCCGGAACTTTTCGACGCAGTGAATGCTTTCTCAGCCACATAGAGGGTAAGTCATGCAGGAATGTAAGCGAGTGGGGATCCATGGTATTGGCATTTACCTCCCCGGGTCCGTGCGCAAGAACGATTGGTGGCCGCAGTCCATCGTCGAAACCTGGGCGGGCAAGTCGGGAGCGAGCCTTTTCCGCTCCGCGGGTGATTCCGGCGAGCCAATCGCGGAGGGCGTTTCGCGGGTGCTCGAGGGAATGGCGGAAGTCGCAGCGGACCCGTTCAAGGGCGCGGTCGAGCGGCGGGCGATGCCGGACGGAATGGTCGCCTCGGACATGGAGGCCGCCGCCGCCAAGGACGCGCTGTCCCGGGCGGGTATCGATCCGGGAGAGGTCGGCATGCTTCTGACCAACAGTCAGCTGCCGGACTTCCTGAGCGTCCCCACCGCGCCCGCCGTTCACCGCAAGCTGGGCCTTCCCGAGCGATGCTTGAGCATGGCGACCGACGCCGCCTGCAACTCTTTCTTGACTCAGCTTGCGATCGCCGAGCCGATGATTTGCAGCGGTCAGGTTCGCTACGCCCTCCTGGTGCAGTCGTCCGGCTTCTTGCACCTCGCGCGGCCCGAGGACCAGCTCTCGGCGTCGTTCGGCGATGCAGCGACGGCTGTGGTGCTGGCTCCCGCTGGAGCCGGGCGAGGCATCTTGGGTCGGGCTCACCGCACGGACGGCAGCCTGTACAACGCACTGGTCACCGGCTGTCCCGGCGCCCGCTGGTACAGCGGGCAGCAGCCGGTGCTCTATTTAAACGACGTCAAGTCCGCGCGGCGAATGCTTCTCTCCGTGGCCGACAGGGGAAAGCAAGTGGTGGGTGAGGCCCTTGCCGAGGCTGGTTGCGACGCCGAGGACGTCCGGTTCTACGCGAGCCACCAGGCGACGCGCTGGTTCCGGAGGGTGACGCAAGAGCACATCGGACTGGTGAATGCGAGATACGTCGATACCTTCCCATGGACCGGCAGCCTGGGAGCGGCCAACATCCCGATGGTTTTGGGAACGGGAGAGCGCGAGGGCCTTCTCAAAGCGGGAGATCTCGTGGCGACCTACACCGGGGGCAGCGGAATTACGTGGTCATCGGTGGTCCTGCGGTGGGGGACATGACTTTGAGAGCGAGGGCAGCTCGCGAGACGCTCCATGTGCTCGCTTCCGCTGTACGTATTCCAGAGACTACCGTAACCGTACACGAGCACTACGGCCATGATCGGCCACCAGCCGACCCGGGCATGGAGGCCGACCTCATGGGAAACCCTACGTTACGTTCGGCCAGGACAAACTATTCGGAAGAGGGTTTATAGCTGAGTTTCATCACGGAACGCAAACCCTCGGCTTGTGAGGACTACAAAGCCGACGAGAGTAGATAACCTAGGGAGAACACAAAATTGATCGGATCACTCGCACCATCACAAACAGCCGGTTTGACGGTGGCCTGGTTGCCGTCATCCGAATACTCTACGAACGTCCTCGCATTTTTCGTTCATCGTCGGTTTGATCCAAGGCGAGGGCTTCCAAGGGGCCGCCCGCGATTCGCTCCGCTACTTCGCGCAGCTTTTTTAAGCTTACAGGCTTGCGGTAATCGCTCGCCAGCGCGCGCGCGACGTCGTCAAGGTTATGTTGCCCCTTGGTGCGTTTTCGGATCTCCTGGTCCAGGGCGCGAAATACACCCACCGCTTTGGCCGTTACCGCGCCGCTAGCGTACGGCTGCCTCAGGCTCGCTACATCCTTACCCCAATCGGAAAGGGCTTGGTGCGCGATCGCGTAACGATTTTTCGTGATAGTGCCCGAGCGCCGCATGATCTTTAGCGCGTAGAACTCCGCCAGGCCCTCGACGATCCAATCATCCGGTGGCACAGCGCGAATTCGCATAGCGACATGCACTAATTCATGCAGCAAGATACTGGTGCCGTTTTCGCTGATCAACGACTGATTCGCATGCATGTACAAAGAGCGTGGCCCGGATAACCCGCCTCGCCACATCGGGTCGCCTGCGCTGACGATCAATAGCCTGTTGGTAAAGCGCGGGAATATTTCGATGAGGTGAGGCAGATTCCAGTTCAGGAAGGCCAATATGTCCTGGCGGGAGACCCCGTTGCCGGTCGGCCCGGCGACGGTAATTTTCCTGTCGGAAATCGTCTCCAAGCGCACCCCGAGTTTGCCCGCTACCATCCATCCTACCGGGCGATCGAACTTTCGTCGCGCTTGCAAGACGCGATATCGCCCGCTAGCAAAGCGTTTGTAAGGGACTTCGGCCGTCCATTGTTCTGGCAGTTGGAACGTTAAGTAAGATCTGGATTCGGCGTTCTTGAGCGCGCGCACCGTCGCCGGCGGTACCAGATCATCCCCACGAAACAATGCCCACTGCGGTGTGAACAGGGCATCGTAGGCATCGGAGCCTCGCTTGTGGTTTATCGTTACACGGTATGCGAGCTCTCCCCCACCCTTTGGGGGCTTCCAGAGCAGCCACTTGCCACCCACCTCCAAGTCACCGTCGGCCTTAAAATCACGAAATCTCTTCGGATCGAAGCGAAACCGGACCGAGCGCAGCAATTTCGCGTTCCTGCTCACCTTAATCCGCACGGACGCGGCCCGCCCGTCCTTCCCCGGATCGATTGTGAAAAGGTAGTCGAGGCGGTACATCCGTTTGGCGGGATCCGCATCCGCGGCGGTAACTGGCCTCCCCGCGCTAAGCAAAAGCGCGAGCATAACGCCCGAGTACACCCATATACGATGAAACAGTTTGTGCATATCCAAATTAGCGAGGTGTTTTGATTTTCATTTTAGCTATTTCTTAAGGGCACTTCGATCATTCGAAGTGCCCTTAAGCAGGGTAAAACCTTCAATCGAGGTAGTTGCTTCCACGCTGACGATAGCCCCTGGGTTCACGCAGTGGCGGCGACATACGTCTTGATCAATGCCGTGACACGGCCGGCTGCGCCTTTGTTCTGTGCAACCACCCGTTGCCCTCGCTGGCCCAATTGATGGCGTAGCGATGGATCGGACAACAGTTTCACCACCTTCTCCGCAAGCCCTATGCTGTCCCGGACTATTTGAACGGCGCCCGCCTCGGAAAGCAGTTCACTGACCTCGAGGAAGTTTGATACATAGGGCCCCGTGAGCACGGGGATCCCCACCGCGGCCGGTTCCAGCATATTGTGCCCGCCTACGTTCTCTAGACTGCCGCCGACGAAAGCCAGATCGGTGGCGGCGTAGAATTCAAGCAACTCTCCCAAAGAATCGAGCAGGAAGACCTGGTCTTGTGGCGCTGCCGTTTTTCCGGCACTTCGCTGGAGGTAACGAAAGCCTCGCTCTTTGATCAATTCTCCCACTTCGGCAAAACGCGGCGGGTGGCGCGGCGCGAGCAGTAACAAGCAATCCTCTCTGTGGCCGAGCACAAGCCGATGCGCTTCTAACACGGTGGCCTCCTCGCCGGCATGGGTGCTCGCCGCGATCCAGACCGGTCTGTCCAAACCGAGCAAGGCGCGGGTCGCTTGCGCGCGAGTCCTCAGATCGGCTGGCAGCTCCAGATCAAACTTGATATTGCCGCTGACATTCACCCGACTCGCTTCCACACCTAAGGCTACCAGTCGCTCGGCATCTGGTGTCGATTGCGCCGCCACGGCCGTGACGTTCTGCAGCATAGCCTGAGTGAGCCAAGATAAACGCCGATACCGATGAAAGGACTTTTCAGAGATGCGGGCATTGGCCAAAACGACGGGTACCCCCCGGCAGGCGCAGCCTCGCAACAAGTTAGGCCAAAGCTCTGCTTCCATCAGCACCAACAGCCGTGGTCTGACACGCTTAAGGAAACCACCCACCGCCCATGGGAGATCGTAGGGTACATAGCGGTGGATAGCGACACCGTCTAACTGACGCCGCACGCATTCAGCGCCGGTTGGGGTCGTGGTCGAGATCAACACCGGCAGCTCGGGATACGCCTGGCGCACGCCAGTAACGAGGGGGACCGCAGAATTCGCCTCGCCGACCGATACGGCGTGAAACCAGATCGCACCGTGCACAGAGCCATTGACGGCTGCGAAACCAAAACGCTCGGGCCAGCGGTGCCAATAGGCGGGTTGCCGGAACCCTTGCCATGCGAGGCGTGCCAACACGAGCGGAAATAGCAAATGTGCCAAAAGCGTATAAATTGCCCTCGATGCCTCATGCTTCATGCTGTGCGGTGCGTCCTCAACCACTGCATGTAGGTCGCCACCCCTTGTTCGACGGTGCGAAATTCCCCTCTGTAACCGGCTTCGCGCAAGGCACTGATGTCCGCTTGGGTATAGCTTTGATAACAACCCAAGAGCTGCCTTGGGAACGGAATGTACTCGATAAATCCATTGCCATGATGCGCGATCACGGCATTGGCAAGGTCATTGAAGCTCTGGCTGCGGCCCGTGCCCAGGTTGAATATCCCCGACTTAGCGGGATGAGACAAAAACCATAGGTTTACCGCCACTACATCATCCACAAACACGAAATCACGCCGTTGCTCGCCGTTGGCGTAGCCATCGCTGCCCTCGAACAGACACACGCGACCGCGCTCCAACAACTGGCGGTAAAAATGGTAAGCGACACTGGCCATGGGGCCTTTATGCTGCTCCCTGGGTCCATAGACATTGAAATAGCGCAATCCCACCACCTGGCTGCGCAGGCTAGAAAACCGGCGACACACGTATTGGTCGAATAACAACTTGGAATAGCCATAGACGTTTAGGGGTTCCATTCGGGCGGCACACTCGCGAAAATCTGCTCCCTTTCCATAAACGGCGGCGCTAGAGGCGTAAATGAACGGGATCCCCTGCTCGGCGCACAAATCCAACAGGCGCCGGGAATAGGCGTAGTTGTTTTGCATCATGTAACGGCCGTCCCACTCCGTGGTCGTGGTGCAAGCCCCTAAGTGAAACACCGCGCGCAGCGGCTTCAGTGCAGGCAGGCGCTCGAGCAGTTCGTCCTTATCCCAATAGTCGCTGATGTGGGTACCGATCAGATTACGGAATTTTGCTCCATCGGTGAGGTCATCGACGACCAGAATATCCTCATCCAGTTGCCTGTTAAGCGTGTGAACGAGATTGTTGCCGATAAATCCGGCGCCGCCGGTAACTACGATCATAGCGCTCGCGATAGGGTCGCGCGCCGTAGAGCATCGATAAGCTCGGTCGTCGAGAACCCTTCAAGGTAGTCGATCACGACGACCTCGCCCCCATGCGCTTTGACCAGGGAGGCACCGGCGATCCGGTCCGGGGAATAATCGCCCCCTTTTACCAGCACATCAGGCAGCAAACGGGCGAGCAAGCGCTCTGGGGTATCCTCGGGGAAAGGCACCACCCAATCCACAGCCGTGAGCGCATCCAGCACTACCATGCGGCGGGGGAGGGGATTCAGCGGGCGACCCGATCCCTTTAAGCGCTTTACCGAAGCATCATCGTTGACGGCGACGATCAAGCGATCGCCGAGCTTGCGTGCCGCCTCGAGATAATACACGTGTCCGGCATGCAGGATGTCAAAGCACCCGTTGGTCATCACGATACGCTCTCCACGCCCGCGTGCTTCGGCCACCAATGTCATTAACTGGTCCTCGTCCACGATTCCGGAAGCGGTGTGCGGGTGCAGGTGCAGCGCCGTTGCGAGTTCCGCCGTGCTCACGCTTGCGGTCCCGAGCTTGGCGACCACCAGTCCCGCCGCGGTATTGGCGAGAGCGGTGGCTTCGGGGAGGCTAAGCCCGGCTGCCAAGCCCGTGGCTAAGGTTGCTATCACGGTATCCCCAGCGCCTGTCACATCGTATACCTCCGCCGCGTGCGCCGGCAGATCACGGCGTTCACCTTGTTGCGGTATCAAGGTCATGCCCCGTTCGCCGCGGGTTATCAGCAGGGCCTCAAGCGCTAACTGTTCACACAGCCCGCGGGCTTTCTGTTCAACGGTTTGCTCATCCTCGCAGGGCCCCACGATAGTTATAAACTCGCTCCAATTCGGCGTGATCACCGTTGCCCCCCGATAGCGGGTAAAGTCGCTGCCCTTGGGATCCACCAGCACGGGCTTTCCCGCCTCCCGCGCTAATCGGATCAGCTCAGTGGCACAGCCAAGGCTGCCCTTGGCGTAGTCGGATAGCAATACCACGTTGGTACCCTTTAACTGCTGGCGATAGGCGCCGATCACGGATCCCCAGGGAAGCGCTAGAGCGTCGTCCTCAAAATCCAAGCGGATCAATTGTTGGTGTTGGCTCAGCACGCGCAGTTTGGTTACGGTCGGGAACCCTGCCACCTCGACGAAGCGGCACTCTACTCCTCTTTGCTGCAGAAGACCGCGCAGGGTCTCGGCGGCGGTATCGGGGCCAGTGACCCCGATCAGTACCGTCTGTCCCCCGAGGCTGCGCGCGTTTAAAGCGACATTACCCGCCCCTCCCGCGCGCTCCTCGGTGCGTTGCACGTGAACGATAGGGACGGGTGCTTCGGGCGATATACGCCTTGTTGTTCCGTACCAGTAGCGGTCCAAGATGACATCTCCAACCACCAAAACACGGGCGCCCTCCAGTGCCAGCAAAGCAGGACTATTCATTCGGTTTTCCCAGAGCCTATAATGCGTATGGTATGGAACCCCCAGTAAAGAGGGTGCGACAAACGGGATCGCTACGCCGGTGCTTGGAATCGTTGCAGCGGCCCTGAAACCGGGGGTGAGCCTTCTCCTCATCCTCACCCTAGGGTTGGCGGAGCCGACGAGGCTGCCCCCAACACCGTTTACCGTCGCCTATTCGCTGTCCACCCGGGGGTTGCGTTTCGCCACCATGACTCGCCACCTCAGCAGGCAGGCCAACGGCGATTATATCTTTCAGTCGCAGAGCAGGGCTACGGGCTTAGCTAAACTGGTCGTGCCAGGCCAGATCATCGAGCAAAGCCGTTGGAACCTCACAGGAAACCAGGTCTTCTCCCGGAGTTACTCCTACGTTCGCACCGGCAGCAAACCAAAGTCGATTACGGTGCGTTTCGATTGGAGCAACGGCCTTATCCTGGGTAGCAACGGCACGGAAACCTGGCGCCTGGATGCCCGTCCCGGCCTATTGGACAAACTCAGCTATCAACTCGCGATCATGTCGGATCTTCAAGCCGGCAAACGGTTGTTGGAATACGAGCTTGTGGATGAAACGGAAGTCAAAACCTACCGCTTTGCGGCCGTCGGCGAGGAGGTCCTTGAAACCCCGATCGGAAAGCTGAAGACCCTCAAGTTGGAGCGCACCAACGAAAAGCCAAACCGGTCCACCACCGTTTGGTGCGCCTCCGCATTACGCTATCTCCCCGTGCGCTTGGACAAACGCAAAAACGGTGCCACGGATACGGCGTTCATCGAAAGCTTGAGTGGCCTGCCCTAAAAGCCCTTAGCCTTCCTTCTACGATCCACTGTTCAGATGCTCGATCAATTGCCGCGGCGGAACATAACCGCCCACTTGTTCCCCGTTTTCCAGGAAGGTCGCGGGCGTGCCCTTGACGCCTAAGCGCTGGCCAAGTTCGAATTGGTCCGCCACCGGAGCATCGCATTTAGCCGCTTCGACAGACTTGCCTAACTTGGCATCGGTCAGGGCCTGTTTGCGATCCTTGGCACACCAGATCGATATTGTTTTATCGTACGATGAGGATCCTAAGCCAGCGCGCGGGAAGGCGAGATAACGCACGGCGACACCGGCTTGTAGTAGCTGATCGATCTCCGCATGCATCCGTCGACAGTAACTACAATCCACATCGGTGAACACATAAAGAGCGTGTTTTGGGCTCTGGGGCGCGAACTCGATGGTTTTGGTCACGTCGACAGCCCTCAGCGCCAGTCGCCGCACGTCGGAGCGGCGCTCTTCGCTTAGATTTCGACGCTGTTCCAGGTCCATCAGGTCGCCCTGTAGGGCATAACGCCCGTCGCCGGTCAAATACAAGAGATCGCCGTCGACGATAACCTCATACATCCCCGGAATAGCGGAAGCCGAAATGGCCTGGATTTCGGCGCCCGGGAGGATCGACTTCACCTTTGCCGCGAGCCGCTGCTCCTGCTCCGCATCGGCGCCGACGGGAGCGGCCGCCGCTGCAAGCAATACAAACAAATAAGCCCGTTGTTTATTCATCAACCGTTTTCTCCGTCTGTTCGATGCCGCCTGGTTGCGCGTGCGTATATTAACAGAGTGTACCGCAAGGGGGGCATGTCCGCCCGAAATGAAAAGACCGGTAAAGTCCAAACGGCAACCGGGATCGGTGACCCGATCGCGAAAATGTCGCAACAAATCCTTACCAAATCGCCCCTAGTCCCAGCGAACTCGAATATTCCCCACAACTTGTCTATATCTTAAGAAGCCGACCTACTGGGTCAGAGTTATGTCTGTGCAGCGCGTGCAAACAACCGATAGGGTATTCGATTTCTCACCCGCAGGAACCGACAAAAACGAGTGGCGCGGCAGCGATGACCAGCGCTAGGCCCGCGTACGAGCTGGGTGACCTGCTGGTTTCCTATCTAGAGAGAATCGGCGTCGAATATGTCTTCGGCATCCCGGGCGGCCCTATCGAACCGCTGTATAACGCTCTTGCACGCAGCGTGCGGCGCGGTGGGCCCCGACCCATAGTCGCCCGCCACGAAAGCGGTGCCGCGTTCATGGCGGACGGTTATGCCCGCCAGACGGGTCGTTTGGCGGTCTGTTGCGCCACAACGGGGCCAGGCACAACGAATCTGATAACCGGTGTCGCCAGCGCGTACGAAGACCAAACACCGATGCTGGTCATCACAGCGCAGACTGCGCTCCCCTACTTCGGACGCGGCGCTTCTCAGGAATCCTCGTGCACCGGCACCAACACGGTGGGCATGTTCCAATTCTGCACCCGCTACAACACGCTGGTGTCACACGCCGACCAGTTCGAGCACAAGCTGGTCACCGCCATCATGACCGCGTTTCATTCGCCCAACGGCCCGGCACATCTGAGTATCCCGCTGGATGTGCTGCGCTCAACCTCATCAGTGGAGAGCCCTTGTTATGATTTAGCGGCCCTAATCGATCGGTTTTCTCTTATCGACTACGACGCCATGGACAAACTGTGTAAGCGCCTGGAAAACGCCAGGAGGGTGGTGTTTGCGATCGGTGGCGGTTGCGGGGAAGCGGTCGCGAGTATTCTGGAGCTCGCGGCGATGATGAAGGCAAGCGTTGTCACGACGCCGCACGGCAAGGGTTTCGTAAGCCCCTACCATCCCTTGTTTCAGGGGGTGGTGGGACTGGCCGGCCACGACGGCGCGAACAAGGCGTTAACCGATCCAGAGACAGATGTCGTGGTAGCCGTCGGAACCAAGCTCGGAGAATCGGCTACTGGGGGCTGGGACTGCTCGACGCTGCTCAACGAGCGCTTAGTGCATATCGAATCGGTGGAAGGATGGCTTACCCGCTCCCCCATGGCAAGGCTGCATATACGGGGACGCATCGTCACCATCTTTGAACACCTGCTCGCGCACATGCGTAAGCTCTACCCGGGTAGCGACGTGCGGCTTACCGATCCCTGGCGCAAGGACATAGTGGAAGACCCCCAGCGAAAACGCGACGAATTGAACTTCCACATGCACCAGGAATTGAAATGTTTCGACGATTCCACGCCCATCAAACCCCAGCGCCTGATGCGTGTGCTGACGGAAATCTTTCCACCCAACACCTGTTATCTCGCCGATATCGGGAATAGCATGGCCTGGGCGATCCACTATTTGCATCCGCTTGATCCGCGCATAGCCGGGGCCCGGAGCACGAACCCGGGGTTTTTGCGCACCTCCTTGGAATTCGCCTCCATGGCTTGGGCTATCGGCGCCGCTATCGGCACGGCGTTGGGCCATGGCGAGCAGCCCGTGGTATGCATCACCGGTGACGGTGCGATGCTGATGGGGGGACAGGAGATCACGGTGGCCGTGCAAGAGCGGCTGCCGCTCATCTTCGTTATCCTCAACGATGCCGCTTATGGCATGGTCAAGCACGGCCAGCAGCTAGCCGGTTCCGAATCCATCGCGTACGAGTTACCTCAAATAGACTTCGCCGCTTATGCGAAGGCGCTGGGGGCCCAGGGCTATACCATCCATTCTCCGCAAGACCTATTCGCACTCGATGTTCGCGCCTTGTGCGAACGGGATGGGCCGACCGTGCTGGACGTTCACGTGGATCCCGAAGAAATACCGCCTATGCGCACGCGAATTCGCGTACTGCAGGGCGTCAAATGAAACACGATAAAGTGCCGGAGTTCAAGGCGATCTACGTGTCCAAGATACTCAAGCTTAGCCTCTCAGCTATTGGTCCTGCTCTCTTGTTTTGTGCTTTGGCACCCGCCGCAGAAATAAGCGATGAAGACGTTCTATTACATGCATTTGGTGACGAAGAAATGATTTCAATCGCTACCGGGAAAAAGCAACCGGTGTCGAAAGCACCAGCGGTAACCACCGTGGTCACGGCCGACGACATCAAGGCAATCGGCGCGACGGATCTCGATGAGATCCTAGAAACGGTACCAGGATTACATGTAGCACGGAATAATCAATTTTACAGTCCAATATACGCGGTTCGGGGGGTATTTTCACAAGCTAATCCACAAGTCTTGGTTTTGATTAACGGCATCTCGATTACAAACCTTTTTGCTGGAGATAGAAATTTAGTCTGGGGAGGAATGCCTGTTGAAGCGATTCAGCGCGTCGAGATCATACGCGGTCCTGGTTCTGCGGTTTACGGGGCGGATGCCTTTGCCGGCGTGATCAACATCATCACGAAACCTTCCGAAGATCTAGCCGGCACTGAGATAGGTGGGCGCCGCGGCAGCTTTGACACCTGGGACGGTTGGCTGCTGCACGGCGGCACCTACAAGGGATTCGAAGTCGCGGCGATGTTGGAATATCACGACACAGATGGCCAGCGCGAGAACGTAGAAGCCGATGCCCAAACACTGTTCGACAACATATTCGGCAGCAATGCATCCTTAGCTCCCGGACCTGTAAATGTGCAGCGCGAGAACATCGACGCGCGTCTGGACATCCATCGTAAAAATTGGCGCTTGCGTGCCGGTTTGCAGCGACGCCAAGATATTGGGACAGGCGTCGGCGTGGCAGAAGCATTAGACCCTGACGGGCGCTTTAACAGCGAACGCTGGAATGTGGATTTGACCTACCATAATCCCTTAATAACAGAGCATTGGGATGTTGAGGCGCAGGTAAGCTACTTCGACACGAGCCAGGAGGTGGACAGCAATGTGCTACTGTTTCCACGGGAGACGGTGCTTCCCATCGGCCCCGATGGCAACATCAGCCCACCCCCAACAGGAATACCGGCGCTTTTCCCTAACGGATTCATCGGCAACCCAGAGGTCTTCGAACGCCACACGAGGTTCAATGTCTCGGCGTTTTACACGGGGTTCGAACGCCATCTCTTGCGTATGGGGGCTGGCTTTAACTACGCCGATATATGGAAGGTGAAAGAGAGCAAGAACTTTGGGATCGATCCCTCGACTGGCGCGCGGATTGAGCCACCGGGCAGTCGGCTGGTAGAAACCACAGATACGCCATTTGCGTTTCTAAGCGAAGGCGACCGCAAAAATTACTATTTCTTTTTGCAGGACTCGTGGCGTTTTGCCAACGACTGGGAGCTGACAGGAGGCCTGCGCTACGATCATTTTTCCGACTTCGGCAATGCGATCAATCCGCGTTTCGCTCTCGTTTGGCAAGCGCGGCAAAATCTGACCAGCAAATTGCTTTATGGCGAGGCCTTCCGCGCACCCTCATTCGTGGAAACGCGAAACATCAACAATCCCGTTGTGCTGGGAAATCCCGATCTCGAACCTGAAAAGATGCGTACGGTCGAGATCGCCTTGGATTACCTCCCCATAGAAGATTTTAGATTAAGCTCGAATGTATACCGCTATTGGTGGAGCGATATCATCCAGTTCGTGCCAGGCCCAGGAGGCTCTACTGCCCAGAACACCGGAGAGCAAACCGGGTATGGACTGGAGATCGAAGCGGATTGGCGGATCACTTCCAATTTCAGATTACTAGGGAACTACGCCTTCCAGATCTCGGAAGATGAGACTAGCGACGAAGACGCAGGCAACGCGCCTCATCACCAAGTCTATGTGCGGGCGGACTGGGAGTTTCTGCCGAGCTGGTATTTCAATCCCCAGCTAAACTGGATCGTCGACCGCGACAGAGTGGCGGGAGACAACCGCCCCGAGATCGATGATTACAGCACGGTAGATCTGACGCTGCGAAGGATTGGGATTCACAACCATTGGGATGTCGCCTTTGCGGTGCGCAATTTATTCGATTCCGATGTGCGTGAGCCTAGCCTTGCCGGCAGTCCTGCCGCGTCGATCCCCAACGACCTGCCTCAGGCCGGGCGTAGCTTCTATGGCGAGGTGAGGTTTAGGTTCTGATTGTTACTCACCTACGAGCCGATGCGCCGTGATCGACGACCCAGTCAAAAAACCAGGCTTCATGTCGTCACGCCTTTGCATCATTTTCTCCTTGCTTGGCCTTTTCTCGGCCAGTCCCATCGACGCAGAGACCGTTGCCGTGGTCTATCCTGAAACTCGGGAACCTTATCAAAGCATCTTTCTAAGCATCATAGAAGGCATCGAAAAAGGGGGTCGATTCCCGATAAAGGAGTATGTGCTGAAACCCAATGAGCCCGTTGAGGACATTCTTGGCTGGTTAACACAGGAAGGCATCGGGACGCTCATCGCGTTGGGCGCGAGCGCGCTCGAGCTTGCCGATCAATTGCCGGACACCATGCGGCCTGTTGTCGGCGCTGTGTTGATAGATCCGGACACGGCAACCCGAGACGTCATGGGCATCACCCTCGCTGCCGATCCCGAGGTCGTTTTCGAACGCTTAAAAAACCTGAGCCCGGCAACGACACGGGTCAACGTTGTGTACAACCCAGAGCGAAACGCATGGTTGATCAAGCGTGCGCAAGAAGCGGCGCAACGACGAGGCTTGACGCTTCGGACCTTCCCCGCCAAAAACATCCGTGAATCAGCCTTAGTTTACCGTGAAATATCGCAGGACGTGCGGGCTCAGGCGGATGCCATTTGGCTATTGCAAGATGACACCACCTTGGATGAACAAGCCGTTTTGCCGTTTATACTCAAAGAAGCTTGGGATAGAAACCTGGTGGTCTTCTCCAGCAATCCAACGCACGTGAAGCGGGGGGCCTTGTTCTCACTCTATCCGGATAACGTGGGAATGGGGCGCCGTCTCGCCACAATGGCGACAAAAGGCGCAAGCACCGGAAAGGAAAACATCGTTCCGCTAAGGGACTTGTCAACGGCGGTGAATCTGCGCACCGCCGATCACTTGGGGCTCGACTTGTCGAGCCGAGACCGGAGCCAGTATTCCCTAAGCTATCCCTGAGGACAAATGGCTAAATCAGCAGGCGAATTGAGATCGGTTGCCTCGAAGGTGAGCGGCATCAGCTTCCGCCAGCAGCTGGTGCTGGTTTTCACTATCGGCATCGCTTGCCTTACCCTGGCTTCATCGTTTGCCACTTCCACCCTCTCCAATCGGCTGCTACGCGAACAGATCATCGAGCAGGGACAACAAGCCACTCAGACCCTCGCCGCCCAGAGCACGCTCGCGTTGCTCTATCAAAGCTCGGAAAACGCCAAGGAAGCAAGCGAGGCGATACTGGCCTTTCCGGGCGTGCGGGGGGTGGGCGTTTTCGATCTGGCTCATAAGGCACTGCTCGTTAAAGGTGTCGTAAGCCTACCCCCCGAGGGTCCCGCGCAATGGCCAGAGCGCCTGCAACTGGATCAAGAGAGTAGAGACCACTGGTATTTTGTCGCACCCGTGCACGCCCACGGGGGCAGCAAGCAGGACCGCCACTCGCCGTTCGCCAGCAGCCCAGACGCGGTCGAGCTCCTCGGGTATGTGCGCGTGGTGATGGGAAAGGAAGACATACACGCCCTCGCGGGCAAGATCCTGGGGACCAATCTGGGGGTATCGATCGCTCTTGCCTCCTTGCTGCTCTTTATCTTGCTTGCGAGCACGGCTCGGCTGACGACACCGCTTGGAAACCTGGCCAACATCATGAAGCGTGCAGAAGCAGGAGAAAAAGAAGTGCGCGCGAAGCTGCAGGGAACAAAAGACATCGTCGAGATGGAAAGCGCGTTCAATACCATGATGGCGGTTCTCGAAGCGCGCGAAGACGAGCTTGAAAAGGCGCGGGATGCGGCCTTGGAGCTGGCTCGCATCAAGAGCGAATTCGCCGCTAATGTAAGCCACGAATTGCGCACGCCCTTGAGCGGCGTATTAAGCATACTCGACCTGTTACACGATATGGGCCTCACGCCAAAACAGCGCGAATACGTTGAATTGGCGACAAGCGCGGGCGGATCCCTGCTCCATCTTATCGGGGACATCCTGGATTTCTCCCGCATCGAAGCGGGTAAGATGGCGCAGCTTACGGTCGATTTTTCGCTGCGCGGACTTCTCGATGAGATCGTCGCCTTAATGGGCGCGCAGGCGCAGCGCAAAGAGTTGGATCTCGGCTACGTCCTCGCCGATGGGGTCCCCGCCATGGCGCGCGGCGAAGTCGCCCGACTCCGCCAGATCTTGATCAATCTCGCCGGCAACGCCATTAAGTTTACAGAACGGGGTGAGGTCGCGATCGAAGTCAAAGTGGATGCGATTATCAAGGACCAGCTATTGCTGCGGTTCGAAGTCAGAGACTCTGGGATCGGTATCGCAGCGGATGCACAAGAACACATCTTCGAGGCTTTTACCCAAGCGGACGGATCGACCACTCGCAAGTACGGCGGCACCGGTCTCGGCTTAGCCATCTGTCGCAAGCTAGCCCACTTGATGGGGGGCGAAATCGGAGTGCAGAGCGAGCCCGGCAGGGGCAGCCTGTTTTGGTTTGCGGTGCCCTTAGACAAAGCCACTTCAGAGGAAGCCCCCCAACCCCACATGGACAGTAGCATGACGGCCGCTTTGCGCGTGCTGATCGTCGATGATAGCGAGGTCAACCGCCGCTTCCTGCGGCAGACCTTAGCCCGATGGGGGTTCCAATTCGATGCCGAGCCCAGCGGCGCGCTGGCCTTACAGAGGCTGTCCGATAAGCAGGGACCAGGCTACGATATCTTGTTGGTGGATGAGGAAATGCCCTTCATCGGCGGGCGCGAGTTAGCGCGCGAGATCGGGAGCGACGCGAGGCATGCGGGCACCAAAATCATCCTGATGACGACCCATAGCCTAAGCGTTCAAGAAAGAGAGCTGCCTCCGAACATTATCGGACAACTCGCTAAGCCGGTTCGGGATTCCGCTTTATACGACTGTATGGTGAGCGTGGTCGCAAACAGAAAGGACACAACTTGCACCGCGCTTGCGTATCCTGATCCTATTCGCTCATGCCCTAGCCATGTGGGTACCCGAGTATTGGTGGTCGAAGACAATCGAGTAAATCAGAAAATTGCCTCCGGAATGCTGAACCGCCTCGGCTGCAAGGTGGAGGTCGCCGCGAACGGAAACCTAGCCTTAGAGCGCTTGGGGCGACAGTCCTTCGACCTCGTGTTCATGGACTGCCATATGCCGGAGATGGATGGCTATGAAGCCACCAAGCGCATTCGCTTCTTGGAAGATGGCAAAGCGCGAGTGCCCATTATCGCGATGACGGCAGACGTGCACGAGGGTGTCGTCGACAACTGTCTGGCGGCTGGCATGGATGATTATCTGCCCAAGCCACTGAAGCTCGCGAGCTTACGCGAAAAGCTTACTCGATGGGTAAGACCCGGAGCAGGCGAGCTAGAAAGCGAAACGGTGACGGACAACGCGGGATCCGATCAAGCTGAGCAGCCTCTCGATAGCATTCAGCTGGGTGAATTGCGTGCGAGCATCGGTGCTGCTTTTCAGGGCATGGTGGAGGCCTTTTTGGAAGATGCTCCCCTGCACCTCGAGTCGATCGAAAAAGCCATTGCCGAGGGAGATGCGAGCTCGCTGCGCGAGCTGGGACATAGCGTTAAAGGGAGCGCAAAGAACCTCGGGGCCAATCGGCTAAGCCGCACAGCGAAGAAACTGGAAGACCTCGGGCAGGAAGGCGCTACCGAGGCGGCTGCGCAGTGGGTAGCGATTTTAGTATCCGAATTCGAGGAGGTCAAAGTGGCTTTGCGCCATGAGATTGAGCCCGGCGTGCGGCAGACACTCGAGAGTACGGTCGCGCAGGAGACGCCCCGGGTTCTTGTCGTCGACGATGATCGGGGGCTGCGCCAGACATTGCGCCATGTGCTTAGAGAAAACGGTTATCGGGTCGAGGAGGCGGAAAACGGCGCCAAAGCGCTCACGCTTTGCAAGCGGCAGTTGCCGGACTTGATCCTCATGGATGCCGTGATGCCGGTGATGGATGGCTTCACTGCGTGCGGCTACATACGGGAGCTGCCGGGTGGCTCGGAGATCCCCGTCTTGATCATCACCGCGCTGGACGACGAACACGCGATTGAGAAGGCTTTTTCTTGCGGCGCCAGCGACTATATCGGCAAACCGGTGCATTTTTCTGTGCTGCGCCAGCGGGTAGCGCGGCTGCTCGATGCCTGCTATGCCGAGAAACGGGTGCGCCAACTCGCGTATCGCGACGGGCTCACTTTGTTGCCGAACCGCAACATGTTCCATGAGCGTCTGGAGACGGCGATCAACGGGCCGCGCGAGGATCAGCATGTACACGCTTTGCTGTTTCTCGATCTCGACCGGTTCAAATTGGTGAACGATGTGCTCGGCCATGAGATCGGCGACCTGCTGCTAAAGGCGGTTGGGGAACGGATCCAAGGCTGTGTGCGAGCGGGCGATCCGGTGGCGCGCATCGGGGAGGATGAGTTTAGTGTGATCCTGGAGAACATCGGTTCTGCGGAGATCGCCGCCCAGGTAGCGGAAAAGATCCGAAAGGCCATCGCTACTCCATTTTCCTTCCTGGGACAACAGGTCTACGTCGGCAGCAGCACAGGGATCGCAGTTTTTCCAAACGATGCTGAAGATGATAGGACGCTGATCAAGCAGGCCGACATGGCTCTGTCACGGGCTAAGGCCTTGGGTCGCGATCGGTATTGTTTCTACGACACCGGCATAGGGGCCTCGGTTTCTAAACGACTGGAGCTGGAAAGCGAGTTACGGCGGGCCTTAGAGCGCGATGAGCTCACCCTTTTCTACCAACCTAAAGCGGACCTCAAAAGCGGGAGGATCACCGGCATGGAAGCGTTGATACGCTGGCAGCACCCGGAGCGCGGCATGATTTCGCCTGTGCAGTTTATTCCTCTTGCCGAGGAGAGCGGCCTGATCGTTCCGATGGGCGAATGGGTGATGCGCACCGCGTGCAAGCGAGCCAAAGCCTGGATGGATACAGGAATTTCGAAACCCATTGCCGTCGCGGTTAACGTTTCCGCCCGCCAATTCGACCACTTAGAAGACAGCGTCGCTCGGGTCCTCGATGAGACCGGTCTCGATCCCCGCTTTCTTGAGCTGGAGCTCACGGAAAGCGCAATAATGCAAGACCCTAGAGAGATGGTGACCAAGCTGCGCTGTTTGAAGGAAATTGGGGTCCAGATCTCGATCGACGATTTTGGAACCGGTTACTCCAGCTTGAGCTATCTTAAGCACTTTCCTTTCGACAACCTGAAGATCGACCGATCTTTTATCAGCAATGTGACCGTTGACCCCGACGATGCGGCGATCGCCTTGACCATCATCTCCATGGCCCACAGCCTAAAGCTCAAAGCCATCGCCGAAGGCGTCGAAACCGAGGGCCAACTGCTCTACCTTGCGCGCCAAGGATGCGATGAGATCCAGGGCTATTACTTTTGCAAACCGCTTACCGAGGAAGCAGCAACACAACTTTTAGAGCAAGACAAGCGCTTGATATTTAATGAGCTCACCGAGCCTGGTCGGCAGACGGTACTGATCGTAGACGATGATCCCGTGGTGGTGGTGTTATTATCTCGCTTGCTCGAGCAAGACGACTACCACGTGTTGAGTGCAAACAGCGCGCGCGCAGGGCTGGAACTGCTGGCAACCCACTCCGTAGAGGTCGTGGTCTCCGACCAGGTCATGCCTGAGATGGATGGCATCGAATTTCTAAGTAGAGTGAAAGAGCTCCATCCGGAAACGGTGCGCATCCTACTAACGGGACATGTTGAACCCGAAACTATCAGCAAGGCGGTCAATAGAGGCTGGATTTACAAGTTCCTCAGCAAGCCTTGGGATGATGAAGACCTGCGTGCTCGAGTGAGAGAGGCATTTACGCACCATCATCGCTTGGGCAAAAAAAGAGCCGTCCATTAGGCAAACAGCGTATAAAGGGCAGGCTATGCGGCTCGCCGCAGGGCAAAGCGGCACCGAGTTTTATGCCTCCGCCGCTTGGAGGGTGCATTTTCCCTACTAAGCGGACGAAGTCCTGCAACACGCGACGCCGAGGGGTAAAATGAGCGGGATTTCACAGTAAAATACCGCTGCTTATGCGCAAATTTCCGCTCGTGAGCTGTTTTCTGGTTGCTGGGTGTGTGCTCGTTTTTTTGGGCCAGAGCCTTGCCGGAGATTATCGCAATCACGTATTGATACTGAGCCTGGGGATGATTCCGGCGGTCCTTTTTGACCGCGCTCAGCTCTCCCCGGAGCTCCTGCATATCCCTCCTCTGCTGACCCTGACCACGCATCTGTTTGTGCACGCTCGCTGGCAGCATCTTCTGGTTAATATGGTCTTTTTGGGCTTTTTTGGAAGCCGCGTGGAAGAAAGGCTGGGGCGATCGCGATTTCTCGCTTTTTTCATTACCTGCGGGGCGTTTTCCGGTTTAGCGCAAGCCGTGAGCGCTCCCCACTCCGAAATCCCGCTGATCGGCGCGAGCGGCGCTATTTTCGGGATCTTGGGCGCGTGTCTTCCCTTGTTTGCGCACAAGCGTATTATGACCGGTGCACTGGTATTTTATTTTTTTACCCAGTTCGCTGCGTCTTTCTTGCTCGAGCCAGGCAAGAACGGCGACGTGGCGTGGTTGGCCCATGTCAGTGGATTCGTTGCGGGAATGGCGCTTGTTCCTTTGTTTACGGGGAGAGCTTTCGCTGGAGGGCGCGTCGATTAATCGCACGTTTTGGCTGCGATGCGATGAATTGCGGGGAAGCGTTTATCGAAACCCTTCTATTCGTCGCAATGATCGGAGCGCAATCAAGCAGTTATGCAGATACGAAAATTATTGATCCCCACCGATTTTTCGGACCTCTCCGAGCACGCGCTGGATTACGCCATCAGATTGGCGACGGCGTTAAATGCGTCTGTCGAGCTCTTGCACGTGCACCATGCGCCCGCGCTTTCTCTGCAGGAGGGCGACCTCAGCATGCCTGTCGACCCAACGTTAGAGGCAGAATACGAAGCCAACGTGCAGCGACGTCTGGACAAGCTGGTGGAAAAATATCGAGCGTCTGGGGCGCCGATATCGGGGCGCTTGTTGTCGGGGGCTCCCTATGTGGAGATCGTACGCGCCGCCGAAGAGGGGGGCGCCGATCTTATCGTCATGGGCACCCATGGGCGAACCGGTTTAGCGCATCTGTTGATGGGGAGTGTGGCCGAGCGCGTGGTGCGCAGTTCGCCCATTCCGGTTCTAACCGTACCCTCTGCGGAACGTGCCCGTCCGGTTCACTAGCGGTTTGTCACGAGCGGCGGGCGGTTTCGGCGGGAGTCAGTTTCAGCTCCATGGGCGAAAAAACCGTCTGAGGTGACGGTATGCGCAGGGCCGTCTGGTCTTGACGAAGGGCGGTCCGGTGGGAAACATCGAGAAACGTCCGCCCGCCGTCATTTCTCACCGAGCTTTAAGCTCACCAAAGCCCATTCTCCTTCGCCACCATCGCTGCTTGCCGTGTAGCGCACGATACAGTGGTAAACGTCGCGCTCTCCTCCGCTCGCATCGCCGGGGGCGTACCTGCGCACGGCGTAAACGCCGTCCTTAAGGTACTGGGTTTGGTGGTTTTGTCCAGGCACATCGGCGACCGTCGGATTTTCCGATTCTGCTCTGACGAATTGTCTACACCTGTCAACGGCGAGATCGGACCGGTCAATGCCGTCCTCTTCCTCTGGCGAAGAGAGCAGGGCAAACATGGTGTCCGCGGATTCAGACTGCATAAACTGCGTGACCCATGGGACGATCACCAAAAACGTAACAACAAAGGCGAAAACTAGAAAAACGATAAACGAAATGAGCTTTGCCATGATTGACCTCCAACCGCAAGGTACCGGTTTGGAATACCGTCGTTAGTAGTTATGGGTAATTTAGGCCGAGCTCCAGGCCGCGGCGAGGCTCATTGCAGGCCCCGAGCCAATGATACCATTGTTTCCCGCAGGGAAGCGGCTGGCTGGGAATCGACCTCGAAACCTGCGAGCCGTGACCAGCGATGCCTTTATCGGGTAGATAGGTGAGGGCGCATCAAACGCGCCTCAACCTCTTCGCGCTTTCCTTTTCCCATCAGCACCTCAATCAGCACCAACGCAAAATCCATCGCAGTCCCAGGGCCACGCGAGGTGATCACCGTGCCGTCTATGACAACCGGCTCTTCGGATAGGATTAGATCAGACAGTTTTAGTCCCTCCAGGGATCCCGGGTACGCGGTTGCGTTCTTGCCCGCAAGCAGCCCGGCGTTTGCGAGCACGGTAGGGGCGGCGCAAATGGCTGCGGTGTAACGGCCCTTTTCTGCCATGCGAACCAGCAACTTGTGGATCCGTGGATCCCTGTTTAGGTTCTCTGCGCCGAACAGACCGCCGGGTAATACCACCATGTCGAACTCTCCTTCGAGCGCTTCCTCAAGGCTGGTATCGGGAACGAAGCGCACACCGCGGCTCGCTTGCACGGTCCCGCCGTCGAGGCTGGCCGTCGTCACCTCGACCCCCGCCCGACGCAACAGGTCGATGATAGTGACGGCTTCAAGCTCCTCGCAGCCGGGTGCCAGAGGCACCAAAACGCTTGCCACCCTTTCGCTCTGTCGCATAGGCGTGCACTAGCCTTTAGCGGGCTTGCTTAAGGCCAGCCCCTTTAACAGGTTCAGCGCTTGGTAGAGCTCATAGTCGCTCGAGGCCATGGACTCTGCGTCCCTCGCTTGCTTTTGGGCCCCACCGTTTTTTGTCCTTTGTTTGCTGTTGGCAAGATGACGCGATAGATCCGCTTCCTTGAGACCGTGTGGGTCGCCATCTGCAACGACTGCGACCTCCACCCTATCCAAGATAATGTCGGGCTTTATGCCCTCTGCCTGTATCGATCTTCCCGAAGGGGTGTAATACAAGGCCGTCGTGAGCTTTAATGCGGCTTGATTGCTCATCGGCAGGATCGTTTGTACGGAGCCTTTTCCGAAGGTGCGGCTGCCCATGATGATGCCCCGTCGGGTATCTTGGAGGGCGCCGGCGACGATTTCCGACGCCGAAGCCGAGCCGCCGTTCACCAGTACCACCATGGAG
>Ga0187893_10004360_pt1 | contig 27091 bp, 23 predicted proteins | sample MA1701074metaG_FD_139574 | JGI IMG/M metagenome (GOLD analysis project Ga0187893, IMG submission 139574) | White microbial mat communities from a basaltic lava cave in the Kipuka Kanohina Cave System on the Island of Hawaii, USA - MA170107-4 metaG ... | reverse complement strand
GGGATTTCGGTGGCCGGCGGGGTGTTGCGGCTGCGCCCGCACCGCACGCCGCCATCGATCACCACCATGCCCACGCCGGGGATGTCGCCCAGGGCGACGCTCTCCAGCAGAGTCCCGCCTGCGGTATGCTGCGCGCGGTCGAGGAACACGAAATCGGCTGCACGCCCGGGTGCGATCAGCCCGCTGCCGAGCTTGCGCAAGCGCGCGGTGTTGCCGGTGGCGAAGCAGAACACCTGCTCCGCCGGGATCCCGCCGAGACTGGAAAGCAGCGCGATCATGCGCAGGATGCCGAGCGGCTGCACCCCCGACCCCGCCGGTCCGTCGGTCCCCAGGATCACGCGCTGCAGGCACCCGCGATCGCGGGCGGCCTGCGCAGCCGCCACCGCCACCTTCTCGTTGCCGTTGTGCACGATCTCGATGGCGCGCGAGGAGCGCTCGCACAGCTCGCACACGTGCGCCTCCGGCAACGCCGTGTGACCGCCGTTGATGTGGCCGATGACGTCGGCGTCGGCCTCCAGCACCACGTCCTTGTCGATCAGGCCCGAACCGGGGATCGACGGCCCGCCGGTGTGGATGGTGCTCTGGATGCCGTGCTTGCGCGCCCACGCCACCATCTGCCGCGCCTCGTCGCCGGCCTTGACCGACCCCAGGCCGACCTCGCCCAGCAGCGTGACGCCCGCCTGCGCCAGCTCCCGGAAATCGGATTCCATCATGCCTTTCTCGAGTACCGGCGCGCCGGCGAGCACCTTCACGCCGCCGGGACGAAAGTTGTGGAACGCGCGCTGCGCGGCAATCGCCAGCGCCTTGAGGCCGACGATGTCCTTGGGTCGCCCCGGCAGATGCACCTCGCCCGCGGAGATCATCGTGGTGACACCGCCGTTCAGGGTCGAATCGATCCAGCCGAGCTGGTTCTGCCGCGGCGTCCAGTCGCCGAACACCGGATGCACGTGGCTGTCGATCAGGCCCGGCGCCAGGCACACGCCCTTGGCGTCGATCAGCGTATCGGGCCGGGCGGTGTCGCAGTCCTTGTCCCTGCCGACCTGGGTGATCAGGCCGTCCACCGCCACCACGGTGTCGGCCTCCAGGATCGGGCGCTCGAGGTCCCCCGACAGCAACAGGCCGATGTTGCGGACGACGAGCTTGCCCTTCGGTGCGGCGACGGGGTCGAGTGCCATGGGTCTTGGAACATCCTGCACGCATACTGTATCGCAGCACGGCGGCTTTGTCGTATAGTTGCCGGCGTTTCCGCCAGGACCCCCGCCGTGCGCATTCTGCTGATCGAGGACGACACCGATATCGCGACGAATCTTTACGACTATCTGGAGTCCAAGGGCCATGATGTGGACGCCGCGGCCGACGGAATCACCGGCCTGCACCTGGCGGTGACGCACGATTTCGACGCCGTGGTCCTCGATCTCGCGCTGCCCGGGCTCGGCGGCCTGCAGGTGTGCCGCAAGCTGCGCGAGGAGGCGAAGCGCGACACCCCGCTGCTGATGCTGACGGCGCGCGACACGCTGGAGGACAAGCTCGTAGGGTTCGCCGCCGGCGCGGACGACTATCTGGTCAAGCCGTTCGCGCTGAGCGAGGTCGAGGCGCGCCTGCAGGCGCTCAACAAGCGTCATCGCGGGCGCGTGACCAGCCGCCCCCTGCAGGCCGGCGGTGTCACCTTCGACCCGGCCACGCTCGGCGTCGAGCGCGAGGGCCATCCGGTCAAGCTGCCGCCCAAGTGCCTGCGTCTGCTGGAACTGCTGATGCAACAGCCGCAGAAAGTGTTCAGTCGCGCCGAGCTCGAGTCGGCCGTGTGGAGCGGCGAGCACCCGAGCAGCGACACGCTGCGCAGCCACATGCATATCCTGCGCCGCGCGCTCGCCGTGCCGGGGAAACCGGACGTGATCGAGACCGTGCACGGAATCGGCTACCGCTTCGTCGCCAGCCGTGGGCATTAAGCACAGCCTGCGCCTGCGGGTCGCGTTCGGGATCGCCTTGCTCAGCATCGTGGTGGTGGGCGCGCACAGCGTCGCGCTGTACCTGGCCACGGAGCGAGCCGAAGAAGAGGAAATCGATCTCATCATCACCGAGGAGATCGGCCATCTCATCGAGCGCCATCGGGCGCACCCCGCCGCCGCTCCGCCCCACACGCAGCGCTTGTTCGGCTACATCGCGCACAACGATTCGGAACTGGCCGAGGTTCCGGCACACCTGCGCCATCTCCCCCAGGGTCTGCGCGAAGTGTTCGTAGACGACAACGAGTATCACGTGGCCGTCCGCACCGACGGGTCGACGCGCTTCTTCATCGCCTACGACGCCGAACACCACGAGCAACGCATGCACGGCTTCATGCTGCTGCTGGTGCTCGGCGTATCGGCGACCGCCGTGCTCGCGATCGTGCTCGGCTACTGGCTGGCCGGGTTCCTGGTGGACCCGGTGACCGACCTCGCGGCGCGCGTCGGCACGCTCGAACCGGGAGCCAAGGACACCGGCCTGGCGAGCTCCTACGCGGACGACGAGGTCCGGCGCCTGGCACAGGCGTTCGACCGCTATCACGCCAGGATGGCCGAGTTCGTCGAGCGCGAACAGCAGTTCACCGCCGACGTCAGCCACGAGCTGCGCACGCCGCTCACCGCAATCCGCACCAGCTGCGAGCTGCTGGGGCTCGATCCGAGCCTCGCGCCCGCCTCCCGCAAGCGTCTCGAGCAGATCACCCGAGCCGCCCGGCGCATGGCGAATCTGGTGAGCTCGCTGTTACTCCTCGCCCGCACCGGCCAGGCCGCCGAATCCGAGGACGTGTCGCTGCGGGAAAGCGTAGACGAAGCCTGCGAACCGCTGCGCGAAACCGCGGTGCGCAAAAGGGTCGCCCTCGATATCGCTGTCGATCCTAGTGTGGTACTGCGTCTCGATCGCAACGCGCTCGCCCTGATACTTTCGAACTTGCTACGCAACGCGCTCGCTCATACCGACGCGGGGTACATCAAGGTCGGATTCCGGGATCGCACCCTCACGATCGCCGACACCGGTTGTGGAATCGAGCCCGAGGATATTCCACACCTCTTCCGGCGTTTCTACCGCGGGGCCGTCTCGCCGGGCGAGGGCTTCGGCCTGGGACTGGCACTGGTGAAACGCCTGTGCGACCTGTACGGCTGGGAGGTTGCGCTGGACAGCACGCCCGGCAAGGGCACCCGCGTCGCCATCGCCTTCCCGTCGGGGGTGGTCCAATCACAAGAAATTGATCTCTCGTTGACCCTTCCTTGACCCTACCCGCTGTAGGCTGTCGCATCGACGGCGGCTCGACGTGGTGCGCCGCGCTGAATCGGGTAATCGCGGACGGGGTCAAGTGGAGGTGTCGGTAGTCGTTCCGGTGCGCAACGAGGCGGAAAACGTCGAACCGCTTCTCCAAGAGATTCGCGCCGCGCTCGACGGCCGCCTGGCGTACGAGGTGATCTACGTCGACGACGGGAGCACCGACACGACCGCGGCGCGGCTGATCACAGCGGCGGCCCAGTTTCCGAGGTTGCGCGTGATCCGCCACGTCGAACCGTGCGGCCAGAGCGCCGCGCTCTGGAGCGGAGTCCGCGCCGCGCGCGCACCGTGGATCGCCACGCTCGACGGAGACGGGCAGAACGACCCCGCCGACATACCGAAGCTTCTGGCTGTGCTGCGCGATTCGACCGCCCCGCAGACCCTGCGTCTGGTCACGGGTCATCGGCGCAGGCGGCGCGACTCGGCGCTCAAGCGGCTGTCCTCCCGCATCGCCAACGGCGTGCGCGCACGATTGCTCGACGATCGCACCCCCGATACCGGCTGCGGCCTGAAGCTGATTCAGCGGGAGACCTATCTGGCGTTGCCGTTCTTCGATCACATGCACCGGTTCCTGCCGGCGCTGGTGCAGCGCGAGGGAGGCGCTACCGTCTCCGTCGAGGTGAAGCATCGGCCGCGCACGCGCGGCCGCTCCAACTACGGCATGCATGACCGGCTGTGGGCCGGGATCGTGGACCTCGTCGGGGTGTTGTGGCTCAAGCGGCGGATGAAGCACCCGCGGATCGTCGACGGCGCGATGTCCCACGCCGATGCACGCTGACCAGCGTCTGCGGCCGGATCGCGAGAGGCGCACGGTCCTGCGCGGCCTGGTGCTGCTCGGCGCTCTGTCCATCATCGGCCTGCTGCTGCAGCGGACGCACCTTGCCTTCGGACCCGGCTGGGTCGACGCCCCCGCCTGGATCGATGCCCCCACCTGGATCGACGCCAAGGTGCGCGGCCACGGGGTCGCCGGCGAGCTGCTATTCGTGTGCGTCGCCGGAATGCTCACCGCCGTCGGCGTACCGCGCCAGCTGGTGAGCTTCCTGGGCGGATACGCGTTCGGGCTGGTGTTCGGAACCGTGCTCGCCGTCGTCGCCACGCTGCTCGGCTGCGCAGCGTCGTTTTACTGCGCGCGGCTGCTGGGGCGCGCCTATCTTTCGCGGCGGTTCTCCGCACGGGTGCGCCGGCTCGACGATTTCATTCAGGCTCACCCGCTGAGCGCGACGCTGCTGATCCGGTTGTCGCCGGTGGGAAACAATCTCCTCACCAATCTGCTCGCCGGTGTCACCAGCGTGCGCCCTTCGCTGTTCTTCGCCGCCTCGGCCGTCGGCTACATTCCGCAGAGCATGGCGTTTGCGCTCGGCGGCAGCGGCGTGGAAGTCGATCCGCTGTTGCGCACCGCGCTGGGCGTGATCCTGCTCGTCGTCTGCGGCGCTCTTGGCGCGTGGCTTCTTCGGAAGTTCCGCCGCGGCAAGGCGCACGAGTTCGACGCGGAATCGGAACCCACCAACGCGTCCCGGCCGCACGCCTAGTGCGACCCGATGCGATGCTGAACGAGTCTTCGCCTCGGCGTCTCCCGCTGGTTTCTGCGTTCCTCGATCCGCCCGGGCCGAGCCGCGCTCTCCGGCGCCCGTGGGACCGCCACCTGGCGCCGCTCGCGGTCGGCTGGTTCGTGCTCGTCGCCACGGCACTCTGGCGGCGGCCGCTCTGGCCGGTGGACGAAACGCGCTACCTTTCGGTCGCCTGGGAGATGTGGCTGCGCGGCGATTTCCTGGTCCCTTACCTGAACGGCGCACCCTACAGCCACAAACCGCCGCTGCTCTTCTGGCTGATGCAGGCCGGCTGGACGCTGTTCGGCATGAACGAATGGTGGCCGCGCGCGGTGGCGCCGCTGTTCGCGCTCGCCAGCCTGTTCCTGACCGCGCTGCTCGGACGACGCATCTGGCCGCAGCGTGCGCAATGCGGCGAGACCGCGGCGTGGATCCTGTTCGGCAGCCTGCTGTTTGCCTTGTTCGCCACGCTCACCATGTTCGACGTGCTGCTCACCGGCTTCGCGCTGCTCGGTGTGCACGGCGTGCTGCGCGCCTCGCGGGGGCAGGCCCTGCGCGGGTTCGCGCAGCTCGCCGCGGCCCTCGGCCTCGGGGCGCTCGCCAAAGGACCGGTCATCCTGTTGCATCTGCTGCCGGTCGCTTTGCTCGCGCCCTGGTGGATGCCGCAGCCGCGCCCGCCGGCCGTACGCTGGTACCTGGGGGTCGCGGCCGCTACGCTGGTCGGCGCAGCGATCGTGCTGAGCTGGGCACTCCCGGCGGGGAACGCCGGTGGATCGGCCTACCGCAACGCGATCCTCTGGGGCCAGACGGCCGGGCGCATGGCGCACTCGTTTGCGCACCCGCACCCCTGGTGGTGGTACCTGCCGATGCTGCCGGCGATCCTGTTCCCCTGGCCGCTGTGGCCGCAGCTGTGGCGCGCGCTCAACCGGCTGCGCACGGCGCCGCCCGATCCAGGCGTGCGGTTACTGCTCGCCTGGATCGTGCCCGCGTTCATCGGCTTCTCGCTGATCAGCGGCAAGCAGCCGAACTACTTGCTGCCGCTCGTGCCCGGCGTCGCGCTGCTCGCTGCGTATGCTCTGCATGCGCTCGTGGGGGTCGATCTGCCGCCCCGGCTGCGCGCGCTCGCGGCGGCAAGCCCGGCGCTGGTGCTTGCGATCAACACCGCCGTCATCCGGCAGGTGGGCGTGGATCACGATCTGCACCCGATCGGCGATCATCTGCGCATGCTGCAACAGTCCGGTGTACCGATCGCGCATATCGGGAGCTACCTCGGACAGTTCCAGTTCGTCGGACGACTCACGCGGCCGATCGAGGTGCTGGAGCCGGAGCAGGTGCCGCGCTGGGTGGAAAGCCACCCGTGCGGTCGCCTCATCGGTTACAGCGACGCCGCGCTGTCGCGTGAGGCACAGGCAAGCGCAGCCCACTCGCCCTCGACGCGCGGCCACCCGCTCGGGGAACCCGAGTTCAGCCAGGGCTACCGCCGCAAGCGGGTCTTCGTCTGGGGTCCCGGCCCGGTTTGCGCAGACGCGGCACGCCGAGCGCGGCATCCGCAACCCCTGCTCACCCGCCGCGCGCCCCCTGCGTATTGACGTAGAGCGCATACACGCTCTTGCTCGCCGCCATGAACAGGCGGTTGCGGTGCAGACCGCCGAAGCACAGGTTGGCGCAGCGCTCCGGCAGGTCGATGCGCCCGATCAACCGGCCATCGGGATTGAACACGGCCACGCCGTCGAGCGCCGCGTCGCCCATCCCCCAGCCCATCCACAGGTTGCCGTCGACGTCGCAGCGCATGCCGTCGGGCGTGCCCGGGCCGACGTCGATCAGCTTGCGCCGGTTGGCGATGCGCCGGCCGCCATCCACCACGTCGTAGGCGTAGACGTTGCGCGGTGTCGTGCCCGACTCGACCAGATAGAGAATCGACTCGTCGGGCGAGAAGCACAAGCCGTTGGGACGATCGACCTCGGTCTCCACGACGCTCATCTGGCCGCTCGCGTCCACTCGGTACACGTTCATCGGCAGCTCCTGCTTCGCCGGGTAACCCTCGTACCAGCCGAGCAGGCCGAACGGCGGATCGGTGAACCACACCGAGCCGTCGGACTTCACCACCACGTCGTTCGGCGAGTTGAGCGGCTTGCCTTCGCAGCTGTCCGCCACCGCCGCGATGGTGCCGTCGTGCTCGGTGCGCGAGACGCGGCGCGCGCCGTGCTCGCAGGTGATGAGCCGTCCTTGCCGGTCGCGGGTGTTGCCGTTGGCGTAGCCCGAGGGCTTGCGGAAAACGCTGACCGCGCCGGTCTCCTCCTCCCACTTCATCATGCGGTTGTTGGGGATGTCGCTCCACAACAGAAAGCGCCCGTCGCCGAACCACACCGGCCCCTCCGCCCACCGAAAACCGTGCGCGATGCGTTCCACGGACGCCAGATTGAGCCGGTACTTGGCGAAGCTCTGATCCAGGATCTTGACTGCGGCATCGGGATAGCGCTGGCTCGGCTGCCAGGACACTTCGGGAACTTGCGTCTGCATTCGCTTCCTCCCCTTCGACTCGTGCCGTAGTTTACAGGCTCAGGTAGTCGCGCTTCACCGCGTCGTCGGCCGCCAGCTCCCGCATCGTCCCGCTGTAGCGGATCCCGCCCTGCTCGATGACGTAGACGCGGTCGCTGACCAGCGTCGCGAAATGCAGGTTCTGCTCGCACAGCAGCACGCTGAGCCCCTCCCGCTTCAGCTCCAGGATCATGTTGGCCATCTCCTCGACGATCCTCGGGGCGATGCCCTCCGAGGGCTCGTCGAGCAACACCAGGAAGGGATTGCCCATGAGCGTGCGCGCAACCGTCAGCATCTGCTGCTCCCCGCCGCTCATCTGCCCTCCCGCGCGCCTCTGCATCTCGGCGAGATTGGGGAACACGCGGAACAGCTTCTCCTCGGTCCAGCCGGGTGCGCCCGGCCGCGGCGGCTGCCGGCCCACCTCCAGGTTCTCCCGCACGGTGAGCTCGGTGAAGATGCGGCGGTCCTCGGGCACGTATCCGAGGCCCAGGCGGGCGATATCGCAGGGCTGCGCTCCGCGCAGTTGCTTCCCGCGGAACACCACTTCGCCGCGGATACGCTCCACCAGCCCCATGATCGACTTCAGGGTGGTGGACTTGCCCGCGCCGTTGCGGCCCATCAGCGCGACCACCTCGCCGCGCGCCACCTCGAGGCCGACGTCGAACAGGATCTGCGCCCGGCCGTACCAGGCGCTCAGCTCCCGCACCGCGAGCACGCTGTCGGCGGCCATGTCAGGACAGCGCGGCGTGCGCCTGGAACGCCGCGCCGGTGCCCAGATACACCGCCCGCACCTCGGCGTTCTCGCGCACCGCGGCGGGATCGCCCTCGGCGATGATGCGTCCGCGCGAGAGCACCAGCATGCGCTGCGCGTACGCGAAGACCACGTCCATGCTGTGCTCCGTGAACAGCACCCCGAGGCCGCGTTCGCGCGCGAGCTCCGCGGTCAGCGCCATCAGGTCGTTGCGCTCCCTGGGCGCCATGCCCGCCGTGGGCTCGTCCATCAGCAGCAGCTTGGGTTCGTGGGCGAGCGCCATGGCGAGCTCGACGCGCTTGACGTCGCCGTAGGCGAGCAGCGCGCACGGACGCTCGGCCTGGCCGGCCATCCCCACCCGTGCGAGCAACGCCATCGCCTGCTCCCGGTACTGCTCGCCCGCCCGCCGCCACAGCCGCAGCAAGTGTCGCCCGCGCGAGAGCAGCACCATCTGCACGTTCTCGCGCACCGTCATCGAGCCGAAGGTCGCCGCCACCTGGAAAGTGCGCCCCACGCCGCGCCGCCAGATCGCGCGCGGCGGGTGACCCGTGACATCCTGGCCGTCCAACAGGACGGTGCCGCTGTCGGGCCGCAGCTGGCCGTTGAGCATGTTGAAGCAGGTGGACTTGCCGGCGCCGTTCGGCCCGATCAGCGCGAGCAGCTCGCCGCGCTGCAGGCTGAGCGAGACTTCGCGCACCGCCTGCACACCGCCGAAAGACTTGGACAAGTTGGTGACCGTGAGCAGCGGCATGGTCAGCGCGCCTCCCGGCGCGCGATCCGCTGCGCAAAGCCGACGATGCCCTGTGGAAACGCCACCACCAGCGCGACGATGACCGCGCCGACGATCAGGCGCCAGTACTCGACGCTGCGCATCACCTCGGCGAGCAGCGCGTGGTACGCGGCGGCGCCGACGATCGGCCCGCTCAGGGTGTGCACGCCGCCGAGCAGCACCATGACCAGCGCGTCGACCGACTGCGGGATCGACAGCACGTTGGGAAATACGCTGCCCTTGTGGAACGCGTGCAGCGCGCCCGCCAGGCCGGCGAAGGCGCCGGCCAGCGCGAACGCCGCCCATTGCTGGCGGCGCACGTGGATGCCGATGGCCTCCGCACGCAGCGGCGAATCGCGCCCCGCCCGCAGCGAGTAACCGAACGGCGCGAAGATCGCGCGCCGCAGGATGAGCAGGCTCAGCACCGCCAGCGCCAGCGCAAAATAGTAGTAGCCGGTCTTGGAGCCGAGCCACGCGGCTGGCCACACGCCGAGAATGCCGTTGTCGCCGCCGGTCCAGGCCGACTGGAAGGCGATCGACCACAGGGTCTGGGCGAAGGCGAGCGTGAGCATGGCCAGGTACACGCCCGAGAGCCGGATGCAGAACCAGCCGAACAGCACCGCCACTGCGCCGGCGGCAAGCGGCGCGGCCAGGATGCCGAGCTCCATCGGCAGGGCCAGGCGCTGCAGCAGCAGGCCGCAGGTGTACGCCCCGATGCCGAAGTAGGCGGCGTGGCCGAAGGAAACCAGCCCGCCGATGCTCAGAATGAGGTGCAGGCTGGCGGCGAACAGCGCCAGGATGAAAATCTCGGTGGCGACCAGCTCGGCATACTCGCCAGCCACCGCCGGTAGCGCGACCAGGGCCGCGAGCACCGCGGCGCCGGTGAGCAGGGCTGCCCGTGGCGCGGGCGCGAGCGGCTGCTCCGCGGCCTGCGGCGCGGTTCGGGGGCGTGCCTCCGGTTTGCCCAGCAGGCCATGGGGCCGCAACACCAGCACCACCGCCATCACCAGGAAAGTCAGCACCAGGGTGAGCTGCGGGAAGATCAGGATACCGAACGCCGACAGCAGACCCACCACCAGCGACGCCAGGAAAGCGCCCGCGACGCTGCCCATGCCGCCGATCACCACCACCACGAACGCTTCCGCGATGACGTGCACGTCCATCTGCAGGTTCACCGCCTCCTTCGGAATCTGCAGCGCCCCGCCCAGGCCGGCCAGCGCGCAGCCGAGGAACACCGCGCTGGTGAACAGCCGGCGCTGATTGACTCCCAGCGCGCCGACCATTTCTCGATCCTGCGTGGCCGCGCGCACCAGCACGCCCCAGCGGGTGCGATGGAACAGCAGCCAGAGCAAGCCGAGCACGACCAAGCCGAGGAAGATCAGGAACAGGTGATATTGCGGAAAGCGCGCGCCCAGGATCTCGACCGTGCCGCTGAGACCCGGGGCGCGCCCCGCGAACAGATCTTCGCGCCCCCAGATCCACAGCGCGGCGTCCTGCACGATCAGCACCACGCCGAACGTGGCGAGCAGCTGGAACAGCTCGGGCGCCTGGTAGATCCGGCGCAGCAGCAGCAGCTCCATCGCCACCCCCACCAGCCCGGCGGCGAGCGCCGCCAGCACGATGCCGCCCCAGAAACCGAGCGGCCCACCGAGGTGGGCCGCGAGGCTCTGCCCGAAGCTGTACGCCATGTAGGCCCCAAGCATGTAGAAGGAGCCGTGGGCGAAGTTGACGATGCGGGTGACGCCGAAGATGATCGACAGCCCGCAGGCCACCAGGAACAGGGTGGCGGCGTGCGAAAGACCCGACAGTGCCTGGATCAGGTAGGTGGTCACGCCTACCGCATGGCTTCCGCCGGCCGCAGCTTCCTGACCGCCGCGTCGGCCGGCATGTAGTCCTTGCCGTCGGCGTAGCGCCAGTCGACCATGGTGCCGCGGCCGTTCCTGAGCTCCAGGCGGCCGACGAATGCGCCCAGCGTGGATTGCTGATCGATCGCGCGGAAGGTGATCGGCCCGAACACGGTCTGCACCGTCAGGCCGCGGAAGGCCTTGATCAGCTTCTCGGCGTCGGTCGAGCCGGCCTTGCGCAGCCCCTCGACGATCGCCATGAAGGTGGTGTAGCCGACCACCGAGCCCAGGCGCGGGGTCTCGTCGTACCGGCGCCGGTAGCTGTCGACGAACTTGTCGTGCGCGGGATTGGCGATCTGGTCCCACGGATAACCGGTGACGATCCAACCCGCCGGCGTCTCGTCCTTGAGCGGATCGAGGTATTCGGGCTCACCGGTGAGCATGCTCACCACGGCGCGACCCTCGAACAGTCCGCGCAGGTTGCCCTCGCGCACGAACTTGGTCAGATCGGCGCCGAAGGTGACGTTGAAGATGGCGTCGGGCCGTGCCGCGGCCAGCGCCTGCGCGGTCGCGCCGGCTTCGAGCTTGCCGAGCGCCGGCCACTGCTCGGCGACGAACTCCACGTCGGGGCGTTTGGCCTTGAGCAACGCGCGAAAGCTCGCCACCGCCGACTGCCCGTACTCGTAGTTCGGCGCCACCGTGGCCCAGCGCTTCGCGGGCAGCTTCGCGGCCTCCTCGACCAGCATCGCGGCCTGCATGTAGGTGCTGGGGCGGAGCCGAAAGGTGTAGCGGTTGCCCTTCTCCCAGACGATCGCGTCGGACAGCGGCTCGGCGGCGACGAACAGCACCTTGTTGCGCAGCGCGATGTCGCTCACCGCGAGGCCCACGTTGGACAGGAAGGTGCCCGCCAGCAGATCGACCCTTTGGCTGGCGAGCAGCTCGTTGGCGTGGCGCGTGGCGTCGTCCGGCTTGCCGGCGTCGTCGCGCGAGATCACCTCGAGCTTGCGGCCCAGCACGCCGCCGGCTGCATTCACCTCCTCCACCGCGAGCTGCCAGCCGTTGCGGTAGGGCACGGTGAACGCCGGCACCGTCGAGTAGCTGCTGATCTCGCCGATGCGGATCGGCTGCCCCGCGGCCGCCGGCAACGCCGCAAGCGCTGCGATCCAGGCGCCGAGTGCTCTGCGCTTCACGCCTTGACTGCGTCGCGAAGCTCGCGCCGCAGGATCTTGCCCACCGGGCTCTTCGGCAGGGTGTCGCGAAACTCCACGTGCTTGGGCACCTTGTAGCCGGTGATGTTCTGGCGGCAGTGGGCGATGATCTGCTCGGCGGTGAGCACCGGGTCCTTGCGCACCACGAACAGCTTCACCGCCTCGCCGGTCACCTCGTCCGGCACGCCGATGGCGCAGGCCTCCAGCACGCCGGGGTGCAGGGCGACCGCCTCTTCCACCTCGTTCGGATACACGTTGAAACCGGACACCAGGATCATGTCCTTCACGCGGTCCACGATCTTGAGCAGACCCTCAGGCGTGATCAGGCCGACGTCGCCGGTGGCGAGGAAGCCGTCCGGGCCCAGCACCTTGGCGGTCTCGTCGGGCCTTTGCCAGTAGCCGGCCATCACCTGCGGGCCGCGCACGAACACCTGTCCGGTCTCCCCGATCGGCAGCGCGCGGCCCTCGGCATCGCGGATCTCGACCTCGGTGCTCGGCAGCGGCAGACCGGTGGTGCCGGTGTGCTCGTCGAGGTCCTGGCGGTTGATGGACACCGCCCCGGAGGTCTCGGTCAGGCCGTAGCCCTCGGACAGCACGCGTCCGGTGATCTCCTTCCAGCGCTTGGCCACGGCGAGCTGCACCGGTGCTCCGCCGCCGCCGGACATGCGCAGATTGCTGAAATCGAGGCGCCCGAACTCGGCGTTGTGCGCCAGCGCGTTGAACAGCGTGTTCACGCCGACGAAGAAGGTGAAGCGCGATCGCGCCATGGTCTTGACCAGGGCCGGGATATCGCGCGGGTTGGCGATCAGGACCTGCAGTCCGCCGGCGCGCACGAACATCATGCAGTTCAGCACCAGCGCCAGGATGTGATAGAAGGGCAGCGGCGCGATCGCGATCTCCCGGCTGTCGCGCACGGTGTCGCCGGTGTAGGTCAGGATCTGCTGCACGTTGGCGAGAATGTGGCGGTGCTGCAGCATCGCGCCCTTGGACACACCGGTGGTGCCGCCGGTGTACTGGAGGAAGGCGAGGTCGTCGGCCGCGATGGCCGGCGTGCTGAGCGAGCGCCCGCCGCCCTGAGCCAGCGCCTCGGGAAAGCGCACCGCGCCCGGAATGCTCCACGGCTTCACCATCTTCTTGACGTTGCGGAACACGAAATTGATCAGGTTGCCCTTGAGCATGCCCAGCATGTCGCCCACGGAAGCCACGATCACGTGCCGCACCGGGGTATGCGCGATGATCTCCTGCAGGGTGTGTGCGGCGCTCTCGAAGATCACGATCACGGTCGCGCCCGAATCGGCGAGCTGGTGCTGCAGCTCGCGCGCCGTGTACAGCGGGTTGACGCTGACCACCACCAGCCCGGCGCGCAGGATGCCGAACACCGCCACCGGGTACTGCAGGATGTTGGGCATCATCACCGCCACCCGGTCGCCCTTCCTGAGGCCGAGCTTGGACTGCAGGTAGGCGGCGAAATCGCGCGACAGGCGGTCCAGGTCGGCGTACGTGATGCGCACGCCGAAGCTCTCGAACGCCGGCTGCTCGCGGTAGCGCGCCACGCTCGCCTCGAGCATGCGCGGGATCGACTCGAACTCGAGCGCCGGCATGTGTTCGGGCGCACCCGGCGGGTAGCTCTTCAGCCAGGGCTTGCGCGCCATCGCTGCATCCATTGTCGTCCTCCTGCCGGTCGCGGACGGCTAGCGCAGCCCGTCCTGTCCTTTGATCTCGTGCTTCTGCAGACCGCCCACGCGCGCCAGCGGCCGGCCGCTGTCGGTCACCGCCACCGCGACCACGATCTCGCGCGCGCGCGGCGCGTCGCTCACGCGCGCCTCCACCGCGTCGAAGTGGCTGCGCACGTAGGCCGCGTCCTTGTGCCCGAGCGGCACGTCCACCGCCGCGCCCAGGCCGCCCATCTTCTTCGCCGAGGGAACCAGCGCGGCACCCTTCTCCAGCGCCTTGCGCAGGGTCGCGCCCAGCTTCGGGTGCAGGATCGCCGCGGCGTGCTCCAGCTCGCCCGCCTCGCCTACGATCGCGGCCTTGCCGTAGCTCTCGGTCTGGTGCGGGGCGATGCCCAGCGCCCGCACGCAGCGCTCGCCGAGCAGCCCGCCCAGCTCCTCTCCGATCTCGGCGAGTTCGTTCAAGTCCTCGACGTAGCGGCCGGCACAAGGGTTCTCGATCACCGCCATGGCCACCGCCTTGCGACCCGGCGGATCGACCGCGCGTCCCATCTCGCTGTGCACCTCTTCCACCTGCACCACCAGCTTCCTGATCTTCGCCTTCATGTCCCGCTCCCGCCGACGCTGCGGACCTGCCCTTGCAGCCACAGCCACGCCGCCCAGATCATTCCGTGCTCCAGCAGACCGCGGGCGTGGCCGGCGCCGGCCTCCAGCGCGCACGCCACGCGCCCGGGCGATAGGGTACCAACTTCCACGGTAACCGGCCGGTCGCCGAGATCGGTGTCGTCCTTGAGGCTGTTCGCGGGCCGGCGCACGATGGCGTCGTCGTCCACGGTGACCGCGTTGGCGATCATGGTGGCGGCCGCGTCCGCTTGCGCGGCGTTGCGCGCCAGCACCGTGACGCTGTCGGCGATGCCGAGGCTGAAGCTTCGGCCGCGCCAGCCGCTGGTGGCCACGCCGCGCACCGGCAGCCCCGCCGTCACCTCGAATCGGCCGTCGAGGGCGAGCGGCATGTGCCGCCCGATGCGGCCGAGGTCGGCGAACAGCCCTACCTGAAACGATTCGCCGGGCGCGAGGTGCAGCGCGATGTCGCCGCCGTTGTTCACGTACGCACGCCGCACGCCCGGTTGCGCGCCGAAGCACTCGATCAGCTCGTCCGCCACCGCGCCCGCTACCGCGGCCATGGGCGTGATGAAGCGGCTGCGGTGTGGCCAGCAGGCGGCCAGCATGCGGCGCGCGGCGCTGCCCCGCACGCACTGCGCCTCTTCCACCGGCGAACGCAACAGCGGCAGCTCGCCGACCAGCTCTTCGAGGACTGTCTCGAAGCGCCGCCATGCCGCTTCCAAGGCCTGCGACACCGAGCGCGGGTCGCCGTCGGCGCCGATGATCAGATCGATCGGGCCGTGCTGGAAGTGCCAGCGGCCGTCGGGCAGCGGCGCGCGCTGCGCGCCGGCGAGAGACTCCCCTCTCCGCTTGCGGGAGAGAGGCGGGGGTGAGGGGTCGGGACAAGGAGCGGCCGCACAGCGGCCTTCTACGGCGCCACGCGCCTCACCCTCACCCCGGCCCTCTCCCGTCGAGGGAGAGGGAGTTTTCTCGCGCTGCGCGCCTTTCCCCCCTCTCCCCTCGCGGGAGAGGGGCGGGGGTGAGGGGGCCGTGGCGCGCGACGAACGCACCTCACCCCACCGGCCACGGATTGATGCCGTCCCATCCCACCACGCGCACGCGCTCCTGGCGCAGCACGTCGTCGACGGTGCGCACGCGGTCCATGTGGCCGCCGAGCGCGGCGTAATCCGCCAGGCGCATCGAGAACTCGATCGGCGCGACGATCGCGGGGGTGGGCACCCAGCCGAATGCGTTGTCCGGCATGCGGGTGACGTCCACCATCACGGTGATCCCGCCGCCGGGCCACACGTACACCGGCGCCCCGCCGCAGGTCACGTGCACCAGCAGGTCCTTGATCGAGCGCGTCAGGCGCACCGGATTCTCGGTCACGCCGGCGCGTAGGCTCCCCCCCGCGCCGGCCAGGAACAGCACCGTGGCCAGGGCCGGCTCGCAGTTCTCGCCGATGCGCTCCACTACCTTGCGCACCGCCTCGGGCATCGGCGCCGGGGCCGGGCGCAGCTGCTCGTCGAGCACGAACCAGGCGGCGTCCTCGCCGGTGGTCGAGACCATCAGGATGCGCTTGCCGGGACGGGCGACCTTCGGGTCGAAGCCGGCGACGATGGTGAGCGGCTCGGTGATGTCGGTCCCGCCCCAGCCGGTGCCGGGATTGGCGACCTGGAAGTAGCGTCCCGGGGTCGACTTGCGCCCTTTGATCTTGATGCCGGACGGGGGCATGTCGAGGAAACGGCCGGCCTGGTGCTCGGTGAGCACGCCGGTGATGTGGTCGTCCACCACCACCACCTCGTCGACGTGCCCGTGCCACTGCTTGGCGAAGATGCCGATGGTCGCCGAGCCGCAGCCCACGCGCATGCGACGCTCCTCGACGCCGTTGACCACGGGCGCGCGGCCGGCCTGCAGCGTGAGGCTCGCTCCGCCCTCCACCTGCAGCTCGACCGGCTTCCTGTTGCCCAGGTCCATCATCATCTCGCAGGTGACGCGCCCTTCCTTCTTGCTGCCGCCGGTGAGGTGATGCACGCCGCCCAGCGACAGCATCTGCGAGCCGTACTCGATGGTGGTGACGTGTCCGACCACTTCGCCCCGGCAGCGCACGCTGGCCTGCTCCGGCCCGACCCAGCGGTCGGTGTCGATCTTCACCTTGAAGCTGCAGTAGCTGAAGATGCCTTCGGTGACCACGGTCACCATGTCGATGTCATCGTGCCGGGATGCCACGATGAACGGCGCCGGCTTGTAGTCGGGATAGGTGGTGCCGGAGCCCACGCCCGACACGAACACCGGGGAATCGGCGATCGCGCTGCCATCCCAGTCCTTGTTCTCGAGGAACCCGGTGATCGCACCCGCCTGCGCGCTCACCTTCCGGAACAGCACCACCGGGTCGACCCGCGTGAGCTTGCCGTTGAAGTTGCCCCAGCGGTCGCAGGCGCCGGTGCGCCCCGGGCTGATCTGGCACAGCACCGGGCAGGCGTCGCACTCGATCTTGCCGGCGGCCAGCCGCCCTTCGCCCGCTGCTGCGGCCGGCTCGCTCATCGCGCCTGCTCGGCGATGGCCTTGCGCACCCGATCCGGTGTGGCGGGCACGTGCGTGATGCGCACACCGGTGGCGTGGTGGATGGCGTTGAGGATCGCGGGCGCGGTGGCGATCAAGGCGGGCTCGCCTACCCCCTTGGCGCCGAACGGGCCCAGCGGCTCGGGGTCCTCGACGATGTGCACCACGATCGGCGGAATGTCGCCGATGGTGGGGATGAGATAGTCGTGCAGATTGTCGGTCTTGCCGGCGACGTACTCCTCCATCAGCGCCATGCCCAGCCCCTGGGCGATACCGCCGTGGACCTGTCCCTCGACCTGGGTCGGGTTGATGGCGCGCCCCACGTCGTGCGCCGCGTGCACCTTGAGCACTCGCACCGTTCCCAGCTCCAGATCCACTTCCACTTCCGCCATCTGCGCGGCGAAGCCGTAGGTCGCGTAGGGCACGCCCTGGCCGTCGCGATCCAGCGGCGTCGTAGGCGGATCGAAGTAGCCCTCGCCCACCGCGACGTCGCCGTTCTCGTCGGCCTCCAGCGCGGTCAGGTCGAGGCGCTTCTGCGTGCCGCGGTCGAGCGCGACCAGATGCGTGCCGACGATGCGCAGCTGCGCCTGCGCGGAAGCGCCCAGCCGCGCCAGCAGCTTGCCGCGCAGCGCCTCGCCGGCGGCGCGCGCGGCGTTGCCCGACACGAAGGTCTGGCGCGAGGCGGAGGACTTGCCGGCGTCCGCCGTCAGATCGGTGTCGCCCATCACCTGGTCGAACAGCGCCAGCGGCAGCCCGACGGCGTCGGCGCAGATCTGCGGCAGGATGGTGTTCGAGCCCTGACCGATGTCCACCGCGCCGTTGTACAGGAACACGCACCCGTCGCGCCGCAGCCCGACGCGCATGGTGGAGGGGTTCGCGATCACGGTGTTGCCGATGCCGTACCACATGCAGGCCACGCCCGCGCCCCTGCGCCGGCCTCGGCGCGAGCCGCTCAACGCGTGTTGGCAGGCGTTGAAGCCGGCCACGGCGGACAGCGTCGCCTGCCAGGCGGGCTCGAGCCGCCGCAGGCACTCGGCGAGCCCGGCGCTGGCGCGCAGCACCTGCCCGGTGGCGGTCGCCTGCCCGGCGCGAATCGCGTTGAGCAGGCGCAGCTCCAGCCGGTCCATGCCGACCTTCTCGGCCAGCTCGTCCAGCAGGGCCTCGTGCACGATGGTCGACTGCGGCACGCCGAAGCCGCGGAACGCGCCGGCGATGGGGCCGTTGGTATAGACCGCGCGCGTGAGCGCGCGCACATTGGGCACGAGATAGGGCCCCGAGGCGTGGATCGGCACCCGGTTGGCCACCGTGTTGCCCCAGGAGGCATAGGCGCCGGTGTTGAAGTCGCCGAGGAAGTCGGCGGCGGTCAGCCGTCCGCTCGCGTCGCACGCGAAGCGCGCGCGCATGCGCCCGGGATGGCGCTTGGTGGTGGACAGCATCGACTCGGGCCGGGTGTAAACGCAGCGCACCGGGCGGCCCAGCTTCCATGCCGCCAGCGCCAGCAGCGGCTGCAGCGCGATGTCCAGCTTGCCGCCGAAGCCGCCGCCCACCGCCGAGGGCACGATGTGCACCTGCTCCGCGCGCAGGCCGAGCACGCGCGCCACCTCCTCGCGATCCATGTACGGGGTCTGCGTGCAGGCGAAGATCCGCAGCCGGTCGCCACTGGAGCCCCCCACCCGTTCGGCGTAGCCGGCCTCGGGCTCGATGTAGGCGTGCTCCAGGTAGCTGGTGGTGTACTCGCCTTCCGCCACGTGCTCCGCGGCGGCCAGCGCTGCGTCGACGTCGCCCTTGACCACGCGCCCGCGGATCAGCACGTTGTCCGGCGCGAATGCGTGCAGGGGCCGGCCCTGCGCGGCCAGCGCCGCGTCGATGTCCGCGAGCGGCGTCTCCGGCGACCATTCGATCGGCACCTCGTGCTCCTCGACCGCCATGACGTCGTCGTAGGTGCCGACCAGCGCCGCCACCGCCTCGCCGCAGAAGCGTGCCTCCCCGTCGGCCAGGACCGGCTGGTCCTTCACCTGCGGGAAGATGCCGAAGCTGTTGACCGGCACGTCGCGTGCGGTGAACGCGGCGGCGAGCCCCGGGTGCGCATCCTTGAGCGGCTGCAGGTCGCCCAGCCGGAAGCGCGCGCGGGCATGGGGCGAGCGGATCACGCGCAGCCACAGGGCGCCTTCCGGCGCCCGGTCGGCGCCGTAGATCTCGGCGCCGGTCACCTTCGGCGGGCCGTCCGGCTTGGCGGCGCGACTGCCCACGGCCGCGCCCGCAGCCGGTTGTGGACCGTCGGCGTCGGCGCCCGCGCTCGACAGCACCGCCTCGACGACCTTGCGATAGCCCGTGCAGCGGCACAGCACGCCGGCCAGCCCGTCGAGCACGTGCTGCTCGGTGGGCGCCGGGTTGCGCGCCAGCACCTCGGCCGCCGCCATCAGCATCCCCGGGGTGCAGATGCCGCACTGCGCGGCGCCATGCGCCACGAACGCGCGTTGCAGCCGGGTCAAGCTTCCCGCCTGCGCCAGGCCCTCGACCGTGGTCACGCGTCGCCCGCGCACCTGCCCGACGGCCACCAGACAGGAGCACACCTGCTCGCCACCCAGCAGCACCGTGCAGGCTCCGCAATCGCCCGCGCTGCATCCGATCTTGGTCCCGGTCAACCCCAGCTCGTCGCGCAACACGTCGGACAGGCGTGAAGCCGGCGGACTCGAGACGGCGCACAGCCGGCCATTCAGCTCGAAATCGATGGCCTCGGCCGGCCGCTCACCCGCCAGGGCGGGCTGCGGACGGGTCAGATCATTCATCGGCCAGCTCCCGCAGCGCTCTCCGGATCAGGGTCAGCGCGGCCTCGCGCCGATACTCCGCCGTGCCGCGCACATCGGAGATCGGCGACAGCCCGCCGAGATCCGCCGGGTGTACCAGGTCCGCCAGCTCCGCGTTTAGCGCCCGCCCGATGAGCCGCGCCTCGAGCGCGGATACCCGGCGCGCCACGGGCGAGCACGCGCCGACCGCGACACCCGCGTATTCGACCCTGCCGTCCTCGCCCGTATCCAGCGCCACCGCCGCCATCGCGATCGAGATCACCAGGTAGCGGCGCGCCCCCAGCTTCGCGAACTTCGAACGCGCGCGCGCGCTGCGCGGCGGGACGAGTATCGCGGTCGCCAGCTCGTCCAACCGGCGCTGTGTGGCCCGGTTGCCGGTGACGAAGTCCGCCAGCGGCAGGCGGCGCACCCCGCCCGTGGAGGCAAGCTCCACCTCGGCCGACAGGCTCATCAGGGCGGGGATGCCGTCGGCGGCGGGCGAGGCGTTGCACAGGTTGCCCGCCACGGTGCCGGCGTTCTGGGTCTGGACGCCGCCGACGTCGCGCGCCGCCTGCTTCAGGCCGTCGAACACCGGCGGCAGGGGCGCGCGCAGGACATCGCTCCATGTTGTCAAGGCGCCGATGCGCCAGCCGCCGGCCTCCTGCGCGATGCCGCGCAGGGACGCGAGGCGGCTGATGTCCAGGATCGCCTCGCGGATCGGGCGGCCCACCCGGGCGGCGTAGAAGTCGGTGCCGCCCGCCAGCACCGCCCAGGGCCGCGCGGCGAGCGCCGCCAGCGCGTCGTCGAGCACGGAAGGCTGCAGATAGTGCGATTCGGACACGGCTCTCCTCGGGCCAGCCGGGCGGCAGACGCTGCCGGAAGACCGGCCGTCCTGCTATGCTTTCGTCCCGCGGGGATGCCCCATGACCACCCGGAAAGCAAGGCGCGTACCCCCGCTATGGAGCGGTTGCTCCATTGTATGAAGAAAACGCTTTACTCGCACGCGGGCCGGCCCCCTCCGGGAGATGCGGCCCGCGGGGGCCGAACTCCCGCCGGCGGCGACACGATCCAGGAGCATCCATGACCCATGTGGTGACCGAGGCCTGCATCAAGTGCAAGTACACCGACTGCGTCGACGTGTGCCCGGTGGACTGTTTCAAGGAAGGCCCGAACATGCTGATCATCGATCCCGACGAGTGCATCGACTGCGCGGTGTGCATCCCGGAGTGCCCGGTGAACGCCATCTACGCCGACGTGGACCTGCCGCAGGACCAGCTCAAATTCATCGAGATCAACGCCGAGCTCGCCAAGGGCTTCCCCACCATCACGGACAAGAAGGAAGCGCCGCCCGACGCGGATCAGTGGAAGGAGGTCAAGGACAAGCTGCAGTACCTGGAGCGCTGAGGCGTTGGCGGCACGAAAGCCGGCGCGTCGTCGGAGACGAGCGCGCCTCTCAGACGGTCGGATCGCCGGCCGCCCCGCGCGCAAGCCGGCGCAGCGCACCCGCGACCCTCAGGCCATGCGGCAGCGCATCCTGGAGGCCGCTACCGGACAGTTCGCGACGGCGGGTTACGGCGGCGCGCGGGTGGAGCGCATCAGCCGCAGCGCCGCGACCGTGGACCGCATGCTGTATTACTACTTCGGTAGCAAGGAAGGGCTGTTCCGCGCGGTACTGGAGGACGCCTACGAGAAGCTGGGCGCGGCGGAACAACGGCTGCAACTCGCCGACGTGGAGCCGGTGCGGGGCATGCGCGCGCTGGTGGTCTTCACCTGGAACTACTACCTCGAGCACCCCGAGTTCATCCGGCTGTTGAACAGCGAGAACCTGTACCGGGGCGAGCACGTGCGCAAGTCGCGGCGCGTGCAGTCGCTGTCCTTCCCGCTGCTCACCATCCTCACCGACCTGCTCGCGCGCGGCAAGGCGCAAGGCAAGTTCCGGCGCAGCGCCGACCCGGTGCACGTCTACATCACGGTGGCGGCGCTGGCCTACTTCTACGTGTCGAACCGCTATACGCTGTCGCGTTTCCTCGGCTTCGACCTGATGGCGCCGGCGCAGCGTGAGCGCTGGCTCCGGCACATCACCGGCGTGGTGCTGGGAAGCATCGCCCGCCCGGATGCGGCGCGGCGCAATCGGAGAAAATGAGCTTGCACGGCGGCGGGTTCGTAACCGCTGTCAGCAAGGCCGGGAACCGCAACCGTCGCGACCTGTCGAAGGTCTTGACCGAGCGCCCGGCGGGCGCTCAATCTAACCCATTGCCTCAATAGAGCGCAGGCACGAACCGATGGCGACCGTCTCGGGCAGGCCAGACGACCAGCAGCCGGTGCGCAGCGGGCTTCTGCTGATCGCCGACATCGCGGGCTACACGCGCTTCATGAAGGCTCATCGCACCAGCCTTGCGCACGCGCAAGACGTCGTCGGACGACTGCTCGAGGCCATGATCGACGCCGTGCCTGCGCTGAGCCTGATCGAGGTAGAAGGCGACGCCGCGTTCCTCTATCGGCCGCTCGCGGCCCGCGCAGACGGGGAAGTGGCCGCGTCAGCGGTGGAGCAGGCTCGCGCGATGCATCGGGCGTTTCACGTCCGCCAGCAGGGGATGGTCGCCCGAAACGTGTGCTCGTGCGACGGTTGCACGCAGACCGGAAACCTCAGAGTGAAGTTCGTTGCGCACGTCGGCGAGGTGGCAACCCAGCGCGTGAAAGCCCTGACACGGCTGGCCGGCCTGGATGTCATCGTAGTGCATCGGATGCTGAAGAACTCGGTCCCGGTCCCCGAATACGTGTTGCTGTCGGACCGTCTGTTTGCAAACGCCGACCACTCCCTTCGCGAACGCGCTCGAGCGCTCGAGCAGGAGTTCGAGGGCCTCGGGCGCGCCCGCACGTATTTTCTGGATCTGCAGGAGGCCGCAACCGACTTGCCGCCAGCGCCCGTCGCGAGTTGGTGGAGCAAGCAGCGGGAAACATTGGGTGTAGCGTTGCGGTCGCTGCCCAGGCTCCTGGGCCTCGCGCCTTCCGGACCAGGGCTACGCAACCTGCCGTCCGGATGACCCCGCTCCGGCAGGGCGACGAGGACGGTCAGTCGCCTGACGACGCCCGTTCGTCCCCCGGGGCCCAACGCTGCCGGTGCCAGCGCGCGAGCAGATTATCGATCGACAGCTTGCCCGGCCCGTGGAAGAACGCGACCGCGAGCAGCCATCCCCATAGAATGTGGTCCTTGACCCCGGCGTCGCTGATGTCGGGGTAGGAGATCACCGCGACCCAATTGAAAACGAACAGCGCGAGCGCCGCCAGTCGGCCCCCGAGGCCAAGCGCCAGGAACGGCGGCAACAGCAGCTCGGCCGCCGTGCCGAGATAGGCAGCCGCTACGGGGGACAGGAGCGGCACGGCGTACTCGTATTCGAACAGGGCCAAGGTACTGGTCCAGCTCTGGATTTTCACCAGCCCCGACTTGAAGAACACGTTGGCTACGTACAGGCGCAGCGCCAGATCGAGCACAGGCGCCAACAGCGCCACCGCTCGCACACCCGGCGCCAACCACCCCCCGACCCGCTGAATCAGACTCATCGTCGCACCTCGCACAGCCGCACTACCAGCATGTACGCGGGCTGAACGAACGAGGATGCAGCCAAGTCGTCACCGCGGGCATGTCTATAATTCGCACCGCGGTCCATTATCTGGTGTGACTCGAGCCATGCGAATCGCGGTTGTCGGCGCCGGTGCCATCGGCGGCTATCTCGGGGCCAGGCTGTCGGCGGCCGGCGAGGAAGTCGTCTTCATCGCGCGCGGCGCCAACCTCGCGGCGATTCGCGCCGACGGCATGCGGTTGATCGGCGAGGACGGCGCCGAGGTGCGCAGCGCCGAGGCGCGCGCTGTGGAAAAGCCGGCCGAGGCCGGCGCGCAGGATACCGTCCTGCTCACGGTCAAGGCGCATCAAGTCGCTGCCATAGCGCCCGAGCTGCGGCACCTGTGCCATGCGGAAACCGCCATCGTCACCATGCAGAACGGCATCCCGTGGTGGTATTTCCATAGACACGGCGGAGAATACGAAGGCAGCCCCGTGCGCAGCGCCGATCCCGACGGCACCATCGGCCGCCACATCGATCCGGCGCGCATCGTCGGCAGCGTGGTCTACCCGGCGGCCAACCTGGTCGCCCCGGGCGTGGTGCAGCTGGTGGAGGGCAACCGCTTCACGCTGGGCGAGCTGGACGGATCGACCAGCGCGCGCGTGCAGGCCATCTCCGCCAGCCTGACCAAGGCCGGGTTCAAGGCGCCGGTGATCGCCGACATCCGCAGCGAGATCTGGCTCAAGCTGTGGGGCAACCTGAGCTTCAACCCGATCAGCGCCTTGACCCACGCCACCCTGGTGGACATCTGCCGGTTTCCGCTCACCCGCGATCTCGCCGCCCAGATGATGCGGGAGGCCGAAGCCATCGCCAACAAGCTGGGCGTGACCTTCCGCGTGTCCATCGAACGCCGGATCGCGGGCGCGGAGAAGGTGGGCGCGCACAAAACCTCGATGCTGCAGGACGTCGAGCAGGGCCGGCCGATCGAGATCGAAGCGCTGCTCGGATCGGTGGTCGAGCTGGGCGCGCTGACGCAGACACCCACGCCTTACATCAGCGCGGTCTATGCCTGTGCCGGCCTGCTCGCGCACACGCTGAGTGCGGCGCACGCCAGGTTGTCAGTTCAACGGAGCTAGCGCGGATATCCGGGCTAGCGCGCGACCAGGCCCGCCGTCTTCACGTGGTCGCGCCACCGCTGCGTTTCTTGGAGGATGAAGCTGCGGTACCCGCCGAGCGGCAGCGGCACGAAGGTGAGCCCGCCGCCCTCGAGCGGGTCTTTGAACACGGGGTCCTCCTGCGCCTCCTGAATGGCGCGATGGAGCTTGGCGACGATCTCCAGCGGGACGCCGCGCGGAGCGGTGACCCCGACAAAGGCAGTGACCTCGAGGCCCGGATAGGTTTCGCTCAAGGTGGGGACCGCGGGCCAGCGCGAATTGCGCCTGGCTTCGGTGATGGTGATCGGCACGAGCCGCCCGCCCGCGGCCTGGGCGGCGCCGGTCATGTAGTTGAAGAAGGCGAACTGGATCTGACCCCCGATCAGATCGACGATGACATTGGCGCTCGTCTTGTACGCGACGCCTTCGACGGGAAGCTTTGCGGCTGCGCGCAACAGCTCCCCGGGAATCTGGGAGATGGTATCGGCGTGGCCGAAGAACACCTGCCCGGGATGCGCCTTGGCGTACGCGGCCAGCTCCGGGATCGACTTGAACGGGCTGTCGCGGGGCACCAGCGCCACCGACCCGGTGATGCCGATCAGAGCGATGTGTTCGAAGTCGGCGATCGGATCGTACGGCAGGTTCTTGATCAGGTGCGGCGCGGCGGCGTGCGTGGAATTGGTCGACATCGCCAGCGTGTAGCCGTCGGCGGGAGCGCTTCTCAGCGCCTCGGTGCCGATCATCCCCTGCACGCCGGGCCGGTTGTCGATGATGACGGGCTGCTTCCAGCGCTCCTGCAGATAGATCCCGAGGCGGCGGCCGACGATGTCGCTGCCGCTTCCCGGGCCGAACGGAACGATGATCCGGATCGGCTGGGCGGGGTAGGTCTGCGCCCATGCGCCGCCGGCCGCAAACGTCAGGAAGACGAGCATCGAGGCGGACCACAGGAGCGATTGTTCCCCGCCTCTCACAAGGCGGGGTGGCGCCCGGTGTGCGGTCACCATCGCGGCATTCTCCCGGGTGATCCAGGTCAGCCCGGACGGAAACGGGTGGCCATCACCTGACAGCGCTTCATCAAGCGATGCTCGTCCGGCCCGTAGTCGGCCACTGCCCGGTGAATCACGCGCAGGTTGTCCCATATCAGCACGTCACCCACCTGCCAGTGGAACGCATAGCGGTATTCGTCCCGGGTCTGATGGGCGAACAGAAACTCGAGGATCCGATCGCTCTGCGCTTGCGGCAACCCGTCGATGCGCGTGGTGTACCCCGGGTTCGCGTACAAAGCCTTGCGCCCGCTGATCGGATGAATCAGGAGCATGGGATGGGACACAGGCGGTTTGGTCTGGCGTTGCGCCTCCGTGAGCGCCGGCCGGGTGCTGCCGGGCCGGCGCCGCATCAGCTCCCAGAACTTGTTGAAGTCGTGCAGCGCCGTCTTTCCTTCCAGCTGGCGCCTGATTTCGTCCGGCAGGCCGTCGTAAGCGGCGCACATGTCGCAGAACTCGGTGGCCCCGAGCGGCCGGCCGTCGCGCTGCGGGACCTTGATGGCGTAGAGCACGTTGGCGAACGCGACCACCCGGCTGTAAGACATGTCCGCATGCCAGCCCTGGCCGGCGTCGGCAAGACCGATCGGCTGCCCGTTCTCGACGATGTTGGACAGGATCATCACCTCCGGATGCCCGGGTTCCTGGAACGCTCCCGCCACGTTGACCTCCAGCTCGCCCAGCTGCGCGCTGAAGTTCTTGAGGTCCGTCGCCGAGAGCCTCTGCCGCGGGAAACGCAGCACGCCGAATCGTCCGAGCGCGTCGATCAACCTGTCGACATTCCTGCCTGACGCGCGGGCGAGGTCGGCCCCATCGACGGTGGCGCCGAGCGTTCCGCCCGCCGGCATCGGCTCGATCCGCATCCTGTTCCCCATGATCTGGGCGCGAGAGCATCCATCATCTCAGAAACAGGGGTCTCCTTGCGCCCGATCGAGGTGAAGTCGATAATCCGCCGCGGACGAGGAGTCGAATGAGCCACTCAGCCGTCACCATAGTCGGGCTGCTCGAGGCGGGCGCGGCGGACGCCGCCGCCCTCAGCACACCCGGCGGCGTGCCCCTCAGCTACGGCGCGCTGCGGGCGCTGGTCGCGCGCACCGTCGCCGCCCTCAACGCCCGGGGCGTCGGTCGAAACGACCGTGTGGCCATCGTGCTCGACAACGGCCCGGAGATGGCGGCGGCCTTCGTTTGCGTCGCGGCCGGGTCCACGGCGGCTCCGCTCAACCCCGCCTACCGGGCCGAGGAGTTCGAGTTCTATCTGCGCGACCTTGGGGCCAAGGTCCTGATGGTCGAGCGCGGCCGCCCCTCCCACGCCTTGGAAGTGGCACAGAAGCTCGGTGTCCAGGTGGTGCGTCTGGCGCCGCAGCCGGAGCTGGGTGCCGGCGCATTCGAGCTCGAGTTCCCGGCCTCATTGCACGCGAAACAGGCGCGGTCGCCCGGATCGGCGGCGGAGGAGGAGGACATCGCGCTGGTGCTGCACACCTCGGGCACGACGTCGCGCCCCAAGATCGTGCCGCTCACTCAGCGCAACTTGTGCGCCTCGGCGCACAACGTTCGCCGGACGCTGACGCTCACCGCCGCCGACCGCGGCTTGAACGTCATGCCGCTGTTCCACATCCACGGCCTGGTCGCCGCCACGCTCGCGCCGTTGTCGGCCGGCGGGCAAGTGTGCTGTACACCGGGGTTCAACGCGCTCAAATTCTTCGGCTGGATGGCGCAGGCGCATCCCACCTGGTACACCGCCGTGCCGACGATGCATCAAGCG
>Ga0187893_10004359_pt1 | contig 27096 bp, 28 predicted proteins | sample MA1701074metaG_FD_139574 | JGI IMG/M metagenome (GOLD analysis project Ga0187893, IMG submission 139574) | White microbial mat communities from a basaltic lava cave in the Kipuka Kanohina Cave System on the Island of Hawaii, USA - MA170107-4 metaG ... | reverse complement strand
CATTGTTACGCTCACGTGGCCAACCGCCGTCGGCCAGCTTTCATCGATTGCCATCGCCGGGATGGTTGGCTTGATGATCTTTCCTGGCACGGTTTCATCGGCAGTCTCTCACATGCGCTTTCCGGTGACGAAGAAAACTGGGATAGCCGCGTGGGGCATCTTCTTCACGCTTCTCGTTGGGTTGCCGCTCTTACGGCAGATACAACCCAGCCACGCGCTCGAGGTTTTCGACAGCTTCTTTCGCGTCGGTTCGTTGGTTTTCGGCGGAGGCCACGTCGTTTTGCCTCTTTTGCAAACCGAAGTCGTCGGACCGGGCTGGATCACAAACGAGCAGTTCGTTGCCGGTTACGGCGCTACGCAGGCGGTGCCTGGCCCGCTTTTTACATTCTCAGCGTATCTTGGCGCAGTCATGGCTACCGAACCCAACGGTTGGACCGGAGCGGCACTGGCGCTTGTGGCGATCTTTTTGCCTTCTTTTCTATTAATCGCGGGCGCGCTGCCTTTCTGGGATATTCTTCGCTCCGTGCCGGTATTTCAATCCGCATTGAAAGGAATCAATGCGGCTGTGGTGGGATTGCTCCTGACCGCATTGTACAAGCCGGTATGGACCAGCGCTGTCTTGGGACCCACCGATTTCGGCCTCGGGCTGATCGCTTTTGGGCTGTTAATGTTTTGGAAATTCCCGCCGTGGTTGGTCGTGATACTTACTGCCGCGGGCGGCGAAATGATGGCGCGTACAGGACTTATACTTTAGTCGCTTTGGCCATTCTTGGTGACGAAAAAATGATACGCAACATTCGGGAAGGCTGCTCCCAGGCTCGGACAGGATATACGTTGTGGAGAGCTGATTTCCCTCACGATTCCGTGAGCAATCAGTCTGAAAGCAGAGTCATTGTCACACTCGTCGAAAAATTTAAAAAACACTACGGAGGATACTTATGAACCGAGAAGGTTTAATCAAAGATCTCAGCTTTCGGGTGCACCACACAATGTTGCCGGTGGCCGATCTCGATCGCTCCATTGCCTTCTACACCCGGCTACTCGGCATGAAACTGAAGGAGCGACATGCCAGCGAAGCTCGCAAAGTGGAAGTTGGTTTGATCGGCTACGGCGATGAGGCGAGCGCGCCGTTTTTGGAATTGATCAAAGATACGAGCGAGAGAGCGCCGGCGCGGGTCGCGCCGGCGAACATTCACATTGGCATCGACACCAGCGATCTCCGCAAACTCTGCGACGTCCTTGAAAAAGAAGACGTGACGTTCATTCGCCCGTTCAAACAGCGGTCCGACGGTATGGGCTTCAGCGCGTGGATCCGCGATCCGGATGGTCATGAGCTTGAACTCGCCGAGCGGCATCCGCGCACGTAGGCACGTGGATCGGCAGCACTTAGTTAGCCAAGCGGTGAAAGCGCTCCATGCCGCTTGACGATACTTAGAACGGTTGAAACAGCTCAATCGGGTTGCCGGATGGGTCCTCGATCAGGATTTGCTTACCACCGTTGCCGGTCACGATCTCGTTACGGAATTTAATTTGGCTCCTCGACGTTTGAGTTCGCGACAGTAGCTTCCAGATTCTCGACTTCAATTTGGATTCGGTTCCAGCCGCCAGGAGCCGGAAACTGAGCATCCGGCATTGCTTGTCCGGCCCCGCCGGCACCAAGGCGGTTAAGCAACAATCGTAAATCCCCTCGCGAACCCTGGCGCCGGATGCATGTCGACCTTGAAGCCGAGCATGTCGGTGTAGAAGGGGATTGCCGTATCAACATCGCTAACGATGTATCGAACACTAACCTTACTCATGATTTCGCCTCCAGAAATGAACTTTCGAGAATTACTGAACTGTTAAAGACTCCGCCCCGCCCAAAGGAACTAGGGACATTGAAACACATTATACAATGGGTATTCCATGATTAGATGAAATCAGTTTCTTGCCAACGAAAAGTTTTAGTTTCATACAGAGCACACGAAAACCTATACGCCCGCTATTAGAGGACATACCGTGTTTGCATGAGCTCGGCTGGGTTTCCGCTTCAACAGTTTACGCAGATCTTGGCGAAGCATCTCCAGCTCACGGATTTTTTGATTGACTTCACTTAAATGCCGCCTTGCAACCTGCTTCACATGACTGCAAGGTTGCTCTCCCCGCGCGGCCAAAGCGATGAGTGGCTTTATTTCTTTCAGTGTTATTCCGAGCGACTGTGCACGCTTTACAAACAGTAACAGCTTAACGGCATCATCGTTGTAGAACCGATACCCGCTAGAGCCGCGCACGTTCGGCTGAAGCATCCCCTGTCTCTCATAATATCGAATAGCAGAAGGTCGGATGCCAACGCGCCGGGCAACGTTCCCTATCGTCAACATTTTTTTCGGGACCTCCTTGACCTTAAACCGTAGTTTAAGGTGTATCAGTTTATTTAAAGAAATGAAGACCGGTGGATGAGTTTAGCTGTGGAGTATTTGCAGGGGATGGCCGGGCGCGTCAGTTGCTAAGAGTGGTGCCAACACCGATGAACATTGTAAGTGACCAACGGTCGGAGATCCAGGAACTAGAATCGACGCGCCTAATTTTCATTCTGAAATAAGAGAGCGGAAAAGAATGGAAAAAGTCCAATACAAGATCGGCGGCATGTCCTGCTCCTTTTGTGTCGAGACCATCAAGCGGGCACTGGGTCGCCTGGATGGGGTCCGAGAGGTCCATGTGAGCCTGGCCCACGAAGAAGCGCTCGTTGAATACGAATCTTCCAGGATAACGCCAGCAGAGCTTGAAGATACCCTTACCGCGGTGGGCTACACCGTCCACGATCCGGAAAAAGCCCGAACATTTGAGGAGGAGGAAGCGGAGATCCAGCGAGAGAGGGATCGTTTGATCATCGCGGGATCGCTGACCGGAATCGCCCTCCTGTTGATGCTGCTCATGTGGCTGGGCCGCATGTTTCCCTACATCGAGTGGATCACACTGGCTCTCGCGTGCGTGACGGTTTTCGTTGTCGGTTGGCCGATTCTCAAAATGGCGTGGGGATCTCTGCGGCGCGGCATCCTGAACCAGCACGTGCTTCTTGAATTTGCCGCTTTTGCAGGCCTCACGGGCGGGGTGTTGGGCTTAGTGTTTCGGGACTTTCCTTCTCCTGATTTCTTCGGCGTCGCAGTTTTTGTCACCACCTATCACATTCTCAGCCAGTACACTTCGCTGTTCGTTCGCACCCGGGCGAGCCAGGCGGTGCGTAAGCTGCTCAGCTTCCAGCCTGCCACAGCTCGCGTCATCCGAGATGGAGAAGAACAAGAGATCGCCATTGAGGAATTAAAAACCGGCGATCTGATTAGAGTTCGACCCGGCGCGCAAATCCCGGTGGACGGCGTGGTTATCGAAGGCGAATCGGCCGTGAATGAGAGTTTTGTCACCGGAGAGCCGCTACCTAGGGACAAATCCAAAGGTGATAACGTTATCGGCGGCTCGCTCAACCAGACGGGCAGCCTGCTGGTCCGCGCTACGAAAGTCGGGAAAGAGAGCTTTCTCCAGCAGGTGGCGCGACACATACAGGAAGCGCGGGCGCTAAAGCCGAGCATTATCCAGCTCGTAGACAGGATCCTTGTCTATTTCGTGCCGGGCGTCCTCGCGTTTGCTGGAGCCGCAATTTTGATTTGGACTCTGGGAGCTTGGCTAGTCACAGGCAAGCCGGACATCATGCGAGCTACCTATGCCGCGTTGGCCGTTTTGGTCATGGGTTATCCTTGCGCCTTAGGCATGGCAACGCCATTGGCGATGATTCGAGGTGGCGGGGAGGCGGCTCTGAAAGGCATTCTGATGAGAACCGGCGAAGCTTTCCAAGTCTTCAAAGATGTCAAGAAGGTTGTGCTGGATAAGACAGGTACGATTACAGTGGGAAAGCCGCAGGTTGTGGACGTGATTCCACCGAACAGCGGCACTCCGGAAAGCCTGCTTGAACTTGCCGCAAGCGCCGAGAATCCCTCCGAACATCCTCTCGCGCAGGCTATCCTCAAAAACGCTGAAGAAAAAGGCCTGAAGCTCAGAGATGCGCGCGAATTCAAAGCTATCGCTGGAGGCGGGGTCCGCACCCAGGTGGATGGCCAAAAAGTTCTCATCGGAAGCCTCGGTTTCTTGAAGCAGGAGGGCATCGCGGTGGATTGGGCGCAGAAAAAGGCTAGCACGCTTCAGGTTCAGGCCAAAACCGTTATCGGGATTTCCGAAAACGAGAGCCTGCTCGGTCTTTTGGCCATTACGGACGTGATCAAAGAGGATGCAGCCGAGGCGATCGAGCGCATGAAAGAGGCGGGCCTTCAGCCCGTGATGATCACCGGAGACAACGAGCATACGGCCAAAGCGGTTGCCGGACAGGTCGGCATAGAGGAGGTCTACGCACAGGTCCTCCCTCAGGAAAAAGCCGCCAGGGTGCGCGAGCTCCAGAAGAGAGGGTTTCGCGTGGCCATGGTTGGCGACGGGATCAACGATGCACCGGCGCTCATGCAGGCGGATGTGGGCGTCGCCATAGGCGCCGGGACAGATATCGCCATAGAGTCATCGGATGTGATTCTCGTCGGTGAGCGCCTAGGCGGTTTTGTGGATGCGTATGAGATCGGCAGGCGTAGCTTTCGCAAGACGGTACAGAACCTCGCCCTCGCTTTTTCTTTCAACGGTGTCGGGGTGCCGCTTGCGGTAACCGGCTGGGTCCATCCGGTCTGGGCGATGATCGCGATGGCCGCCAGCGTTACGACTGTTCTCCTCAATTCTTTCGCCGGAAGACTCCTACCTAAAACTACAAAAGGAAAGGTGCCTGAGATGACAGAAAAAGAGGTCGATAAATTAGATTTCGTGGTTCCCAGCATTCACTGCGAGGGGTGCGTTCAGGTGATTCGCGATGCTCTGACCCGTCTGCCTTCAGTCAGTGGAGTGGAAGGGCAACCCAGGGAGAAACATCTAACCGTCGCGGTTCGAAAGGGGTCGCTCTCGCGAGAGCAGATTGCAGAGGAGATTTCGAAGCTTGGCCATGTCGTCGAATAACGTAAAGACATGGAACTCTATCAAATCACATTAATCCCTATCGCATTCGGCCTTCTCGGTTTCGTCGAGCCCTGTTCCATCGGAGCAAACATTATCTTTCTTGGTTACCTGCAGGCGCGCAAGGGAGCAAAAATCTTGGAGGCCATTAAATTCACCGTCACCCGAGCGCTCTTTCTGGGTCTCGTTGGTTTACTTGTGGGAGTGGTGGGTCAGCCCATGAGAACTGGAACGTATTCCTATTCACTCCTTCTCGGAATTGCGTACGTTGTTTTGGGGCTTCTGGGTCTCTGGTGGAGCTATCGAGGAACGGGCTTCACAGCTCTCGATTTCGGAAGATATTTCCCCAAAAAGGGGGCGGTCCCGTTAGGAGTAGTCTTTGGTCTGACGGCTCCAGCCTGTTCCCTCCCTCTTTTTTTGGCTCTCCTAGCTCTCGGAGCGATGGAGGGAGCATGGGTTGGCTTTCTTTCCCTTTTTCTCTTTGGACTTGCCCTGTCCGCTCCTCTAGTCGTGATCGCAAGTTCGGCGAAGGCGGAGGAGATCTTACGCAGCCTGGGCAGGAAGGCCACTAAGTTTACTTATCTTGCGGGGCTTGTCCTGATCTCGGTCGGCGTCATCACAATCCTGATTGCCTGGCGGCAATTATCGACTGTTTAGGGAGGCAAATATGCGCAAATGGGCAATAGCAGCGGTCCTCCTCCTAATTGCTTTCGCAGGCGTCGCAATTGGCTACTACTTGAATCCGGCGGGCGTTCCTCCGGTCAAGGCCTATGCGGAGGGACAGGGGATTCAATTCATCCATACCGAGGCGTCAGATCCAAAGGTCGCCGAGCTTTTAACCGAGATGATGGGATCTCCGGTCTTGGTGGTGCCTTCGCTCGCACAGGCGCCACAAGAGATGTTGGCGGATGTCTATGTTTTTAAGAATGGCGTGAAGGGCGACGGTCCCTTCGGATTTCAGCCCGATGTCTTTGACAGTCCTCCAGGCACAGATGGGTACAGGCCATTACGATCGGTCAAGATCGTTACGTGGACGAATGAAAACGCGGCGCGGGAGCTTAGGTCCGCAGCCGACGTGAAAACAGCAGAGAAAGCAGGCGAGATCACAATTGAAAAGCCCGGAGTGGTCGTGAACATGCCACTTCTCACTTGGCCAGGCGGACGGAGGTAACGATGGCGGAAAGCAGAGAATCAAGGATGGCGAATCGAGGGTTGCGAGCTTCTATCTTCTATCTTATGTCATCGATCTTCTACGTCTTCCTTTTATCGGCCATCGTGTCTCAACCGCGTGTCGCACAGATCGCTGTGGCAGGAGCCGCCATCCAAACAAGCCCAAGCGTCCCGGCGCCTCAACCCGGTCAAAAGAAAATTGTCCTCAAGAATCTGGGGATGAGCTGCCCGTTCTGTAAGGCCGCGGTTTCAGCCAAATTAAAGCACTTGCCAGGTGTCATCGCCTACGACGTGGACGTAAAGAGCGATAGCGCGACAGTTCTTTACGATCCAGCAAAGGTGAACATCGAGAAATTAAAACAGGCCATTGCAGAGGCAGGTTTTCAGGTTGGAGCGGTCGAGGAGATTGAAAAGTGATCGATGTAATTGCCGGCTGGATGCAACATCTTTTTGAGGTGCTCAATTCCACAAGAGAGCTTTCGCCCTGGATCTATGTCCTCGTTGCCCTGGGGGGCGTTGCGAGCGCCGTTAGCCCCTGCTACGTCCCTGTGCTCACCATGTTCGGCGGTTATGTCGGTGGCTATGCCGAGAGCAGTAAAGTCGGAGGCTTCCGTTTAGCTCTTTCGTTTGTTCTAGGTAACGCGCTCACTCTCGCAATCGTCGGTGGAGTCGCGTCGTTTATTGGGAACTCTGCTTTACAGGTTTTTACCGGCTATCAACTCGACCGCTGGATTCCCGGATTCGTGGGCGCCATCATGGGGCTTCAACTCCTCGGTGTGTTGAAGCTCAGGATGCCCGTCCCGCCGATATTCCGTTGGGCGCGACAGCCGAGCACGGGGTTCGGCTCCTTCGCTTTGGGCCTCCCCTTTGGCTTCGTTGTCACTCCTTGCACAATACCGATTTTTTTCGCCATTGTGACCTTCGTGGCGCTACAGGGGAGTGTCTTGCATGGAGCGCTCCTGATGGTGGCCTATGCCCTTGGCCGCGGCACAATTCTTACGGCGGTTGCGGTTTCTGTTGGAGCGCTGAAGGCTTTCAATATTGCTCGGTCATCTCAATACCTTGAGCGTGCCAGCGGCGTTCTTATCCTGATTGTCAGCATTGGCCTGCTCCTTTTCTACGATGGGTTTGCCAAGTTCACCGCGCAATGGATGACTGTGGGAATGATGCGCTGACGAGAAAGCGGATGAGTGCGATTCAGCGAGGACTGCGGAATCCTTTCAGGAACAGGGTGAGAACAACAGTCGTCTTGCTTTTGTTATCCGTCGTCATCGGCCTCTTCGCGGTGATGGTTCAGGCCGCGTTCCAAACTCAAGAGCAGTTGGAAACTCTTCAGGCTGGTCTACGCACGCTGATCGAGCTGCGCGAAGCCGGGGCCTTTGGAACGGGAGGATTCGGGGGTGATAAACCGGTCGGCGCAGAGTTCTCGCTGACAACTCTGGAACTTATTAAGCAGATCTCCAATGCGAAACACGTCACTAAGATCGAGGAGTATGTGCATATCCCTCAAATGGACGCCACGAAAGAGAATGCCTACGCCATGGTGATTGGTCTTAGACCCAGCGCGCCGATGCGTGCCATCGGGGAGGTCGATTATGAAAATGCCAAGATCATAACCGGGCGCGGCCTGCGAGCGGAGGATGCAAATCAGAATGTAGTTGTGGTCGGGCGGCTCTATGCCAAAGAGCGTGTTGGGATTGGCGACAGGGTTAGTGAATCTGTTCTCGATGAGAAAAAAATCACGCTGAATGGAGAGTCCTTACAGGTGGTCGGCATTTACGCGACCGGAAACGACTTTGGGGACAACCACGTCTTCGTTCCCTTGGAGACTTTCCGGCGCATCTTTAAGCCGGGCGATAAGCTATCGAAGATCCGAGTCACCGTGGACTCAGTTGCCAACGTCGAAGCTGTCGCAGCCGACCTCAAACGCATTCCAGGAGTCGATGTCGTGACCGCAGCCGAACAAGTCTCTACGGCCAAGACAACGCTGGGCACCATGACAGCTGCAACAGTCTATGGGTCTGTTCTCCTCTTCATCATCGGGGGTGTTTTAGTCGTCTTCGTCATGGTAGTCACAACGAGGGAGAGAATTCGGGAAATTGGCACGCTAAAAGCACTTGGCGCGTCGAATCTCGAGATTACAAAGCAGTTCCTGGCTGAGGTCGCCGTCCTGGTCCTGATCGCCGGAATAGGAGCAGTGCTTGTCGCAGCCTTATCGTTAGAGATTCTTCAGCGGAGTCTGGGCTTGGCCGCGACGTTCGACCGAAACACATTTGTTTTGATCATCCTCGGCGGCTTTGCCTTTGCCTCGATTGGCAGCCTGTACCCCATCATTAAAGGGGTCCGGCTGAGTCCCGTTCAAGCGATAAAGAGTAACTAAGGAGTTGCTATGGGAATGGTTCTTTTGGGATTACGCAACCTTTTCCGAAGCAAGCTCCGACTGGCGGTTGTCGTCATTTTGATCGGCGTCCCCTTTTTTCTGCTTCTCGTTATGAAAGCGATTGGCGACGGGATTCGAAGCCAAACCGAAGTCTTGAAGCGCGACGTCAATACGTTGCTGCAACTGCGGGCCAGAGGGTCCATGGGGCACATCAACATGGTGGGACAAGACCGAATCCTACCCCAGAATGTGTTGGAGAAGGTAAAACAGATTGAACATGTCGTGCATGTGGAGCCTTATCTTCTGGCGATGGCCCCGATCACAGAGCCGAACTTCGTCATGCACGTGGGCCTTGAGCCCAGTGCCGAGAAGCGCCTTGAGTCGCACGGGGAGGCTGGTAATCCGCGGATCATAGCGGGCCGTGACTTTAGTCCCGAGGATCGCGGACAAAACGTTGCGATCATTGGACAAGGGTACGCGAAGTGGGCCGGGATAACCCCGCACGACATCGAGAGCGGCCGTGCAACGCTCGTCGTCGATCCCACGCGCATTCATCCTGTGATCTTTCGCATGGAGCGACCGAAGCGCACCCTGAACATTATCGGAACATACGCTAGCGGATATGTTTTCGGCGATCTCCAGCTATTCATGCCCCTGGATACCTTCCGCGACATCTATGCGGTCAATCAAGGGATTTCCTGGGTCTTTGTTCGAGTGGACTCTGTGGACAACGTCGAATCTGTTACCAAGAGGCTTCAGGAGGTAGTTGGCGACGTCGCCGATATCCTGGCGCCGAAGGGAGCTGCGGTGTTTACCGCTACCACCAGCCGGACGGTCACCCGTCTGGCTACAGCGGGAGCCATTCTAGCAGTGGTCTTGATGGCAATCGTCATCTTCTTCGTGACGCTCATGCAGGTCCGGGAGCGATCCAGGGAGATAGGCACATTGAAGGCCATCGGGGCAAGCGACGGGGAAGTCACCGTTGAGGTTCTTACCGAGGCGGTTGCCCTGACCATCCTCGGAGGTCTGGTTGCACTCGTCTTCTTCAAGATCGTTGACGAGACGATTACCGGACCGGTTTTTGCCTTCGGCATCACCCCTTTCCTTCCGAGCCATTACAAGCCGCTCGTGCAAAGCCTGAGCATCAGCAATCACATTTCCGCATCAGGTCTTGGCGTTCTGGCTTTGGTTGCATTTCTCACATCGGCTATTGGGAGCGCATATGGACTGTGGCAGGTATTTAAGCTCTCTCCATTAGAGGCAATGAAGCATGAGTGAGAAAAAAGCGTTAATCGAGCTTAGAGACGTGGCGAAGCACTACAAGAAAGGTGGCGAGGTCGTAAAGGCCGTAGACGGGATCAACCAGGAGATCCCAACGACAGGCATGGTCGCGATTGTCGGTCCCAGCGGCAGCGGCAAATCCACTCTGCTGCACATCATTGGAGCGATGGATCGGCCAACACGAGGGGAAGTCGTCGTGGCCGGGAAGACCTTGAATGGCCTTCCGGAAAAGGAGCTGACTCGCTTCCGACGGCAGACTGTGGGCTTTGTTTTCCAGACCTTCAACCTGATTCCCAATCTCACCGCTTTGGAGAACGTCATGCTTCCTATGGAATTCAACCGTGTTCCAAAACCTGAGCGGGTTCGGCGGGCGAAGTCGCTGCTCGAACGGCTTGGATTAGAACAAAGGTTTAAGCACCGTCCAAGCGAGCTCAGCGGTGGGGAAACGCAGCGAGTCGCGATGGCACGGGCTCTAGGCAATGATCCTCCTTTTATTTTGGCGGATGAACCCACAGGGAACTTGGACTCACAGGCTGGGCAGATGATCTATGAACTGCTGAAAGAGATTTCTACTGAACGAACAGTTGTGGTGGTGACCCATGCTGAACTGCTCGCTCAGATGGCCAATAAGATTCTCCACATCAAGGACGGTAGACTTCAAGATCAATCGTGAAAGGAAAGGAGATTTTTGAATGATTAAAGGTAAAATGACGGCTTTTCCGGTTTTGACTTTCTCGGCAACTGGCCTCTTACTTTCTTTTGCGCTGAGCGTCGCGCAAGAAAAGATCGACGGAACGGTGGTCAAAACTAATCTCACCTCGTGCAGTGTCGTCCCAGGAAAGGTCGGGACGTGCGAAGGCACTTTCATTTTGGAGAGCAAAAAAGAAGGCAAAGCCCATGAGACGACCGTGAAAGTCACGCGCGACACGGTCCTCAAAAAAAGCGATGAGAAAGTTTTCCTGTTTCAGCTTCAAGGTGCTCCAGTAACCGTCACCTTTGCTGATGGCAAGGGCGAGAAAGTCGCGCAGTCTGTCATGACGAAAAGCCGGTAAGGTCGACTATGACTTTAGTAGGACACAAAACCGAATTCATGAACCCGCGAATCCGGCTTCAAATTCATTTATTTCTTGTGGCGGTTCTTCTCAATCTGATTTGGGAGGTCGCGCAGATAAAAGCTTATGATTTTCCTGAAACCAGCTTAATGGCGGTTGTGATCGGCTGCTTCGTCCCCAGTTTAGGAGATGGCTTGATGACGTTGATTATTTTTTGGACTGGCTGGGCGGTTTTTCGGGATTCGCGGTGGATCTTGAAACCGGCTGTGAAGGGCTACGTTTTCATGTTCGTTGTCGGGATACTTCTGGCTGTGATCGTGGAATTGAATGCTCTCTATGTGACCGGCGCGTGGGAGTATAACGAGCAGATGATCACGATACCGGTGCTCGGGGTCGGTCTTCTGCCCCTGTTGCAGATGATCGTTTTGCCTCCCGTGACGGCGGCTCTCGTGCAGCAGGTTTGGGAAAGGCTAGAAACAGAGAATTCCTCTGATACACGTTATCAGAAGATGAAAGATCAATATGGAAGGAGGTGAAACCGATGGCGCTACAGCAAGGAGAACGCTACCGCTGCCCGGATTCGAATTGTGGCTGCGAGATTGAAGTAACCAAGGGCGCTCAGCCGGGCGGTGGAGGCAATCAAAACCCGCGCTGCTGTTGCGGTAAGGAAATGCAGCGCGCCTAATCAGTTTCCAAAACGTGCACGGTGGAATTGCCGGGCCGTGCACGTTTTGCTCTAGGTCGAGTTGGAAGCTAACGGACGAATTGAAAACTATGCGTCCTATGCATCCTGTTCTCTTACAGATCTCGGCCCGATAACGATTTACAGCTTGGGCGCCTTCTGGACACTTGGCGCGCAGGCTCTTGACTCTCCACCAAGGGGGAGGGTTTAGAAGTAATTTGACATGAAGCCATTAAAGATAGGTCAAGTGGCTAAGGAAACCGGCGTCTCGGTGAAGGCGATCCGGTTCTACGAGAAGATCGGTTTGATACCAGCTCCAGATAGGCTGTTTTCATCCGGGTACAGGCTTTATACGGACCGCGACGTCAGGCGGTTACGACTCATCAAAAGGAGCAAACTTCTCGGCTTGACGCTGTCACAGATTAAGGAGATTGTGGCCTCCTTCAAGGGGGAAGGCTGCGACTGCAACAGGTTAAGGCCTCGTCTTCAGAAGCTCGTTGATAAACAGCTTGACGAAATTGATCGGCAACTGCGGGAGTTAACCCTCCTCAGGGCGGAACTCCTGAAAATCAAAAAGGGAACTAAGAGAGTCCCACTTCCCGAAGGGTTCTGCATCTGTTCTGAAATACCGGTGCAGCTGACGCGATCAGGCCAAGCCATCGCAGTATAGAGGGGGCTTGACTCTCCCCTTTAGGGGAAGGGTTATAGTGAAATAAAATACAAAACGATCGTGCCCTATGAGCGAAAAGAAGACGACTAAAAAGGTATTACCGGTAATCCAGGAAAAAACGATCACTCTCACCCCTGAGGCGGCGGAAAAAATCAAAGATGCTTTGCAGCGCTATTCGGCATCGGGAGTGCGAATTCGGGCCACTCAGAGTGAGAGACGCAGCATTTCTTTCGGCCTCGACATGGAAGAGAAGGCTCGGCCGGATGACCTGATATTAGAAGACAAGGGAATCAAACTCTTTGTCGATCCCGCAAGTAGTCCGCACGTCCAAGGCGTCGAGATCAGATATGTGAAAACAGAAAAAGGCTCTGGCTTCTCCATCGTCAGCCCTGGAGGCTGACGCCCGGGTTGAGGCTGAAGAGCCCGCAGTTAGGCAGGTTGCCTGACCAAGTGATCTTAAAAGAAAGGGAGTGAAATTATGAGCTGTGGAACAGGAGAATGCGGTTGCGGCTGCGAGGAGTTTGTCGAGCTGAACCCAGGGAGAAGCTTGCCTGTGATTGAAGAGGCCATGGATTGCGGCGATGGAAGCTGTGGCTGTGGTTGCGTTGATGTTTCAGAAGAACAAGTATCTCAGTCCAAAAATCAGACTAGCTTTCTTTAGCTTTGCGTCCTGATCCAAGAAATTGGACTTAATTAACCCTAATCCGACATTATTTTGAACCCGCGAGGCCAGCGAGCCCTGCAGCCGTGGGCAATGGGGCGGTGCCTTGAGGGGCCACCCCGCATCCCTCTGAGGGTGATGTTTCGTAGGCCGGGGCCGGTAGGGCAAGCTGTGCGCTCGGATGCCCACTGCTTCCGGTCTCGCCGTCCTCGCTCACTCTTGAGGAGGCGCAATTATTGTCGGATTGGGGTTAACTCGCCGGGCAAAGCTCAACGGCCCTACGCGCCGGGGAGCCCGCACCGGCGTCGCTGGCTGCCGTGGCTCGGCGCGCTCATCGGTGTGGCGGCGTTCGCTTGGCTCTTGCGGGGATTGGAGTTCCGCCGTTTCCTTGCGATCCTCGCCGATGCTGACGTTCGCTATGTCGTGGCGGTGCCGCTCGCCATTGCAGCCGAGCAATTGGTGCGGGGCTGGAAATGGCGTCAGCTTCTTTATTCGCTGCGTTCTTGGCTGATCGCCCGCCGCGCGGGATTGCCGATGAGTTCCGTGCTCGCGACGGTGGTGCTTGATCGGCTAACCGACGGCGTGGTCTTCGCTCTTCTGGTTCCGGTCGCGTTGCTGCTGGTCGTCTTTCCCGATCCGACCGGCGGTATTCGTGCCGGGCTGGTCTGGGGCGCAGCCGGAAGCCTCGTGCTTTTCGTGGTACTGCTGTTGAGCCTGCTGGTCTACAAGCGTGGAGCGTCACGCCCTAAGGGCTGGCTGGTCGGACTGGTCGTGCGTTTGCCGTCGCCCATGGTCGGACCGGTTCAGCGGGTTACTGCCTTGTTCGCCACCGGCATCGTCTGGCCGCGCGAATTGAGACGCGGCCTCGGCATCGTGCTCGCCAGCGTGGCGATTAAGCTCATCGCGGCCACCCACCTCATGTGGGCCGGCTTCGCCATGGATGCAGGACTGCTGCCGGCACAGTACCTCTTCGTTATGGTGTTTCTCGGCTTCCTCGTGATCCTCGGGCACTTCGCACGGATCACCGGCAGCTTCGTTATCGGCGGGATTTTCGCGCTCGGGCTGTTCGGCGTCTCGGAGGAACCGGCGCTCGCCACGGTGCTGGTAGTGCACGGGGCAAGCCTGCTGAGCGTGGCCGGGATCGGCACCCTCGCGCTGTGGCGCCAAGGCGTCGCGCTCTCCGAGCTCCGCGCCGCTGGAGCAGCCAATGCAAGCACCGTCTGATCGCACCCGGTTGCGTGCCTCCGGCTAGAGCCCTTCTCGTCCAACGAATTTGGAAGAAGCGAAATCCGTAGTCATCTTGTTTCGCTGCAACTGTAGATCCTGGCACTTGACTATCTCACCGGCGAAATCCTCGATCTCGGCTGTGGGCTTGGCAACTTGAGCTTGGCGGCGGGTCGACGCGGCCACCGCGTCGTGGCACTTGATGCGAGCCCGACGGCTGTGGCGCGAATCAACGAGGACGCTCAGTGTGAAAGGCTTTCGGTGCGAGGCATTCAGGCGGACATCGAGATCTGGACCATCGACGTATCGTATGACACGATCGTTGTAATAGGGTTGCTTATGTTTTTCCGCCGCGAAACGGCGCTCCAACTTTTGACCGACATCCAGGAACACGTCAAACCCGGAGGTCGGGCAATCGTCAACGTGCTGATTGAGGGCACGACTTATTTGGGGATGTTCGATCTCGATAACTACTGTCTCTTTGGACGGACCGAGTTAGATGAACGGTTTGAAGGCTGGAACATCCTGGAGTCGCGTTATCAGACGTTCCTCGCTCCCGAAAACACGCGCAAAGATTTTTCGACCCTAATCGCCGAAAAGCCGAGGCGAAAAACTGAAGAGAATAGCTAGTCGCTTTGTGGACCTACGAAAGGTTCGTTTCTGAATGTACCTGACGGTAGCCGGGTGTTCCCATCGTCATTCTGTATGGCTCGACTCGAACTGTTGGCGAGCGCGCCTTGTGGCGATGTTAGGATATGAGTCGCTGAGAAAATTTGTAACAGAATGTTGCACCCGGGCACATTCCGCATTGCTGAGTTACTTAGAGCTATCCTCGCAAACAAGGATCGCGTCGCTAGCGGTCTTTTGACGGGATCATTAATAAACCGATCGCCGCCATAACCGCGAGCCCGCCGCCGACTAGAAAGGGGGCAGGAGGGCCGTACCAATCCCACAGAAGTCCGGCAAGGAGGCTTGCAGGGAACGCTGCTATACCAAGGGCTCCGTTGAAAATTCCATAGGCCGTCCCGCGGAGGTGTTCAGGCACAAGATCAGCCACCAGTGCGTTGGCCGCGCCCTGGAAAGCGCCATAGTAAAGGCCGTACCCGGCGTAGAGAATCCATGCATGCCACCAGGCTGAAGCGAAGGCAAAACCTATGTAAATGCTCGCGTAGATGATCCATCCGGCGACTATCAGACCGCGTCGCCCAAGAGCATCGGAGAGCGCTCCTCCTTTAGTCGAAGAGAGGCTAATGACGAGATTAAAAGCCGCTACGGCAAGGAAGATCTCGACCATCGATAAGCCGAGCGTTTGGGCTCGAAGCATGAGGAAGGCATCGCTGGAGTTGCCGAGCGTGAAGAGAACCAAGACGCCGATAAAGCCCCAAAAACGGCCGCCGACCTCAGACCAGTGAAACGTAGGTTTCATAGCCGTAGTTGTTTTAGATTTCTCTTCTACCCATCCCACCAGCACTACGACCGCAGCAAGACCGGGCAGCACCGCAAGGAGCACGAGCCACAGGTATGTCTCCAGGGTCAAAGTCAGGCTGTCTCTCTGGCTTAAATAAAGCACGATCGCCCCTATCAGTAAGCCAATGACGGCGCCCGTCTTATCCATCGCCTTCCTGAAGCCGAAAGCCTTTCCGCGTTGCTCAGGCGGTGTGATATCAGCAATTAGAGCGTCGCGCGGTGCGGTACGGATACCTTTGCCAACTCGGTCCAAGAAGCGAACGGCGAGCACCACTCCCCACCCGGCAGTGCCGAAGTAAAGCAACGGTTTGATGAAATTTGAAAGGCCGTACCCGCAAAGGGTCAGAGCTTTTCTCCGTCCGATGCGATCTGATAAATAGCCGGAGAACAGCTGAAGCAGGGTTGCGGTGCTTTCGGCGATTCCCTCGATGAGCCCGATGATTCCTATCCTGACGCCGAGGATATTACTCAAAAAAAGAGGCAGGGTGCGGACCGTTACCTCGCTCGAAAAGTCATTAAGAAGGCTGACGACTCCCAGAGTTTTGACGGTTCGGTTGAGCGGGATAGCGTGATCAATAGCTACAGCCGTTTCTTTTACAAGTGGCATTGTCTACCTCCGCATTAGAGCCTCAGAGTGGAGGCCGCACTAAGTGCCATGCGAGAATACGATCCACCAAATCCAGTGATCGCTCAGCCCTTTTCGGCACTACGCCGTATCACGCTATTGTGAGGGTGTTACAATGTAACAATTGACGAGTCAAGTTTCTGAGAGAAAGGCAGGAAACGCGCGACGACTCAATCGAACACAATATTTGGTGCTTGACAATTCGTCACATCATAGTTTTTAAGTTTATATGTCATGGATGCTTGTTGTGAACTGAAGACACCAGAGCTAAACACCCTACGCGCTAAACACAAAAGCGTCCTCACCGTCGTTTTAGCCATCAACGTGGTTCTCTTCGTTGTGGAAGCGGCCGCGGGGTTGATAGCCCATTCGACTGCACTGCTTGCCGACTCTCTGGACATGCTGGGCGATTCGCTTGTGTATGGGTTTAGCCTATACGTGGTTTGGCGCAGCGCGGAATGGAAGGCTATGGCTGCGATGGTCAAAGGTGTTTTGATGGCCTTGTTTGGCATAGGAGTTTTGGCCGAAGCTGTTTATAAAGCGTTGGTGGGCGTGGTGCCTAACGCCGAAACAATGGGGACTATTGGTCTTCTCGTATTAATCGGAAACGCAGTCTGTTTTATTTTGCTCTACCGACATCGGTCGGATGATCTAAACATGCGCTCCACTTGGCTTTGTTCGCGCAATGACATCATCGCCAACGTTGCAGTTCTTGCTGCGGCTGCGGGAGTAGCGGTGACCGGCGCTCTGTGGCCCGATCTCGTTGTCGGCGGAGCGATCGCCGTCTTGTTTCTGCGAACCGCCTGGACAGTCCTGAACGAATCGGTTCGCGAGTATCGTACGTTGAAGGTTCGTTTGATTTCTGGTAATTGATTTCACATAATCGGAGCCTGATGCGCCTTAAATCTTTTATCTCAGTTTTCCTTATCGTTGGATTTCTGATCTCGCTGCACGGTCGGACCGAGGCCGAAACTATTTCCCATTCTCACGGCAGCGATTCAGAAATGTCAGATCAGAAGGATGGCAACGAGACGGCACCCGCAGCGGCAAATCATCCGCTGGGCGCTCACAAGGATCAGCACGGCTGCTATCATAGCGATGCGTCTCTCTACTTGCCAGTGACAGTATCCTCGCTGTGGCCGACGTATTGTTCACGGAATCTGATAGCGCCCAATCTGCCTTTGTTTCCGATAGTTACTTTCAGTATCACTCACCCTCCTCGGGCGTAACGCCTTTTCGTTTTTTTCCTCGTTCCCAAATAGTTGTCGTTCGCTCTAAGTGTTGCGCGAGAGCGCGACATAGAAAGAATTTGTTTTTAAACATGACGCAGAAACTCTTACTGCTTCTTTGTTTTCATTTCCTATGGCTTGCCGCTGATCCTGCTTTCGGCCAGCAGGTAATCGATTTTTCAACCGCATTGGAAGTCGCTCGCCAAAATAATCCGGACTGGCGAGCTGCAGAACAGAAAGTCGAGATCGCCCGTGGAAAATTAACGACTGCTCGCATCATTCCTTTTAATCTCGTGCTTCAGGGAGAAGGAGGCCCGCGAAGGATCCCCGGGGAGGGAAATCACACTGACTATGGTGTGGGTCTCTCCATGGAACTTGAAGTTGCGGGGCAGCGTGGCTTGCGAATCGCCGAAGCTGAGCGAAACCTGCAAATGGCCGAAGCTACGTTCCGAGATTTTGCGCGGACCTTTGTGGCAAAACTGGCACGAGGCTTTTACCAGGCACTATTCGCGCGCGAGCGTTTAGCGCTCTTAAGAAGGGTTGAAGATCTGAATCGACGCCTCTTCGACGTAACGCAAGTCAAGTTCCGGGCCGGGGACGTGTCCGGTCTGGAAACCAACGTTGCCGCCGTTCGTTATGGGCGCGCGCGCAAAGAAACATTAGACGGCCAACGGGGCTTGACTCAGACACTTTTGGCATTGCGACGGCTTGCCGGAGTGGAAGAATCGATCACTCCGGTGGGTGAACTTCCGGTCGTAACTTCTCCAGTCTCCGCCGGAGAGCTATTGGAGCGGGCCCGCGTAAACCGGCCCGACCTCGCAGCCAAACTGCGGGAGCTGGAACGGGCGGAAGCAGAGATCGCCTTGAGAAGGCGAGAAATTTTCCCCAATCCGTCGGCAGGAATTTCCTTCCACCGTGAGGGGACGGGAGACAAGATCGTGTTAGGTAGCCTGGCGATTCCGCTGCCGATTTTTAACCGCCGCCAGGGAGAATTGGAAAGTCTGGAAGCAAGAAGAATCCAAGCGCGCGCCGAAATGCTCGGCCTGCAGAAAGAAATTCGCAAAGAGGTGGACCAGGCGCTTAATCAATGGACGGTCGCTTTAGAATCGTTTCAGCTATTCCAGAGAGAAATAATCGAGCGCACGGAAGAAAACTTCAAACTTCTGGAAGCAGCTTATCGCGAGAGAAAAATAGACTTTCCGCAGGTGCTGATTATGGAGAATGACCTGATCGCCGCAAACTTGTCTTATCTGGACACGTCCCTCGCGCTGCGCGAGGCGGCCATCAGACTTCAAGAGGTTACCGGGGAGATACGTTAAACATGAAAACAGCAAAACGTTCAATAAAATACTCGGGCAGATCAGCTATTTCACACGTGACACTTGCCTTTGTCGTTTCCGTCTCTCTTTTCGTCTTCGGCTGCGGCGACAGCGCCCATAAAGAGGTCGAAGCGAATCGCGCCAGCGCGAGCAAGGATAAACACGAGGCGGAGAAAGAACGGATAAAACTCTCGTCCGAGGCGATCAATGCGGGCATAAAAACGGTGATCGTTAACGCCGAGGCACTGCCGGACCTGCTCGCCGTTACCGCCAGCATCTCGCACAATCAAGACCGGGTTTTTCACGTCACGCCAAGGATTCGAGGGCGAGTCGTGGAGGTCTATGTCTCATTGGGCAGTAATGTGAGCCGAGGGACTCGACTTGCGCTTATGGACAGCACGGAGCTGGGCGAGTCGAAAGCCGAATACTTCAAAGCCAAGACGCTTCTCGAGCTTGCCAAGGCGAACTACGAAAGAGAAAAGAGTCTCTTCGATCAGAAGATTGCCGCCCAGAAGGATGTCCTGGCGGCTGAGGCCGAATATCGCAAGGCCGAGGCCGAGGTAAAGACGTTAAACGAAAGACTTCGTCTCTTCGGGTTGTCTGACGACGCGATTGCTAATCTGGATTCGGCTCCCTCTTGCTATGCGATCCTGTCTCCCGGACCGGGGGTGATCGTGGAAAGGGAAATTTCCCAGGGTGAGGTTATCGAAGCTGGCAAGAAAGTCTTTACCGTTTCCGATCTGTCGGCCGTCTGGGTTCTGCTTAACGTTTATGAAAAGGACCTGGCGAAAATAAAAGTTGGCATGCCGGTGAAAATCATGGCCGAATCCTATCCCGGCGAAGTTTTCAGGGGCAAGGTCGCCTACATCGGCGATACCGTGGATCCGCACAGCCGCACTGTTTCCGTTCGGGTCGTCGTGCCCAATCCCGGCAGGCGACAGAAGCCGGGAATGTTCGCCGCGGCCGAGATCGAGGCCCCAGCAGGCACGGGTGCGACACTCGTGATCCCATCGATTGCAGTCCAGAAGATCGAGGGAAAGTCCTCGGCGTTTGTGCAGGAGGGCGAAGGCAATTTCCTGAAGCGGGATCTCGAGCTGGGCCGAAGTATGGGAGACAAAGTTGAGGTCAAGTCCGGCCTCAGAGAGGGCGAGCGGGTGGTGGCGGAAGGAAGCTTCGTGCTCAAGTCAGAGCTGCTCAAGGGTGAAGGCGAAGCGCACGGGCACTGAACGGGGGAGCCATGTTAGAGGGGCTGTTTACTTTTTCACTGAAGTATCGATTTCTGGTCATCGTTTTCACCGCGCTCATCATTGGCGCGGGTGTTTTCGCTTTGCGTGAGCTGCCCATCGACGCGGTTCCCGACATCACAACGGTCCAGGTGCAAGTTCTCACACGTACATCGCCGATTGGGCCGGTTGAAGTCGAACGGTATGTGACCTTTCCCGTCGAGGCCGCCATGAGCGGTATTCAGGACGTTGAACAGATACGCTCGATTTCACGCTTTGGTCTTTCCGCGGTGACGGTAGTGTTCAAAGAGCACGTGAACATCTATTTTGCTCGACAGCAAGTCGCCGAGCGTCTGGTTCAGGCCAGAGAAAATATTCCTCCTGGCTTCGGCACGCCAGAGCTCGGGCCGGTAAGCACGGGGTTGGGTGAAGTCTACCAGTTCGTCGTGCGCGGCAAAGGCTACTCGGTGATGGAGCTGAGAACGATTCTTGACTGGCAAATCGGCTACCGCCTGCGATCTGTTCCCGGAGTTGTCGAAGTATCGCCCGCGGGAGGTTTCGCCAAGCAGTATCAGGTGGTTCTCAATCCGGAGAAGCTTTTGAGTTACCGGATTCCTATCGGGCACGTTTTTGAAGCCCTGGAAAAGAACAATACACTCGCCGGCGGCGGCTATATTGAGCACGCCGGGGAGGCCTACATCATTAGCGGCGATGGTCTCGTGCAGAGCCCCGAGGAAATCGCGCGCATCATCGTTGACAATCGCAACGGGACGCCCATCACAGTCGGACAGCTCGGCGAAGTCAAAGTAGGACACTTGCCGCGCATCGGCGCGGCGACCATGAACGGCGAGGGCGAGGCGGTCATTGCCATGACCCTCATGCTATCGGGAGAGAATGGCCGCGTGGTTGCCGAGCGAGTCAAGGCTGCGATTCAAAAAATGCTTCCATCTCTTCCGCCGGGTATCACCATCGAGCCCTTCTATGATCGAGCCGACCTCGTCGGTAAAGTCATTCGAACGGTAACGACAAACTTGGCCGAAGGCGCTCTGCTGGTGATCGCGGTGCTGTTTCTTCTGCTTGGAGACTTGCGCGGCGGATTGATCGTCGCCTCGGCGATTCCGCTTTCAATGCTTATCGCCTTCACCGGCATGCTCTACTCCGGGATTTCCGGCAATCTGATGAGTTTGGGAGCGATTGACTTCGGACTCATCGTGGACGGCTCCGTGGTCATGATCGAGAACATCGTCCGGCATCTGAATGAAAGAAAAGCCACACGAGAAAACCGCCACCACGTAATTCTCGAAGCGGGCCGCGAAGTCCTCCGTCCGATTTTTTTCGCCGTCGGTATAATCATCATCGTCTACCTTCCTATCCTTACTCTTCAGGGAGTGGAAGGAAAGATGTTTCGCCCGATGGCTTTGACCGTGATCTTTGCCTTGATCGGCTCACTTGTACTCGCCTTTACGCTGATGCCGGTTCTGGCTTCGTTTTTCTTGCGCGCGAAGGACCATGACGAAGAAACGTGGCTTGTCCGTAAGATCAAACGCTACTACCAACCGCTGCTGCAGAGATCCGTCGGTCGGCCGATCTTTACGGTCGGGATCGCAGCTGTTGTCTTTCTCCTGAGTCTCATCTTCGTTCCTTTCATGGGCAGCGAGTTTATTCCCCGGCTTGACGAAGGGGACATCGCGATCCAGGCGTGGCGGCTCCCCAGCGTCGGCTTGAACGAATCCCTGCGAACGACCCTGCAAGTAGAAAAGACGCTTCTAAAGTTTCCAGAGGTAACCCAGGTCGTTTCCCGAACCGGCACGCCTGAAGTCGCCACTGACGTGATGGGGATGGAACTCTCGGATATTTTCGTGAATCTCAAGCCCAAAGAAGAATGGCAAAGCGCTGAAAGCAAGGAAGAGTTGGTGGAGAAGATGGAGGATCGTCTCGTTCAGGAGGTGCCCGGGGTAGGGTTTAGCTTTACACAGCCCATCGAGATGCGCTTCAACGAGATGATCGCCGGAGTGCGGGCCGATGTTGCCCTCAAGATTTTTGGTGACGACCTGGACCGGCTCAAAGATCTAGGCGATCAGGCCACGCGAATCATCTCTCGGGTCTCCGGCGCGGCGGACTTTCGCGCTGAGCAGATCTCTGGCCTGCCGTTGCTCAGCGTGAAAGTGGATCGGCAGCGCGCGGCGCGTTACGGGATCAACGCGGAAGACGTGCTTGCCGCTGTGGAGGTCGGGGGAGCGGGCCGCGTAGTGGGAACCGTCTTCGAAGGTCAACGGCGGTTCAGTCTCGGTGTCCGGCTGCACCAAAACGGCAGGCTCGATCCGCAGCAATTTCGCTCGATTCCGGTTGCCACCAAAGACGGCATGTTGATACCTCTAGGACAGGTGGCGAATGTCAACGTCCAGGAAGGGCCGGCTCAGGTGAGTCGTGAAGATATCCAGCGCCGAATTGTCGTTCAGGGTAACGTGCGAGGGAGGGACCTGGGCTCTTTTATCGCCGATGCGCAACGTGAGATCTGGGATAAACTCAAACTGCCGACCGGTTATTACGTCAGCTGGGGAGGCCAATTTGAAAATCTCGAGCGGGCGAGCCGGCGCCTAATGCTCGTTGTGCCGTTGGCGCTATTTCTCATCTTTGTTCTGCTCTACACGACTTTCAACTCGGTCAGTCCGGCGTTGCTCATTTATCTTAACATCCCTCTTGCCGCCACCGGCGGGATTCTGGCGCTTTTTCTTCGCGGTATGCCATTTAGCATCTCGGCTGGTGTGGGTTTCATCGCGCTGTTTGGCGTGGCGGTCTTGAACGGCGTGGTTTTGATGTCCTACATCTTGCAGTTGCGCGGTGAGGGGATGACGGCTCGCAACGCGGCTCTGCATGGCGCGGAAATCCGGCTCAGGCCCGTGCTGATGACGGCGCTAGTCGCGAGCCTTGGTTTTGTGCCGATGGCGCTTTCGACGAGCGCGGGCGCCGAAGTTCAACGACCCCTCGCAACCGTAGTCATCGGTGGCCTGATCACATCAACTTTACTGACTTTATTGGTCTTGCCGTCGCTCTATGCTTGGGTCGAGGGAAAAAGAGAGACCAGGCAAAGGCGCTCCGAAGGTCAAAACGAAACGGAGGAAACGGTATGATCAAAGCCTATATCGAACAAACATAAGCTTCCGACGGTGTTCTGGAAGGACTCGCAGCCCTGCTGAAGAAACAATTTGGAATTGACCATTCGACGATTCAAATTGAAAAGTCCAGCCGGCACGAAAAAGAGATGCAGCACTGAGAACCGGACGTACAGCCGCTACGGGCCATTCACGCCTACACCCCTGATGTCGTAAGGTTGGGGCGAAAAGAGATGGTCAAGCTCTCTATTGTTCTCGGATTCCTTGGGGTAATTGCGACGGCGTCTGTCGTGCCGTACCTCAGCAAGCAGGTTGCCACTTGGCGGCCACGGCAGTATTGGCTGCTCGGATTCACGGCGCTCTTCCCCGCTTGGTTGATTGCCTTCCTGGGTTTGCTGCCATCGTCCGTCGGATCTGAACGCGACCCCTTGCCTCGCTCGGCGCTTCTCTGTTCAGTTACAGCGCTCTTCGGAGTTATCTTCACAGAGATGGCGACGAGATGGTTTGATAAGTCAGGACATTCTCTTTCCCCGTTCATGTACTGGCTCCTTGGGGCGACAGGGCTCCTTCCGGGGTGGCTCATCGCCATATGGATTTTGCTTTGAAGGGACTTTTCCCCATGGAGTCTATCTCTAAGAAACCTTCTTCTGGCTGTGCTCGCTCCTTCTGCGGTCGCGGGAATTCTGACGATGCTATCCGCAGTCATCGCTTACGGAGTGGCGGAGCTATTGGCGGTTGCGAACGGCCTTCGCGCTCGCGCGTAGTCATAGGGCCACGCTATCTTTTGGGTGCCTTACGAAGCTGCGTGATTTTCATCAAACTATGGCGCTAGTGGAGTTGAGAAAACTCAAGTTGACATGGTGAAGAACAACCGGTAGCTTGCTCTTGTGTTGAGATACCGTTTTCACATTGCCTTTCTTATTCTCTTTTTCTCCCTTCTAGCACCTCTTCATGTTCTTGACGCGTGTCTTTCGGAACACGAGATTTTAGCTCAGGATACGGGCGGGATTCCAAATGCTATATCCTGTGTAGACCGTAACGAAGAGAGCCCTTTTCTCTGCCAGACCTCTTTTCCAAAGACCGCAAAGAGAGCCCTGATCGCCTATCGGTTAGTCTCGTTGCAAGCGGGTGTTCCCGATAGGACGGTTTTGTATGCCTCAAACGTAATATTTGTTTCTCTCTCAGTTCCTATCTATCAGTCCAAAGCCGTTTACCGGATTTAGTCCGTTCGTTTCCTAAATTGTCTGTCTCCTTTGCTGCCGGAATGGACTCATTCCCGGCGGCTGATTTGTTATTTCAGTTTCGGGAACGACTAGGCCTATGAAAAGCGTTAATCAAATGATGGTTGCCGTGTTGAGTCTAATAGTGGTTTTGCTCCTTAGCACGAGCGCTCTGGCTCAGCCAATAAAAAGAGACGAGATCTTTGCGTATTTGGCCAAAGACGGCCCGAAGAGGGGCAGTGATAAAGCTCCAGTTACGCTGGTCGAATTTTCGGATTTCCGATGTGGCTTCTGCCGCAAATTCTGGCAGACGACCTTGCCGGAGCTTGATAAAAAATACATCAGTACGGGAAAGGTCAAATTTATCTACCGCCACTTTGCTATTCTCGGTAAGCCTTCGGAGCTTGCGGCCCAGGCGGCCGAGTGCGCTGGAGAACAGGGAAAGTTCTGGGAATACCATGACAAGCTCTTTGCCAGCGCCGGTTCCCCTTTGGCTTTTACCCATGGGAAGCTTAAAGGCTATGCGAAGGAGTTGGGACTTAAAGACCAAGCCTTCAACCAGTGCCTCGATTCCGGAAAGCATTTAAAAAAGGTGGAAGGTGAAACCTCTGTAGCGGCTCTTCTGGGCGCCCGAGGAACCCCGGCGTTCTTTCTCAATGGCCAGTTGATTGTCGGGGCTCAGCCCTTTGAGGTTTTCGAGGCGGCTATTGAAATGGAGCTAAAAAAGCCATCTTCGTCAGAAAAGGCGAAGCCCTGAAGAGTAGACGCATGTATCCCGTCTTGTTCCAGATTGGACCATTTGCGATTTACAGCCTGGGAGTGCTTTGGGCACTAGCTGCTGTATGCGCGGGCTATGTAGTCCGGTTGGAGCTGAAAAGATATCGTCTTGATCCCGAGCTTGCCTCTTCGATGGTGTTTACTGCGGCGGCAGGTGGGCTCGTCGGGGCGAGGCTGCTTTTGATCCTGGAAGAATGGAGTGATTTTCTCCGCTCTCCCTGGGATTTTATTTTTAGCGGCGCGGGATTTAGTTGGTATGGAGGATTAATCGGTGGGACCATAGCCGTAACTTGGTGGGTACGGCGGCACAGAATACTCTGGCTTAAAGCTGCTGATATAGCCGCGCCGGCGCTTGCATTGGGCTACGGTGTCGGACGCATTGGCTGCTTCCTCGCGGGTGATGCAACCTGGGGTAAGGTTACAGACGTGCCGTGGGGAATGGCATTTCCCAATGCAGTGGCGGGCTGGGTCGATCCAGTAACCGGAGTCCCATATCCGCCAGGAGTAGTGGTTCATCCGACCCAGCTCTACGAGGTTGTCCAGTCGCTGTTTGTTTTCAGTGTTCTCTGGATTCTCAGGAAGAGACGTTATCCCCAGGGCACGATCTTCTGGCTTTATTTAGTTCTCGCAGGATCAATGCGGTTTTTGGTGGAGTTCTGGCGGGCAAATCCCATCGTCGGTCTGGCTCTGACAGAGTATCAATGGATCAGTCTCGCTGTGGTAGCGCTAGGTCTTTTGCTCTTGAGACTGCGTCCTCAAGTCGCGGCTTAGACGGCGACAATCAAGAAAGAGCTTATGAAGGCCTCAGGAAATGAATCACCAAGCAGCCCAAGAGCTTATTACCCCTCCATGGGAGTGATAGGATCGCTTACGATGATCGGGGCAAAGAAATTCGTCAAAATTTTTATCGGCTTGGTCGTAATAGGACTTGTGAAGGTGACAACGGCTTTCACCGCGGCGCCAGAAAGTGTGATCGTTCCGGTGTCAAAGGACAACGTCCAGCGGCTTGAAATCACAGTCGATAGTTACTCCTTCACGCCCAGCCGCTTTGTAGTCAAACAGAATATTCCCGTGGAACTGACCTTCAAGAGCGTATCATGGCTCGTGCCCCACAATTTCGTCCTTAAGTCGCCTGAGGCTGGGCTTACAATCGATCAAGAAATAGGAGCTGGTGAGACAACAGTTATCCGCTTTACCCCCACTCGCATCGGCGAGTTCAAGTTTAGCTGCACCAAAAAGCTCCTTTTCTTTCCAAGTCATGAGGATCAGGGAATGGTGGGGAGTCTGGTGGTCGAGCGGTAGCAATGGCGGTTGTATCTGTTTACACGGCGAGCAGCTCGTAAGGGAGCTGCCAAAGGAGTGCGAGAAAGCAATGGCCGACCTTAATGTATTTGTTGCTTTCACTGCGGGACTCTTATCCTTTCTTTCCCCGTGCGTGCTGCCGATCATTCCATCTTATCTTTCCTTTGTTTCAGGAGTTTCCCTGGAGGAGATGCGCGGCCCTCACGTCAAAAGCGATGTGCGTCGAAGAGTGGTGCTTAACTCTCTTGCATTCATCGCAGGGTTTTCCGTCATTTTCGTTTCTCTGGGCGCCTCGGCTAGCTATTTAGGCAGTCTATTTTTCGGTTACCGTAGTTTCATTCGCATTCTCGGAGGAGCATTTGTCATCCTGGTTGGGATTTATCTCATAGGGTTTTTCAAGATTTCCTTTTTAGATCGTTACCTGCAGCTCAATTTAAGGGATAAGCCTGCAGGCTACCTGGGATCAGTGCTTGTGGGGGTTACGTTCGCGGTGGCGTGGATTCCCTGTGTGGGACCCATCCTGGGGGCGATCCTGGCTTTAGCTGGAACCTCCGCGGAGATCGGCAAGGGAATTTTACTTCTCAGCACCTATGCGGCGGGACTGGCGGTTCCATTTTTTTTGAGCGCCGTTGCAGTGAATTCTTTTTTCCAATTTTCTAACATTTTTCGCCGTTATCTTCAGGCCGTT
>Ga0187893_10004358_pt1 | contig 27096 bp, 43 predicted proteins | sample MA1701074metaG_FD_139574 | JGI IMG/M metagenome (GOLD analysis project Ga0187893, IMG submission 139574) | White microbial mat communities from a basaltic lava cave in the Kipuka Kanohina Cave System on the Island of Hawaii, USA - MA170107-4 metaG ... | reverse complement strand
GCGTAGTCGTGGCTTTTTCTGTCATGAGTGTCTGCCATCTCTTCTAATAGCTTATAGAAGAGTGGATTACCCCGTTGACGCTGGAATCCTCGAATAGCTTGTTGTAATTCACTGCCGCGCATTCTTGCTTGGGATGGTTGCTTCATTGGTTGTTTTTACCCATTTGGAAATCTCAATGATTGACGTATTAACGTCGAGTAGTGCAGCAGTAATAAATTCAACTGCTTGACGTTGTTCAGTCATATCGAAGTTATTATATTTATTGATAAACTTACGTCCGTCCATCAATACAATTTGGATATAGTATTTTTCGTTCATGGAATCCTCTGTTGTATTCTTCCAAATACCGGATGTTTCATTGTTGGGATTTCATCCCCGTCGTTTAATTCCCCAAAAGATTCATGCTCTACTACAATCCAGATACCCCATGTCGTTAATCAGAATTTTCCGATATCTCATTGGTCCTCCTTATGATTGGAGAGGGGTTATTAGCCCCTCCCCTAGTTGAACTAATACAGAAATGCCGAACACGACGCATCATTGATGCAATCATTTTCAGCCACTTCAAACCAGTTAATATCATCGGCAAACCAACCGATGACAAACGCAGCACCATTGGCAACCCATCTCCACATAACGGTCCTCCTTTGGTTGACGATTATAGTTTGAGTAGTCTGTCTAGGACGTCATCTGGTGTATGGCCGTCCCATACGGGCGCGTTCTCGCGCTCAATGCAATACAAGTGGGACCACCATTCTAGAGGAAGATGGTAACTGATTTGTTCCTTCTCTCCTCTAAAATTGGTAGTAATGATGCCGGCGATGAACCATCCCTCATACATAGTTCCGTCGCTATGTAACTTGGACTTCCAACAAATGGAATTACATCCAAGTGGTGTGACTTTTGAGTCTAGCACTTTAATCAGAGCACAGAAAAGTGCATGACGATGATTATAGAGTTCAGTCATGGTATGATAACCATCACTGACATCCTCTCCCCAAACATCGGCGCTTAGGGAGTTATTCCAACTGTATTCCGTTGGGTTCTTAACCGTGTATTTCGTGTTCTTCATTAGTCCAATGAACCAGCCGCAGTTCTTGGTTCCACTTCTGGCTTGTGGCGCGCGTATGCCGCATTAGCGTGCATCATGGCATTCTCTAGGTCTGTGAGCACCTGAGAAAACTCCCTGGTCTTAAGAGTAGAATCAGGAAGTAGACTGATTAACTGTTCCGCCGCGCCACGACATATCAGTCGAATATGTTCGTGACTAACCATTTCGTCTTTATTTCTTGGGGGATAGTGCTGAAATCTCTTAGTAACTTTATCGAGCATGGTGCTTTTGGTATTCATTTCCAGTCTCCTTTACTAGCCAGTGTGGAATCTTTCGTGGAGAGAAGCCAATGAAATCTAGTCGGGCATTTAGTTTTCCAGATAATAGTTGATACATTGACTCAACTTGTGCTGCTGCTCCGTTAAAAGAAATAGGAGCATTATATTCCCAGGAGGCACCAACTTGAGTTCTAATAACATTAGGGGGGAATCTAGTTCGACTGATAAGCAGGCGCAAACCCGATTGAAAGTCAAACACGTATTCCCTAAATTGGCCGGGCCTTACTAGCATGGGTTCTGTCACTTCCCATATCTTCTCTAAGGCCAAGGGAAATCGCTCTATTAATTTCTTAGTAGACTGTGGTGAGAATGGTAAAGGAGGGGGGTTCTTCTTCGCCATAGTTAACCTTCCATTAAATCTTTCCTTATTTTACCTGATAGGAACTTTCGCATTTCCTCAACTTGGTCAGAAGGCATTCGATAGATGATTTGATTACCTGCTGCCTCTGTCACAATCATTCCTGTATTGTGAAATGAAAGCATAAGGTCATCAAACTCTGCCGAGTCGCTATAGTGCATCCACATTTTCTTCATTAGCATAGTTCGTGATACCATGTTATTATCACGACCCATTAATTCTCTTATTACTTTAGCTTTTAGCGCAGCGGAACTACTCATACCGCGCCGACCCATAGTAGTTTGTCTGATATTTCCAATTAGTTTTTCACAGACGACAAAAGCCAAATCAAGGTCTCTTATCGTTATTTCTAAAGTAGGCTGCCTAGCTAAAGCTAAGAGCATAGCAACTTTGAGAACAGAATCGCCGAAACGATTGAGAGTGCCTGTTAAGTCTTTTACTCCTGAATCTTTGACCTGTTTTCTAAATGCATTATACCAGTCATCGTAGTGCTTTCCTACGGGAGTCATTGAATTATCTGGATTAAATGTATCTACAAATCTCCCTTGTAGTTTAGAAAGTTCGGTAAGATACTTAGCTAGTTCGTCAGGTTTAGGGGGATTAGTCAGACGCCGCATTAGTGAATTAATAGTCTGTTCTTCTTTCTCATAGATGACGAACGTTCTGGCAAGGAATCCACCTTGGATATCCTTCTTGCCAAAAAATTCTTCAGCATGAGCTTCATTAATTCCACCTAATAAACAGACAGTTGGGTCTTTTAACTGGAACTCTTCTGACTTAAGAAGAGAATCCCATTCATCTTTATTATAATGTCGATCATACAAGTCAGTTAAAATAGTAAGTGCTGCACTATCTTCGACAATTGAAGAAGATAATTCAGACGAGCAAATAAATCCTACCGACTTATTGATTACCTTGCCGCCAGGAATCGTATAAGCCGTAGAGAGTTTCTTCATAATACCCTGAATCGAACTGCGCCCGCTGATGATTCGAGTATTATTGACCTTCCTAACCAAAGTTTTGGCTAGCGCAATAGGTGGACCTTTCTTAAGTCCACTCTCTGCGTGAAGTATGACGTAGATATTTGGATATAAGTCGTATGCCTCACCACGACTTAACCAAACATTATCCTTGACGACTGCGCTAATAGTGCATAACCCACTCCAAAACCAAAAGGATTTGGGTGACTCTAGTTCACTATGTTGTTCGACTAATCCCTTTAACCAATCCATCTTTGTTCAGCACGATAACTAACCAGTTACCACAGAGTTCACATTTTGGCGCCGGTGCAGAAGTCAAAATAATGTATTCACAAACTAGACAGGCGCACTCACGTTCTCGTGGGTTGCGTAAGTCTTTTTTGTCAGAAGGGGATGTCATCATCCACTTCTTTCTGTTGTTTTGCTGATGCCTCCCTATTAGCAAGAGACACCAGCAAAATCATCAGTTGTGCCGCTAGGTGAATTACTGAGTCGGCAAGAATGACATCGTGTGATTGCACACTGAACTTATCATTCTCGTCGCTCTTAGCATTTACAATTAGTTCATATTTCATACTGGTGGTAGATTGTAAACAGCACGCAGTTCATTGATATGCTTCTTGAAGGATTCCTCCCAAGGAAGTTTACCTACGTAATAGTCCCATGCAGCCCTGGACGAATGAACTGAAATCATTCCAGGGTCTTGTGGGATATTGTTGTCGATGTAAACCCTGTTACAGGCTTCACCGAACTCGATTGATTTGGCCTCATCATATGGAATCATAGGGTCAGGCTCCGGTTCCGGTTCAGGAATAGGTTGACCGTTTTTCACGGCTTTTAGTGTTTCACATATTTGTTTCCAGTTGGTAATATCTCGGAACTTCTTCCACTCAGGATGGAATAGGGGCCATGCAGGGTCTAGCTTGTGGCCCCATACCCCTGGCTCAGTATGAAGAGTAAATCCAATAGCATTACCCTTCACTGCTTCTTGCATGTTTGCGCCAAGTATAGCTGGATTTGTGATATCCCCACCAGCACTCGCGCCCGGTCCCATAGGCTCACCGTCAAGATACCTATTAGGGTCAACACGATGGATTGTGTTTGGATTCCAGTGGTTACTTGGACGAGTGCTATGCAGGGTTCTACCGTTTGCTTCAGGTAGTCCTCCATGCATGTTGTCGATTTCTTGTTTTACTACGCTATCAAACTCTTGTCCGCCCATGACTGAATTGGGCGAGGATAACGCAATAAGAATGTGTGATGGAATCTGTGAACGCAACCTACGCGCCATTGCGCGACACCATGCGCGATTAGAACCATTTACTTCATATTCATTCCATATTTCCACCATTACGAAATCATTTGGAAATAGATTGATTAGTTTGGCAGCGCTATCGACAATAGCAAATCGCTGCTCTTCAGTTTTATACATATCCCCGACAGTTCCATCGGGATTAAGTCCACCACACAAAGTGAGATGAGATTTCAGGAAATGTGTTTTCAATAGTTCCATTAGACCTTTAGCTATATTGAAGTGCTGAGGGTCATTGAAGTTAGTGCCTACTATTGACCAGGGGTCTTGACCAGTTACAAAATTACCGCCAACAGTGAAGAACCAACGGATGTAATCTCCTTCCAGGTCTTTCTTAACAGCATCCAGAGCTTCGTCCAAATCCGAACGGAAACTCTTGTATCCTACCCATGCCCAGAATACTGATTTACCGAGTAAGGTATTGGACGGGGTAGGTTCCAAACCTTGATTGTATTTGGGTTTTGTGGGGTCGTCCCAATCTGATGCCTGATATCTTGGTGTTGTATCAGGTTGCCAAGTAGGTCTTGGGTCAGGGTCGGATGGACCCGGATTAGCTCCTGCCACGAAATCCACGGACTGATAAGGGGCATCACCGCCTCCTAGATATAGTGCAGAATCCTCAGCACGTCCATCGATTTGTGTCTGTCCCGGCTTCTTAATAAGATGACCCCACTTAGGGTTTTTCTTATGAAGTGCTAGAACTGACGCCTGAGTATAGGCGCGCAAGCCTTCATGAGTTCGTAGTTTCCAGTCTCTTTGTTTGTAGACTGCTTGGATGACAGCTTCATCATTTGGTGCTAAGGCCATGTGACCCCCTAATCATTTACGTAAAACGAGCGTATCTCTGCTTTCCTACGTTCTTCCGCATTGTAGATTAGGGTTGTTAGTTTAGAATCCTCAGGTAGGACAACACCTGAAAAGACTTCATTAGGTGTTGGTAGAGGCATGGTTAGTTCTTGTATTGGTTCGTATAGTGGAACGTTCTTCATCTTTCTTAGTTCCATGTAGTTATATCCGATTTCAACTTCACATGGAACTATCAAATCTCTACGCGATATGCTGCAAGTATCAAATCGGATAGGACGTTCCATCTCATATTTGATAAGACCTGACATTTCGGTATGAAAGCGTTCTTCAATTGAGAAGAGTAGGGAATCGTGAGATTCCATGATAATTTTGATAAATCGGTTAGACTTTTTAATTCTGAGCGCGGCCGCTTTAGTATTGTCAGTAATGGAGCGTTGGGGGATATAAGAGAATGCCTGTCGAAAAAGCTCGTCTCCCCATCGCTCATAAAAAGTGCGAACTCCTCCTGTTTTGGAGTTAACTCCGTAGGGAACAGGAGCCACAAGTCGTCTATTTTTACCCAAAGCATCGATTACTCCTTTATGGAAGACTTGTTGGATTTTCGGTTGCTTCGAGTGGAATATTTTAAGGGCACGTTCTGCGATTGCCTCAGTAATACTAATTGGGACTTTATACTTTCGAGCATCTGTATTAACGCTAATAGCTGCCCGTCTTTTACCAGCACCCAAATGTCCGGCGTGTCTAAGAGTTTTACCGGCAAATCTAATTGGATGCTCATATCCAAGTTTCTTTTTGGAATAATCATCCTCAGTTCCGCCGAAGAACCATGTTGCCGTAAGTGCATGATAATCTCGTGCGTCGATATCGGTAAGGGCTTGTTCATCATTAGCCAATAGAAATACCACACGAGCTTCGGCCTGTGCAGAATCCGCCTGCAGGAATATTTCACCCTTATCGGGAACATACATTTGACGAATATCGTTACCAATGTCACCATGCTTAGTTATGGTTTGAAAAGCAACACCTAAAACTCTGTCTTTCTTCTTACCATTTTCATCTATTACTTCAACAATAGGTCGAATAGGTGGGTCTTGTTGTCCAGTAGAAGTGCGCCCGGTATCATTGCACAGAAAGAATGTTGTTCGCATCCGTTCATCATAATCAGGCATCGCCATTAGGTAATGCGACACTGATTTACGAACGCGCCTACCCTCTAAAACTAGTTCACAAATTCTTCTATGGGTTGGATTTTTTATGGCACTCTGTGAGTTAAGGAGTGCAGTAATTTCTTCCTCGCCGGTTCCTGATTTCCTAGGTAGTTTAAGATTATCGAATAGTAGAGTGGCGATTTGTGTGGGGCTATTGACATTAACTTCTGCGCCAACCAGATGAAATAGTTCATATCTAATTTTCTCATCCCACTCAATATACTTCGGTAGAAGAATATTGTCTCTAGTGTGTTTATCGACTCTAAAGCCGATGTTTTCCATTCCGAGATAGAGTTCGTGGAGAGGCATGATAAAGTTGGAGAAGTAATCTCGCATTCCAAGTTCATCGATATCGGCGTCCATTGCAAGGTCGATTTCCTTTGTAACACAGGAATCTCTCGCACATCCCAAGAGCAAGTCTTCGACTTTTCCGTGATACATTCCCTCGTCTTTGTAGAAAGGTTCTTCGGTAAAAAGACTGGTGTTGAAGGCGAGGTTTTTGGGGAGTTCAGGATTGATTGCGAAAGCCTTGAGCATAACATCTGAGGCAAGGCTTCGGATAATGAACCCCAATCGAGCAATTTTGTCTTGGTCATACTTGAAGTTTTGCCCAACGATATCGTTCTCTGCTAGAATCTGAGCGAGTAGAATCCACATAGACACCAGGTCAGAGTCTGGTATCTTACATACAGATTCTATTTCCCCCACATTCCATAGAGGAACTGTGAGTCCATGAAATGGAGTAAACGCAAGACCAACACAGAAAGGAATACACTGACCGCGCGCCTCGATATCTACTGCGGGTTTAGTGTAATTACGGTATTTCTCACGAAATTCGTGTAGCATGTATGAGTTTCGCGCGATTTGGAGATTACGGGGAGGAAGTTTTAAATCTGAAAAAGTTGCTTGACCGACGGCACGCTTAAAATCAAAGAGCATAATCTGCCGGTTCCAATAACCGACAAATTCCACATCCGTCGCTTGCCAACTAAGATGACAAGGATTATAGGTAGGAATGAACTTTCGTCCCATACCTAATAGTATTGAGCCACGATATTTATCTATCTTAGTTTTACCAGTTGTGGCCCATAGTGGAGTCTTGCCCAACCCAATAATTACGTTAGGTTGAATGGCATTTACTTCTTGTTGTAGTTCACTTACTTGTTGCTGTAAGTTAATGCCGTGTTGTTGAGCGCGCACGGCGAAGGGAATACTTTTCTTACCAGACTTTGGTGATGGGGGAACATGATACTTACTAACAGCAGTTTGCCAGCATTGTTCCCTACGTATACCAGCTTCTACCAAAAGGAAATCTAATTCGCGCCATTCTTTAGCAGCGAATAGCTTTCCCTTTTCTGCATCCTCATAGGTAGGGCATTCGCAAAGTATCATTACCTTTGCATTCACCGGACCCTGACCACAGATGTATTTATCGCCCATAGAGAAGATATCTTGATTCGTCGGAGTTATTGTCTTTCCAAGCTTTGGACTGTTGAATACGACGCGCTATATCTCTTTCGAGATAAGCAATCGCTTCATCTACCTTGGCATCCTTACCATCAATTCTATCTAGAACTGATAGTACAACTTCTAGTTCCTTTCTAGTCATTCTCGCTCCACTAAACTAATGATAAAAGGCATGTCTGGTTCATGAGTTTTCACTAGTTTCCATGTTGCTCCATATTCGTCTTTATATAGGAAGTGGTCTTCAGTTTCAGTCATTCTGCCGGCAATTAGTCTTCCGATTTCCAATCGTGGAAAGAATCTTCGGATGCGAGACTTTACAGAATCTATGAGAGATTCATAAAAGGGCGAGACTATTAATTCACTGAACTCAAACCCATAAGCTTGAGATTTTTCAGTGATGAGAATAAAACAAGTGCCCTTATCATCAAAAGCCATTCTCACAGTGGATGCAAATTCAGTGCATTGATATTGTTCACCTAACTACTCGTAGGTAGGTTCACATTGACTAGTAACAACAGCAATGTAACGCTTAATATGCTTTGGAGTAACGTAATCTATTTCTCTCATGACAAAAAGTCTCCTATTCTTGGCAGCGCCCAGTATCTTTCAATTAAAAATCCATCTGTATCGTAGACGGATTTCAATAATACAACATCTATTCTAGTAAATCCCTCCGGCACATCACCTTTGCACCGGAACCATTTACCAGTAGATATTTGCTGGACTAGTGTGTAGGAACCACAATACATGCGTTGTGCATCGTAGTCACCATCTAAGGCCGAGAGGGGGATAGTCCAGTCATTCATGATGTTTTATAGGTGTAGAGCCTCTCTAATGTTTCTTCCTAGCGTTGTGAGAGATGCTCTTTGAACTCTAGAGTTCTATCACAACCTTCTAGGAACTCTGTTTCCCAATCAGTAAGTTCCTCTGATGCTTCAGTTCTGAGAGCATCAATCCAACTCTTCAGAACTTCTCTTGTTTGTGGCTTCCAGATGTTTCCCATAAATCTCCTTATGACTTCCCAGGTTATTGCTCCTGTGGCTTTTTGTGGGGGAGTTCCTGAGAAGAGGACTCTTCTCTCGTCATCTTCAAAGAATTCTTTTTGTTTCGGATGCGGTTTCTAGATTTCCATATTACCCACACTGGTTTAGAAGCAGGTTGACCTTCATTAGTCAAATATAGCCAGTATCCATTCCATGAATACGTATTACGAGTAAATTGCCATATACGTTCACAGACTGGACACCATGCAGTAGTTTGAACTAATGATGACCTAATCGAATGAGAATCATGATTAGGGCATCTTTCCTGTCTCTTGCTCCGAAGCCAATCTATTCGTTTGATTGTAGCCACGGCGCTTCAGATGGTTTAAGGCTATTTGACGATTAGCACAATTAATAAAAGTAGGGTCCTCATAACAGGCGCGCGCCAGCTTAAGACTCTCCGATATGAATCCTAAGCTGACGTTGAAATACTTCGCCGTTCGTTGCATCGTCCACTTTTTCTCAATGTGGGACTGACGTAGGTGGAAAATTTCCACTATTGCTGCTCTCTCGTGCCACTTACTGCTCTTGTGGAATTTTTTCCTAAACGTCATGCCTCGTCCTCAATCACACGAATGCGAATAGCGCGAATGCCACGCTCGGGATGTTCCATCGTTAGAAACTCTACTTTCATTCCCTTCTTCAAATCAGGAAAACGCAGAGTATTCTGCAAAAGTCCTGACCAGTGGAAGAAAATACGAGTGTAGGGAATTTCTTTCGATGAGATGAATCCCCAACCTTTCGAAAGTTCCACCTTGATGATAATACCGCGAACAGGCTTACTGTTCTTAACAGGCATTTCATCTGCTATTTGTTCCTGTTCTTGAGGAACTTCGGGAACTTCAGGAGTTTCTTCAGTAGCACCAGAACCGAGAATACGCTGAATGAAAGTCATTACCGCAGTCCTTTCAAATTACTTCCTGTTATTTGGTTGTGGAAGTTTATTATCGGGCCAACTTCGGGCCATAGTTATATTAGTTAGAGTAGGGGCGGAGTAGGGAGAATTATATACGGCTCTAAGAGCTACGTCTCTCCCTACCCCTATTACTGACTAGTCCACATAACCATTTTTTGCTCTCGCCCCATTAAGTTGCATGAGGGTCGTGGAACTTAGGTTTAGTTTTCCAGTCAGTAAATCTTGTTAGTTTTCTTCTTCGTCTTCACTGAGGTCATCGTCTTCGTCTTCTTCGTCCTCAGCGATTTCATCTTCTTCGTCCTCGGGAGTTGCATCATTCACGAGTTCGTCGTCAGTTGTTGTTTCTTCTTCAGTAGAATCAGCTGCAAACATTCTAAGTGTCATTTCTCTGTCCTCTCTATTAGGGTTTCCGCGAGTAAGATATGCACCCGGCCGTCATGGCATCTTTATCATGACTTTCATTTCTGCCAGCATTCTCACCGTATCGTCATACGGCTAATGGTTCAGCAGACCCTTTGAAAATGGTTTTTATCTCAGGAATCAGCCGGGTGACTTGTGTTACGCCGCCTTACGATACTTATGGTTCACACGATTCACCGTGCGACCCTGATAAATATCGTTCTCAACGAATACGTCGATTTCCTTGCCTGACGATGCGTTGAGGTCGAAACGCTGTCCGGGGGTAACATCCACCCCGAATGACTGGAGATAACCAATAGCAAAACCAATAGCCTTGCTATTGAAATTCCAATCGATGGGAACTCCGGCGAACTGTGTGTCGCCATTGTCCGCATTCCGAATGATGGTTGCCTCGACGGGGTAGTTCGTCGAGCCGCCATCATTCGAGAGCTTCTCACCCACGTTATCAATACGCAGGCGATACCATGCAGGCGTTACGACGGTGCCGCGTCGTAGGTCTTTCTCCGAAAAAACAACAGTAGGCATTTCTCAGTCTCCTTAGCGTGTGAAGCTAGATAGATTGTTTGGGGTTGTTGGTTGTGTGGTTGTTTGTGTTGCTATTTCTCCTTTTAGTTTGGCTATTGCTGGTGTTAAGAATTCGGTATAAATCGGCTTGTCTCCGAATTCTATTTTAGCGGGAAGGTCTAATGCGGTGCGCGCAAAGTCGATACCCGAATGATGCGTATACATCACTAGGTTGCCGGGAGTTCCTTCGATGAAACCTTTTTCATAACCGAAGTGATAAACCTCGGTGCAATAAGCAGGCATTTTTGCAGCCACTCTCTTACCGGCAGTGACGATAGTTCTGCTCAGGACTTGTTGATTTTGCACCATCTTTGTGACTTCCATCACATGAGCAATCAAGATGATGTTGACTTTCTTTCCTTGAGACTTTTGGTAGCTCTGGATGTCCTTTGTCAGTGCGATTAGTTCGTTTAGTGCTGAAGACTCAGCATTGTAGTCTTCAATTTCATTGATTGCAATACCAGCAATAGTTCTGCCCGCATCCGCGCCCGATTTGCGTGCGCCAGTTTTAAGTTTGAGTGTTTGTCGTAGCGTCATGTCCGCACATGATGTTAATGAGTCAAACACTAGAGTAGAGAAAGGGCAGTTTAACTGGAATTGCTCAAGCTTGTTGCGAGCACCATTCCAATCTTCATAGTCATCGTATTGAATCAGCTTAGGATTGATTCCCCACTTACGCATGGGAACCATGATGCCCTGCATCTTCCTATCCCAGCTAAACCAATACTGTGGTGTTGGGAATGATAATGCTTGTGTTGACTTCCTAGTTCCGGGTTCACCTTTGAGCATGGCATAAATCATCTCAGGGTCTATGGTAGACATATCAGGCATCGTTACTCCATGAAAAGTTCGGTCAATGCGTCGCTCTCAGGGTCACTCACGCCGCGCGTGCAATCGGGGCAATGAGGTTTAGTTAGGGTCATGGCAATCTTAGTCATGACCATAGGCTTACCACAGCGATTACACTCGCAGAGTTTGCCTTCGACAAGTTCTATTCGGTAGTAAGTTGTGCAGTCTGGTAACTGACACTTGAAGACTACAAATTTCTTACCGAGTGTTACTTTCTTGAAACGATGGAGATGACTAGATTTCTTCGGCATAATTATTCCATTTGACCGATTACGCCTTGAATTTTTTCCCTTATTTTATCAGTCTCGTCCAGAATAGCTTCGGTCGACTTAAAAACAGTCGAATCAGTTCTTCGTTGAGACTGTATTGTATAACAATTCATGCGGATTTGCCGCACTTCGTTCCACATCTCTATCCATTGCGCTCTAGTCAGACTCATTTTCTTCCATCCTTTCAATCATCATATCTACAGTAGCCTCATCACAGAATAATGCATCTCGCGCAGAGATGGATTGTGCCATGATAAATGAATTCATTGGCGAAGTTCGAATAAGAAATCGAACTAGTCGCGCTAGTGCGAGTAATTCTTCATTAGTCATTGGTTATCTCCAAAAACAACAGTTCGTTCTACTCGAACAACACGTATTGGATACTTACCATCTTCTGTCATCTTTGTTTTTATGTGATGGTAAGCGTCGCTGAGTTTGTTTTCCTTGTGAACGTAGACCCAATTGTGCGGGCCTAGTTTCACTTCTATGTGATACTTTATCAAAATCACCTTTCCATTGAAAACCACAATGAGTGCAGCGGTCAATAGCAACAGCATTCCAGTGACTACACGACGAGCAGTTCCACTGGATACTCATTCTTTCTCCATAAATGTCACATAGACCATTGCTTTATCGGAGTCTTTTATTTTAAATATTGAGCGACCATCAATAGTCATGATTATTGGTTTACGATTTTTAATTAGTTCGATTTGTTCGGCAGTTAACTCGATTGCGAAATAAGGAATTTTCCTACCTTCCTTAGTTATTGGACTATCCGCAACAAATCCTGTTTTAATTGTAAGGTCCATTTAGATATCCTCGAAGAACTCTTGCAGTAGTTTGTCTACTTTTTGTAAGTTGAATTTCTTTACGAGGACTTTATTCTCCTCATCTTCTCCAATTGCTAGAGTTTCGAGTTCTTCAGGACTGAGTAGACCTAGAACTCTATCTACAAATTCCAAATCCTCAGCCCATACTATTGGCACGGCGTAATTAGTATGGTCCGCTTGATTACCGCTATCATGGCTAATGAGTTCAAAAGCCTTGAATAGCGCGGGATGACTCTCAGCAGTTACTAGTATTACGTCTGATTTCATGCTTCCTCCTCATTCGAAGGATTCCATTCCGGTCCTACGTAGAAGTTCAGTTTCAGGTTCTGCTCGCGCATGCCTCTATCCGATGTGCAAACATCTCCTTCATAGAAGACGCAGTTACTGTATTTGTTCTCACAGTTGTTGAAGTTAGGGGGCCAATGGTCTGCTTCGTTATAGCTCAGCATCTGATAGGCATAAAATGGTAGTATTTCTGACTGCCATTCTATGAGTCTATCAGCCGAATAGCTTACCATCGGCCGCGTGAATTTCTCTGCTGCTTTCAGCGTAGTTTGGAACCCGATTTTGTTGATGATGACATTGCGCGTGCCCATGATATGACACTGACCCATGAACTGGTTATTCATTGAGTTAGTGTCACGACGTTGCTTCATTGTCTTGTGGTCTACAGAGTAAATACCCTGATTAGTATCTACGACCCAATCGAGTTTTGCTTTCCAGAGGATACGAATCTCATCATCCTGATAGAGAACCTTGCTCTTAATCACTTCAACTTCTAATGGAACCCAATAGTCATTGATGTAGTGAGCGAAGTATTCTTCACACGTTTGTAGTGCCCACTTCCATCCAATACGGGATGGACTAGTAGTGCTTTCAGGCGGTGTGTTCTTCACGCCTGGAAATTCATTGACAGGATGTCCACATGGTGGTTTAGGAAAATCATTAGATGGAACGAAATCGGTGCAGTGTGGACAACCACGAATATATAGCTCTCCTGCCGCCATTCCATAAGCTATACATTGCTCTCGATTCATTCCTTGAATCTTCAGCTTATAGAATGTTTCGAGCACCTTATGAACAATACTCCCACACTCTAACGAGTTTGATTTACCATTGATACTCGTTAAGCGAAGATTAAATCGAAAGTTAGTCATTCGAGGACACGCCATGAGCGACGACAGTAATGTCGCGTCCATGACTATGTTCTTCTTAGGAGCAGGAATGATGTCCATTATTTTGTTATTGAACTCTCTCCGGTTCATCAATAAAGATGCAGGTATCAATCAGGCCTTCTACTGCTAATTGATACCAACCCTCTTCCATTGGTTCGTCAGCTAATGTAAATATTTTAACGATAGTGCCTCCGTCTGGCATTACGTAGACCCATCCATACCCAACCTTAAGTTGAGGTAGGTTCTTGGTCAGCACTGATATGCTGTATTTGGGGACGGGATACGCCACGAATTTTAGTTCCTTTGCAGAAGTAAAGAACATCTTCTACCTTATTTGGTTTAGTGAAATACAGTTGAACTAGTTCCTTGCTCTCGACCAACTTTTCGAGAATCTTCATGAATTGCGGTCCCTCGAAATGGACAGGATTGATACTGCCCATAACTTTTCGCGCCAGAGCACTTCTCAAAAGTCCACCATCTGTGTATTGCATGATAGACTTTATGGCGGCGATGATTTCCTCATCCGTTCTCATTGACGGTCCCACAACCAATCGCGCCAAAGGGGGTGGTTCAGATAGTAACTAACAGACATACCTCTGGTATATGCCCGCCTCTGAAGTTCCTCTTTCTGGTATTGACAGGGCGCGCCAGAGTGGCATACACTCCTTTTTTCTCTTTAGTCTTATTTATTACTCGTTTATCGAAGGTGACTGATGGCATGTTTCAATCTTTTCTATTAGTGCAATTTCAAATATGTCTGAGATTCTGATTGAATCTCTTGGCCATATCTAACAAATCTTTGTCCGAGAAATCATGTATTCTAAGTTTATTTAGTTCCAATTTCATTAGAAATATTTGTGCTGCCAAGCTACTAAGACTAAAAATGAGAGTGTAACAATTGTGCCATTAAAATAACTCCATTTCATTAACTGATGGCATAATGTTCAATCCTACTCTACTCCTTTTTCACTCTACTTCCCTCAACTAAGAGGTGCCGCCCAGCAGTAGAGTAAAGGTTAGCGCATGAACCTCCAGAATAGAGTAGGATTCAACACTCTACATTCCTACCATCAATGGTTTAGGCTGCTTTGGCCTAATGCTAGCTTTTGCAGTGATGTTAGTCTTACCAGTCTTCTCGCGCTCTCTCTGCTTCTTATTGAAATTAGCTACGATATTCTGTGCTAATTCCTTGCCTATTGCTGCCTCATTCCAACTGGAAGCTTGACCTTTGTTCATAGCATTGTGGAATTGATTACGCTTACGTTCCACAATACCGTCCAAGTGTTCATCGATAGTTCCTTCTGCTTGTGCATAAGAACCATTGACGAATGATGATGTCTGTCCAATACGAATGAATCGACCCTCTGCCTGTTCTTCATTCGCAGGATTCCACTGACGCTCATGCATTACGCAGTCTGCGCCAGTCTGTAGATTTAATCCCTCTCCCGCGGCTAGTGTAGACGCAATGAGAAGCGCGCGTGGTGATTGATTAAACTTCTCTTGAACTTCAAACCTTTCCTCAGCAGACATAGCGCCTGTTAGTTTCATAACAGGCATGATGTTGCCGTATTTCTCTGTTAAGTTATTCAACAGGATGCGCCCGACGTCCTGATGATGCACGAAGATAACTAACTTGCGGTCAGTTTCTTCTACGAACTCCTCTACAAATTCCTCTGTCGCAGGAACTTTCGCGAGTCCTGTAATATGCCGCATCCTAGCCATCTTAGCTAGTAGCTCCAATCCATCAAGATTCTCTTCTCCTCCGAGAACCTTGTCGTTATACCACTTGACGAAATCAGATTCTTCCTCGTCATAGGTATCTTGCTGGATTGAATCGAGTTGAACGTGTAATTTCATTCGATTGACCAGAGGAAGTTCTTTCATTACCTCTGTTCGCTCGAATCGAATGACGATATCTTTAATGAACTCCTTAAACTTCTCAGGGTTCCTAATGCCACCTTCCTTACGACTGGAACCTTCCCAATAGTATTGGACCCAGTTATCAAGGAACGCCTGATTACTATGGAACTTAATGGGGTCCATCATGTTCAACACAGGGAAGAACTCACTACCACGATTTTTCCACGGTGTGCCGGATAGCGGGATAACCTTAATTTCAGGATTCCCTACTAACTTACGGACTGCCTGTGTGCGACCTGAATCAGCATTCTTGATTTGCTGACATTCGTCCATCACAACGAGCTTAATCCCAAGCTTCTCCAGTTTCTCACGAGGGAATACACGGAGAAGGTCGTAACTAATAATGTAGGACTTGAGTCCAGGGAATACATAATCTTTGCTGGTAGTGATTACCATTGGTAGGAAGTCTGGGCCTAACCACCGGAAGATTTCCTTGAACCACTGGAACTTGATACCAGACTTCACTACATAGAGAACAGGACAAACCTTCTTAGCATGGAAATGAATGTATGCGAGCGCGCATACTGTCTTTCCTAGGCCCATCTCATGAAATACACCAGCACCCTTCTGTGCTGCTAGTGCCATTTCTACGAATGCGGCAGACTTGACTTGGAAGTCGAATAAGCGAAACTCTCCACAGTTATTGCACTTATTCTTGTCCCAATCATGCTTGCAGTTCTTGATTTCTTCTTTCCAACCATTACTAACCAGCGTTTCGAATGGCGTGCCGCGCTGGAATACTTTCGTTATGATATGAAAACAGTCCAACGTGATTAGCTTGACTGTATCACCTGTCTTATTGACAGTATTAACAGAGAACCTCTCGATTGCGACCTTACCGCAATCGGGGCATCTGTCTTGAAGTCTCGTTATCTTGTATTTTGGACGTCGAATAATTTCTTCATCGAAGTCCACTTCAACAGTAGCGTCACTACGAATAGCATCGATAATGGCAGGTGTCAGTGAGAGATTAGAGCAGGGGAATGTATTATCACAACCAATTTCCCTAGCCTTTGCGGCCCATACTTCATCATGATCATGACGTGGGCAAAGCGCGTGCGCTACTTCATGACGAATAGTGTTTATCACTTCGACATCTGGGTGAATATCGATATGATGAGCGTTCAGGATAATGACCTTATCCTTGTATGAGCACAGCCCTAAGAATGCTTGATTAGGGTCGGTGGTTTGACGCACGCCCCAATCATTAAGGCCATACTTATTCAGTTCCTCACGACAGAGTTGTGAAGCTAATAGTCTATCCATTAGTAGTTTTCTCGTATTTGATTAGTAGGAACCCACTTAGAGAAGCCTGGAGCATGGGGCAGATGTAAATCCTTAATACATTCCTCTACGGGCCAGCCTTTTGCAATGTGCTCATGAACAGTATATTTATCCACATCATTAGTGGATTCAAATATTTGACAGATTGAAAGATAGTTATAGCGGTCAGTCATTAGGACCGACCACTTAGTGGCGCCCTTACGTAGCACGCAAATAGTTATTGTCTTCATTAGTCTCTCGGGTCAGTCACTGAGTTGAGATAGTTCTGATATTCCTCAGTATGTTCGCCCAACATCTTATGGTCGCGCAACATGATAGCGTGATATGACACGGGACCGCCAAAGAATCTTTGTTTACATGTTGGGCAGTAATAGACTCGATGTCCGAGTTTTTTCATTGCGTCGAGGAAGTCATCTTCAGTCATTATTTCTCCTTAGTGATGCCTTAATCTGATTACCAATAAGATTACCGATAACCAATGCAGGGATTATCCACAGTAGGTCCAACTAGGTGAATGTAATCATTGAACAGTAGCCTTCGCAGCCTCAAGACTCTTACGCAATGCAATCTCAGCATCAGCCACGCTAATGCCCTTCGCAATGCACAACATCTGTAAAGTAGCTTCGTTAACGCCAAGTCTAAGCGCAGCGTTACGAAGTTCCACTTTATCGATTTTCGTTGACTTCTTGATAGCCTTAGGTCCTTTAGGAGTCTTAATAGGCGCAACAGGCTTAGGAGTGTAGTTGATATCAAGTAGCTTTAATTTCTCACGTTGTTCTTGACGTAAGAAATTCGATACCCCATTGAGGTATTGCTGTGCAGCACGCTGTTTATTGGACTCAGCGATAATTTGCTCGCCTAATCCGAATATTACGCCCTTGAAGTGATTCAATCGCTCAGTAACAACCTTAGCGATTGCGAATGCCTTATCATCCTTAGCGATTGATTCGTCCGCCTGTATAGCGCGCACGATGTCTTGAATAGCTACGGTTTCAGAATTAAATACATCAGTTCGCACTTGGACTGACGTATCTATTTTCTGTGCTGTGATGATGGTTTCCGATGCGGTAGCTACATTAGTCCTAATACGTTCCTTGGATTCCTGTAGTGATTTTTCTTCGTAGTCTAGACAGTCCTGGCAAAGCTTCTGTCCATACTTGAATGTAATGGCGGGATTTTCTTCACATGATTGACAGAGTAGAGTCTTGTCAATATTGATAGGTGCTGGCGCGCTATCTGTAGTGGGATTAGATGATGTAGCAACAGGAAGCGCGCCTGTTTCACTTGCATTAGTGACAGTAGTCTCAGTTACATTAGTTGTCATAATTGGCTCAGTTACAGGAGGTAGTTCCGATTTAGCTTTGTTTAGTGCTGCGAGTATGGCTAGTGCGTTCATAATATTAGTGTCTCCGAAACTGGACAGTGCTCTGGACTACAAGAGTGCAAGTTATGTGCCTAATGCCATACCAGGGGATACCACCACTATTAGTGTGTCAATTTCCTGACACCCCAATATGTAGTGTGCTTACAATAATGTAAATTCAAAAGCTTGGAGAATAATCCAATTACCTGAATGTCCACTTTTGAGGACAATTATATAATCCTATTACGACTAAACGCCTAATAGTTATCAATATTGATAGTGTGCATAAATCAATTCAGGGGTAAATCTTTGCCCTTTCCAAGCCTATTCTTCGCTCTTTCGTGGCCCTTTCCATGCCGACTGAAATCAGGCCGGGGGCGCTAAGTGCCTCATTTTGAAGGGCTTACGGGCTTTTCTTCGAACCCCCTATATATACTCCCTCCTGTAGATGCCTATATAATCACCTAAAGTGGACACTCTTATATGTGGGTTTTTAGTGATTAATATTATGTAAAAATATATAAAAAATAGAATAGAACAAAACCCCCTAAAACACTGTCCACTTTAGGTGATTATTGGTGTCGGTAGGGTGGGGAGTATATACACCCCCAAGCGACCGAAGCGACCTAAGTGCCTCTGAATGAACGACTTACGGCGAGCCCGGCGATTTCATTCGGGTAGGAAAGAGGTCGGAAACGACCGGGATTGGGCAGAGAAACGGCAGAGAATTACCCCTGAATTGATTTACGGAATTTTAGCAATAGTAGTCCTACATATAATATTAGTTGGTTGGGCCGATTGCCGATTCTAGGATGGCTCTGGGATGCCTCTAGGAACGAATAAGAGAGGCAAGGTGCGCGCGAAACGAGTAGGGGGATATCAGAAGTAGGGTGGGGCTGTGGAAATCGCCTCCTAGAGCTTCCTAAGAGGACTTTCGTTATAGGGGCGAAGATAATATAATATTGGTCCTAAGTAGTTTTAGCGATAAGCAGTAAATTTCCTACCGTAGGTAGGACTATCGCGATAAGCAGTTGGGGACGGAGACTCTAAATGTCAATTTACCCAAAAAATTTAACTTGAGGATTTTGCGCTCGGCTTAGCGCTTTTTGCGTAGTGGCTTAGGCTTAGCAGCTTTTGCTTCGATGCTCTAACCGAATTAGCTGCAATATGAGAGGTTTCCGGTGAGAGCAATCTCCTCGGCGAGATAGACCCTATCCGAGTTGAGATTTTCCGCGATTGTTTTGGCGAACTGCAAATCTCTTTCGATGTAACCGAGGAGCTCGTGAATCTTGTCTCCACAGGCATCCTCATTCTGAGATTGAATTGCCAATGTGGCAATCGAGCGGAGGCGTTCGCGAACTGCCTCAATTCCATTTGTTGCTTCGTCGTATCTTGTCATCTTGGTATCTCCCTTGCCGACACAGTCTGACAGTCTGGGGTATCGTATTGTCATTAGTTATCTCCAGTTTATAGAGTAGCGGGGACCGGATGTCTAGTCCAGTCCCCTGTCTAGCTCTGTGTTACGCCGTGGCGGTCTGCGCTGCGAGCAGGGCATCAACCTGCTTACGCGCCATGTCTTCCGAAACTCCCAAACGAATGAAGTCTCGAATCATGCGCTCTTTGATATCCTCAGGGGATACCTCAGATGGACGGTGCGGCGCCAATGCAGCCTGATAGGCGTTCGCGCGCGCGTTAGCCTTCAGATTGTCATTGACAAGTGAAACGAGGTTCCACTTTTTTTCCTCCAGAATTTTCGCAGCCTCTTCCAACGTTTCGGCTACGACGAATTCGAACGGCTTCTCTTGCTTCTGCCCTCGTTCTGCCTCGACCGGGGAATTCTCTGGAACTGTGAAAGTGAACTTCGCGACTTCGCGCTTCATTTTTATCATCCTTCTAGTTGGGCACTATTGCCCACGGATTGAATTGTCTCACGAGTCGGGGCGGATGTCAAGTCTTTCACTCGCCCCAAACGATGTTTTTCACTTTTTCTTGCTCCCTTCCGGGCTCTACCTCTCTGCCCTACAAACTACTTATCGGCCTGCGCCCGGGTTCCTTTATACCATTGTGGGATTCTACAATATTAGTGTGAAGGACTGTGTTGTTATGGACTATGATTGTCATAATGTAAAGTTTTGTGAAGGGTTCTTCACATTATTGCTCATGGTTGCACGTTCCTTCCCTGCACAAGGGGCACACCCCTACGCGTAGAGTCTCATCATTGCACACTATTTCGGGATATCGAGACTGCGCGTCGGGTCTTATTTTAACTCGGGTCCTGTTAAAACTCAATGGGTCCCATATTTATTGGGTCCCATATAATGAATAAAGAGAGAAAAATAGGATAGAGAAATAATATAATTGGGAAGTTCAGAGTGATTGACAGGCGGAGGGAACTGTGCTAGACTCCGGTCAGCTACTGGTGTAGACTGAAATGCTGATTATATAAGTAATAACTCATCATTTAGGTGAGAACCAATTTAGGTGAGAACCGACAGGGAGAACACACATGGCATCTCAGGCTACAATCACGGCGAAGATAGGACCAGGGGCAACTGCTACTGCACAGGTTTGGACTGGACTTAAGAAGTTTCATCTGAACCTTGGTGGAAAGAATACCCTAGAAGTATCAGGAGACCAGGGCGAGGCAATCTACGACGTGAACGCGACAACTACTCTTACCTGCACTATCACTGCGGGTGGGAACGCTACTATCGTCGTCTCTCAGTAGAACGAACAATGCCAATGGGAATTGTTTCAGACGATGAGTTTGAGGCAGAACTAAACAATAGTTCTGTCTCTCGACCCGCGCCCGCTTCAGTAATAGTGAATATTGAGAGAGGACGTGGAGAGGGGAATGTCGAAGTTCCTAATTCTCTACGTCAGATTATTGGTGAGACTCATCAAACTGACGGAAGACAAGAAGCACTAGCATTAGCGAAGGAATTCGGTATATCCCCTTCATCTACTAGTGCTTACGCGGTCGGCGCTACTTCAACTGCTTCATATAATGAACCTGTAAAGAAAAATGCTGATGTTGTTAATGATGCTAAGATGCGGGTAGCGACGCGCGCGCGCTCGAAAATGATGACAGCAATGAAACATATTACTGATGATAAACTAAGAGATACTAAGCCGAGAGAACTTGCGGCTATTGCGAAGGATATGTCGGCAGTCATAAAGAATATCGAACCTGAAGAGAAGTCTGGACATAACGGTGAAGGCGGTCCAACTTTTATCTTCTATGCTCCTCGCATCATTGAGGAAAAACACTTCGATGTAGTTCACGCGAAGGAGTAACATGGCTACGACTCTCCTAACAATCGGTCCAGTGCATACACTAACACAAGATGCGATTTATGCATTACCAGCGCGCGCCTGTAGAATGCAACTCACGGGTGCTGCAACAGGATTGGACATAGCGTTAGATGTTGCCATGACTGGGCCAATCCAATACGCTGATGAAGATTGGGAAACTGCTGGTGCATACGAAACTGGAATCCCCGTTCAAGGTGGATTCGTTCGTGCTACTGGTGGTGCAGCGAATGTCGTATTAGCAGCAGTCTAACGACATACGCCTATGGACATCTCAGGCGCCCAGACAGCAATACTATTCGGTGTTATCGCTAACTTCGTCGCACTAATTACATTAGGCTGGAAGGTCAGCAGGTTCATGTCTCACATGGAATTCAAAGTGGATTTAATGTGGACAGACTACAGCGAACGTAATAAAAGACGTGCATCGCGCCGGCAGAGAATGTTTGGAGTAGCTGACGACCATCTTGCAGAACCAGAAGGAGAATAGGAATGGAATCAATTTTTCTAGCATTAACTATCCTCGCAGTAACCCAACCCCCTGGACCTACTCTCAACCCTGGTCAAGTCTTCGCATTCGACTATTTGAAAGACGATTTAGCGAAATGGTCAATCACTCGTTTTGAGAGACGTATTGACAATGTGAAGTGGGAAACAGTTCCACTATCCGCCGGCACAGAACAACCTCCATCCGGCGAACCTCCTGTTATTCTGGTTACTTATACCAGCGTCCCGCCTGCACTTACTACCGGAACACATACTCTCGATGTTCGCGCATGTAATGCGTCATCTTGTAGTCAGCCATTGACTCTAGGATTCAACGCACAGTTGGAACCAATTCCGGTTATCAACATCAGGATTCAACCTGTTAAGCCGCCATCTGACTAATGGCCTTTGATAAGGGCTTCTGGAAGCCTAATCCTAAGCAAGAAATATTCTTAGCACTACCCACAACTATTAAAGAGGCGTTTTACGCCGGTGGAGCGGGTAGTGGTAAGTCAGATGTTCTATTAGTCTATGCACTAGTTAGAAAATGGTATCAGAATTCGCGTTTCAAGCAAGTGTTCATGAGGCGAACGTATCCTGAACTAAAGAACGAAATCATCCCGCGTAGTCGGGATATATTCTTAAAGTTCGGTGCTACTTTCAATAAGTCCGATATGGCGTGGACCTTTCCGCGCGAAGACCAATTCGGTGGAACTGGATTAACTAATCTCGGAGCAATAATATTCCTAGGTCACTGTGAGCATGAGGACGATGTTCACAAGTATGACTCAATGGAAATTAATCTTTATACTCCCGATGAATTAACTTCGCATACTGAGTTTATTTATCTCTATATTGGATTTACTCGTGTTAGAACTAGTGACCCTACACTACCTGCAATTATTAGGGCAGCAGGAATGCCTGGTGGAGTAGGGCACACATTCGCGAAGAAGCGGTTTGTTGACCCATATAAGAAGGGTGGTAAGGTAATCATAGGTCGGGGTGGAATTAAGAGAATCTACATCCACTCTACACTTGCTGATAATCCTCACATCGACCCAACTTATGCACAGTCTTTAGAAGCATTACCAGAAGCTGAGAAGAAGGCAAAGAAATACGGGGATTGGGATTCATATCTTGGACAGGTATTCGATGAGTTCCGTGATAGATTATATCCCGACGAACCAACGAATGCTGTTCATAAGATAGCACCATTCGATATACCAAGTTGGTGGCTCAAAATCGTAACAATCGATTGGGGCTACGCTGCGATGAACTATGTTACCTATACTGCAATATCACCAATGCGACGGGTATACACTTATCGAGAGCAATTTTGGTTAAAGACTAAGATTGCTGAATGGGGGCCACTAGTTAGGGCATACATCGAGAAGGAAGACCCTAAAATAATTATTGTATGTAAGTCTGCTTCACAAGACCGAGGACAGGAACATACAATCCAGTCTGATATCGAATTAGCTCTTGGTCGAAGTATTGAGCTAAGTAGTAATTCAAAAGGTAGTCGTGTAGACGGCAAGATGCTAGTCCACGAATATCTTAGATGGAAGCAAAAGCCACAACTACCCGCGCAAGAAATACCGCCATACTCGGAAGAGATGGCAATGTGGATTTACCGTAATAAAGGACAAATTTCTTACGAGAATTATTTAGCACTATATCATCCCCCCGAAGAGGAAATTAATCTTCCTAAGTGGCAAATATTTTGTTGCGATGAAGAACAGCATGAAGGACACGAATTTTGTTGTCCTACCATGATTGAAGGAATCAAGGCTTGCACATACGACAAGCCAAAGAATGATAAACCAGCAGAAGATGTAGCAGAGTTTCCAGGGGATGACCCTTACGATAACGCTCGTTACATGCTGGACCGGGTTGAAAGATACTTTGAAGAAGCAGCAGAAGAATTTGAAAAGATTCAGAAGCAAGAAGAACTTCTTCAAAAATTACTAAATTCACAGGACTGGACGGCCTTCTATCGTAACATGAAGGTCAATGAGAAAACGAATATCGGTCCTGCTCCAATGGTAAGATATAGGAGACACTAATGTGGTTAATTAAATGGATTAAAGAATATCAAACAATGAAACTAGAACTTCAGGAACGTAGACAAGCTCTTAGAGTTTGTGAATCCTGCGAAACACTGAAGCACCAGCTAGAAATAGTGAATCACAATAATAGAGAACTAGTCGCACAAATACTGAAGGAAGACCCTATAGAGACTCCGGTAGAACGAAATCTTCAACCTATACTTCCTAAGCGTCATGTTCCCTGGTCTGTGAGACGACAGGAGCTAGAAGCTAACGACAGAGCTACTGCACAACTAAAGCGTCAACAGGCCGAAGAGATTAGACCAACTGCTGTAGATAGTCCACAAATAGAAGAACTAGAAGCTGACGTATTAGGGGCGACACAAGCAAAAGCAGGTATCTAATTAGATGCCACAAGATGTAAGTCCATCACAGGCTGCACAGCAGAAGATGCTCTCTAAACAGGGACCATCTATGCGTGCGCCTACTAAGATGGAGCGCGCCGGTAATATCCTTCGCAGTGTATATGAAGGTGCGGCGCAACAGCCTATTGTTCGTATTGCGGACATGCTAGGTTTGAGTGATATCGGTGGAATAGTCCGTAATTGGGATGCTCCGCCTACTATGAAACATGGAGCTATGCCTGCTGGCCCATTTAAACTAGGGAATAAATCTATTCAACTATTGGATGATGCTATAGGACCAGCAGCTAATGCGTCTGGGGAATCTATGGCTTCAATAGAAGCACTAAACAGAATGAAAGGAATGAAGAATCGTGGAGAACGTTATGTAGTTCGTCGTGGTGGAACTACTAGAGATTTGATTGGTCCAGAAGCTGTAGATTATTCTCCAAGACCTGGTGAGGAATATGGTGTCATGGGAAGTGATAATCTCTTCAGACTTCTACAGAGAGGCGGTAGATAATGTTCCGTTTCTCTCATATGTTCAATACTGGTCCTTCTCAGATGTGGATGCGTCAAAACATACCACGCGCGATTGAGGGGGAAGAACAGCAACCAATGCAAGCCGCTGTCAATCCAGTAATGGCTATTCCAAATAGTATTCGTCAGTTTCAATTGGGAATGGCTGACGAAAGAAATCTAGGAATGCTACGGTCCTTATACGGTCTAGACCAGAACGTTAACGTGAAGGGTCGAAAGTATGCCCGCTAAATCAGGAAAGCAATATCGTTTCATGCAGGCGATGGCGCATGGCGATAAAAAGAAGGGCGTAGACACTGGTCCTTCAAAGAAAGTCGCAAAGGAGTTTATCGATAAGACTCCTAAAGACAAACGCAAGAAATTCTCGCGTAAGGGCTAATGCCTAAGAAATATTCGGAAGAAATACAAACTCTCCTTAAGACCGTTGTAGACCATTACAACGATGAGGACCGTGCTGTCCGTGAAATGCAAATACGCCAATGGCGTAGACTAAAGTTAATGTGGGAGGGTTTCGTCAATACTTGGTATAGTGAAGTCGCACATGATTGGCGTATCTGGGACCAGCAAACTGATGATTCGTCAACTGACCAAGGCTACTATGACAAACCAGTCAATGTATTCCGTGCCTATTTGGAAACGATTATCGCTGCTCTTTCTGTTACTGTTCCTCCTGTTACCTGTTATCCTGATGACGCTGATTCGCCGCTTGACCTACTTACTGCAAAAACTGGAGACAAGATTGCGTCGTTAGTTTACAGACATAATGATGTAAGTCTTCTGTGGCTTCATGCTCTTTTCATCTATTGCACTGAAGGTATGACTGCATGTTATTCATATCCTAAAGAAGATGAGAGTTACGGAACATACGAAGAAAAGAAATACGAAGACTATCCCGAGGACCATCAACTTTCCACTTGTCCGAACTGTGGCTATGAACTGGAAGACACTATTCTAAATAAGGATGAACTTGAAGATGAATTCATGCCTTATGAAGAAACTGATACAGAACTGACAGCACAGACTGAGGACCTCATGCCTCTTGACCCATCTATGATGGACATGTGTCCATCGTGTGGGGGGCAAATCATTCCTTCGCTTGAAGAAAAGACTTTCATTGTAACTCGTCTCGTTGGAGTTACACAGAAGGTAAAGACGCGAATCTGTCTGGAAAGTTATGGCGGATTATATGTCAAGGTAAACGCGCAGGCGCGCCGACAGGAAGAAACACCATATCTGTTCTACTGTTACGAAACTAACTCTGCAAACGCAATCGAAAAATTTCCGCATTTGCATGGTTCCAAGTTTGACTATCCTGCTGTCTTGAAAAGTCAAGGAGCGTATGATGCCTACGAACAATGGGGAAGACTCCCCTTTTCGTATATGGGCGCTTATCCTGACGATTCTGTTACTATTAGGAACTGTTGGTTGCGGCCTGCTGCTTTCAATTACCTTGCGGAGGATGATGCCAAGAGATTAAAGAAAGAATTTCCAAAGGGAGTTAAGGTAGTCTTTGTTAACGAAGACTATGCAATGGCAGAACCAGAAGTCTTAGATGACTGCTGGACTATTGTTTATAATCCATTGGCCGATTTCATTCACTTCGAACCACTTGGATTACTGCTTGTTAGTATTCAGGAAATTACTCAGGATATTATTTCTCTTACTGTTCAAACTATGGAACATGGAATAGCTCAAACTTTCATTGACCCCGAAGTTGTAAACTTCGACCAATATCGACAAACTGAATCTATACCTGGCGGCATTTATCCTGCGAAACCTAAGTCTGGTAAGTCACTTACGGAATCCTTCCACGAAGTAAAAACGGCTACTCTTTCTCAAGAGATTATGCCGTTTGCTGATAAAGTTCAATCTCTCGCTCAATTAGTAGTTGGTGCTCTACCATCATTGTTTGGTGGACAGATGGCCGATACTAGAACTGCATCTGAATACGCAATGTCACGTAGTCAAGCACTTCAAAGACTACAAAATACTTGGAAAATGTTTACCGCATGGTGGAGAGTCATCTTTGGTAAGGTGATTCCTATGTATATGCGAGAACTACAGGACCACGACGAACGATGGGTTGAAAAGAATCAACACGGTAAATTCGAAAACGTGTTTATTCGTCGTGCGGAAATGGAAGGAAAGATTGGTC
>Ga0187893_10004357_pt1 | contig 27104 bp, 27 predicted proteins | sample MA1701074metaG_FD_139574 | JGI IMG/M metagenome (GOLD analysis project Ga0187893, IMG submission 139574) | White microbial mat communities from a basaltic lava cave in the Kipuka Kanohina Cave System on the Island of Hawaii, USA - MA170107-4 metaG ... | reverse complement strand
CGCCGCCGCGACCGGTCGGGCGCGCGGCGTCACCCGGATCGCTCCGGGTCAAAACGTTCGTATGTGCGCCACGATGCTGCGAATCTGATCATCGGTCAGCCGCTTCTCCCACGCGGGCATGGTGGCGATCTTCCCCATGTAGGCGCCCCCCTTCTTGATGATCAGGAACAGATAGTCGTCGGGAAGTTGGTTCATGTACTCCTTGTCGGCGAGCGTGCCGACGTGGGGACTGAAACCGCCCCGGTGTCCTTCCCCGCCGTCGCCGCGATAACCGTGGCAACCGGCGCACATCTGGTCGTAGATCCGCTTGGCCTCTTCCATGTCCGTCTGTGCCGTGGCGGTCATCGACACGACGGTGGACAGGATCGTAGCGATCGCGCTCGGAAACTTCATGCGTGGTCCTCGGAACCGCGAGGGGGACGGCCAACCGGATAGCGCTGGCAACCGTATCACACCTTACCCGAGGGCCTCAAGGCGCCGCGACAAGGCGGGCGGCGTACTCGGGAAATGTTCCCGCGCTGCGCAGCTCTCTCTGCTGCGGTGCAACGCAGTGAGTGGAATCCGCTGCCCACCACCGCCACGAAGCCACGATCACGGCAGGATCGAAAAGTCCACCGCCTGCTCGGTGATGAACTCCAGCAGCGCCGGCGTACCCTCGCGCGTCTTGGCGACGGCGCGCTGGATCGCCGGGACGATCGCATTCGGTTCGGTCACGCGCTCACCCCAGCCGCCGAGCGCTCGGGCGAAGTCGGCGTAGTTGCCGCTGATGTCGGTGGAGCGGTACTTCTCGGTGGCGACTTTCATGATCTTCAGCTCGATCGCCATGGAGAAGTTGTTGAGCAGGACCGAGAGGATCGGGATGCGCTCGCGCACCGCCGTCTCGAAGTCCATGCCGGTGAATCCGATCGCCGCGTCGCCCCAGAGGTTGACGCACAGCTTGTCCGGCTGAGCGAGCTTGGCGCCCATCGCGAGCCCCAGTCCATAGCCAAGCTGCGTCGTCTTGCCCCAGCCGAGGTAAGTCAACGGCGCCACCGGCTCCCAGAACGGCGAAATCTGATCGCGCGGGCTGCCGGCGTCGTGCGTGATGATGGTGTTGGCCACGTCCACCGTGTGCAGCAAGTCCCAGATGACGCGGTAGGGCGAGAGCGGCTTTGCCTCCGACGTCAGGCGCGGCTTCCACTGGGCCAGCCACTCGCTCTTGAGCTGCGCGATCCGGCGGGCGACCGCTTCGGCACGACCGCGCGGCCTGCCGTGCAGGCGATCGCGAACCTCGGCCAGCAGGGCATCCAGGACGAGCGCCGCGTCCCCGACCAGCGCCAGCTCGGCCGGCAGGTCTTTGTTGACGTCGGCGGGGTCGAGGGTGGCGTGGATGATGCGCGCGCTCTTGGGCATCGCCACGCCGTAGCTGGTGGTGGTGAAGCTGCAGCCGATGCCGAAGATCACGTCCGCGTCCGTGAGAAAGCGGTGCAGCTGCTTGCTGATCGATCGTCCACCCGAGCCCAGCGACAGCGGATGGGTCTCGGGGAAAGCGCTCTTGCCCTGCAAGCTCGTGGTCACCGGGGCTTCCAGCAGCTCGGCCAGCTCGCCCAGCTGCGGCCAGGCGCGCGCATAGTGCACGCCCTGGCCCGCATACAGCACCGGCCGCTCCGCGGCGACCAGCGCTGCGGCGGCCCGAGCGACGTCGCGCGGATCCGGTGCGGTGCGCAGGCGCGGCGCAGGCGCATAGGTCCATCCGTCCGGGACCTCGTCCTGGAGCAGGTCGTAGGGCAGCTCGACCAGCACCGGGCGCGGGCGGCCGTTGCGCACCTGCGTGAACGCGCGACGCATCGCCGCCGGCACCGCCTCGGTGAGGATCACCTGCTCGGCCCACTTGGTGACGTGCTGGTAGTTGAGGAAGGAGCTGAAGTTGGGCGGGATGTTGAGGAGCCGGCGCGGGTAGCCGCCGGGCAGCACCACGATCGGCACCGAGTCGCCGAAAGCCTGCGCCACCCCGCCGAAGGAATTCTCCGTTCCCGGCCCGTGCTGCATGGTGAATACGCCGATGCGCTCGCCCGAGCTCACCCGGCTCACCGCGTCGGCCATGTGCAGGCCGGTGCGCTCCTGGCGCACGATGATGGTGCGGATGTCGGCCTCCGCCGCGGCCTCGATGATCGGGTTGACCGGATAGCCGATCAGGAACTGCACGCCCTCGCGCTTGAGAATCTCCGCCACCACCGCTGCAGCTTTCACTTGTCTTCTCCGTCGCCCAGATCCTGCAGTCCCGCCATGAGCCTCAGCGGCCGGCGTTCAAGCGCTGCAGCACCTCTCCGAGCTGCCTGATCTCCTCGCCGTACTGCGCCCAGTTGCCGTCGCGCTGCGCCTGGAGCGCGCGCTCGTAGTGCGTCCGCGCCCGAGCCGCGAGATCCTCGGCCGCCGCCGGCGCCGCCGGTTCGACCGCGCGCGCACCCGGCGCGGCGACGGCGCGGCGCGGCCCGTCCGTCGGGAACAGGCGCGCGAGAGCCGCATCCAGCGTCTCCTCCATCACGATGCGATTCTGGTACGCCGCGATCACGCGCTTCAGCTCCGGGATGCGTCCGCCGGCCGCACGCAGATAAAGCGGACGGATGTACAGGAGCGACTCCTCGATCGGGATCACCAGCAGCGTCCCCTGGATGACCTCCGAGCCCTGCTGGTTCCACAGCGTGATCTGCGGCGCGATCACCTGGTCCTGGTTGATGCGCGCGGCGACCTGACGCGGCCCGAACACCACGGTCTGCTTGGGAAGCTGGAACACCATCAGCTGCCCGTAGTTGTCGCCGTCGCTGCGCGCCACCATCCAGGCCGCCAGGTTGTCCTTCTGCCGCGGCGTGTACGGCAGCATCTGGATGAACTCGGCGCCGGATTCGCCGGGCAGCTTCATGATGGTGTAGTACGGCGCCATCGGCGGCGCCTTCTCGCCGAGATCGCTCGGCGGAATTTCCCACTGATCCTCGCGGTTGTAGAGCGTCGCGGGATTGGTCATGTGGAACGTCGCGAACGTCGCCGCTTGCAGCGAGAAGATCCCCTGCGGATAGCGCAGCCGCGTGCGCAGGTCTTCCGGCATCTCGCTCAGCGGCTTCACCAGATCGGGAAACACGCGCGCCAGCGTCGCGGCGATCGGATCGTTCGCGTCCACCAGGTGGAAGGCGATGGTGCCGTGATAGGCGTCGACCGTCACCTTGATCGAATTGCGAATGTAGTTGATGCCGCCCGCCGTGGGAGTCGAGTACGGGTAGCGCCCGCTGACGGTATACGCGTCCACGATCCAGAACAGCCGCCCGTCCGAGATCGCCAGGTAGGGATCGCTGTCGTACCTCAGGAATGGGGCGATGCGTCGAACGCGCTCCGAGATGCGCCGGTACATCAGGACGCGGCTCTCGGCCGAGAGGCTGGGCGAGATCAGCACGTTCGCCGACCCGAAACGGATCGCGAACATCGTCCGGCGCAGCAGCCCCTCGATCGGGACGCCCCCGTCACCGTCGTACTTGCCGAACACGTTGTCATCACCCTTCGGGTAGTCGAACTCCGGCGTTCCGCTCTTCACGAACACGTGATCGTTTGACAGCTCCCCGTAGTAGATCCTCGGCTCGGTGATCTGCAGGTCCACGGTGGTGGCGAGCGGCAAGTCCTTGGCGAACAGCACCGGCAGCCCCTCGCGCGTGACCTCGTTGACCGGGCCGAGCGTGAGTCCGTAACCGTGCGTGAACGTCAAGCGCTCGTTGATCCAGGTGCGGCTCGGCAGGCTCTCGGAATTGAGCTCGCGCGACGACAGCATGATCTGGCGGTAGTCGCCGTCGATCACGTAGCGGTCGTTGTCCACCGAGACGAAATCGTAATAGGTGCGAATCTCCTGGATCTGCCCGAAGGTGTCGAGCAGCGGTCGCTCGTTCCACAGCGGCACGTTGTCGAGCGTGGCGGAGTTGCGCTCGATGTCCTCGCGCGTGAGCTGCGCCTCGCCCGAGATCTGCCGCTCGATCACGCCGTCGAGCGCGAACCCCGCGCGCGTCGCGGCGATGCTGTGGGCGATATACGGGGTTTCGCGCACCTGCTCGTTGGGCGCCACGAAGAAGCGCTGCAGGACCGCCGGGTACACCGCGCCCAGTATCGCCACACCCAGGTACAGGCCGACCGCAGTGACGATCGGCCAGAAGCGCGTCACCATGGTCTGATACACCGCCAGCATCGCCCCGACACAGGCCGCCACCACCAGGATCCATTGCACCGGCATGCGCGCATAGACGTCGACGTAGGACGCCCCGTGGACGATGCCTCCGGCCGTGGTCAGCAATTCCGGGATCGCGAGCCAGGCGTTGAATGCCATCAGCAGCAGCAGCGCGGCCGCGAGCCAGCTCAAGTGACGCCGCGCCGCGGCGCTCACGATGATTCCGCGCACCGGGTCGAACGCCAGGTTCTGGCTCGCCCGGTGCAGGACCGCCACCCCCACAGTGGCCAGCAGCACCGTCATGAACAGGGTGCTCTGGATCAGTTTCAGCCAGGGGAGCTGGAACACGTAGAAGGAGACGTCGCGGCCCAGGATCGGATCGCTGGTGCCGAAGGGCACGGCGTGACGCGCCAGCAGCCAGATCTCCCAGCGGGCCGACGCGTAACTGGCGAACAGGAACGCCGCGACCGCCACGGCGCCATACAGCAGCGGCTTGCTGCGGTTCAGATCGATCGAAATGGTGTGCGGCCCCTGCGGCGTCATGATGGTGAACTCGCTGCGCCGCAGCGTCTTGCGCACCACCCTCAGGTTCCCGTACAGGACGGCGGCCGCCAACAGGAAGACGACGCCGCCCAGCACGGCGCGCGCGCCGAGCGTGCGCAGGAAAACCTGCTGGTAGCCGACTTCGCCGAACCAGAGCCAGTCGGTGTAGAGCCGCACCAGCATCGGCACCCCGAACAGCAACAGCCCGGCGACGGCCAGGATGAGCACGGTACGCAAACTCAGGTTCGGCACGGGTCCTCCCTATGATTCCAGCGCTGCCGGGCGTGAGCGGCAGCGCGGAGTGTGCCATCGATGGCGGCAAGTTGCCAGCGCTATTGCGCTCTGCGCTGGTGCCCGTTTCGATCTCGGAGGATAATCGGGCGGCACAACGGGAGCATTGCCATGGCGGAAACCACGTTTTGCAGCCTCGAAGCCCTCGCCGCCGCCGTGCCCGACGGCGCGCTGCTCGCCGTCGGAAAGGATTCGTCCGGGGTGGCCATGTCCGCGACCCGCGAGCTGGTGCGCCGCGGCGTGCGCGGCTTGCACCTGCTGTGCGTCCCCATCAGCGGCATGCAGGCGGACATCCTGATCGGGGCGGGCTGCGTGCGCACGGTGGAAAGCTCGGGCGTGAGCCTGGGCGAGCTCGGTGCGGCGCCGCGTTTCGTCGCGGCCTTGAAGGCGCGCACGCTGCGCATCATCGATTCCACCTGCCCGGCGGTCTATGCGGCCCTGGAGGCGGGGCAGAAGGGTCTCCCCTTCGTTCCGCTGCGCGGCCTGCTCGGCACCGACGTGCTCGCCAACCGCGACGATTGGAAGGTGATCGACAATCCGTTCGTGCCCGACGATCCGATCGTGGTGCTGCGGGCGATCCGGCCCGACGTCGCGCTGTTCCATGCCAGCCTCGCGGACCGTTTCGGCAACGTGTTCATCGCGCGCGAGCGCGAGCTGATGATCATGGCGCACGCCGCGCAGCGGACGCTGGTGACGGTGGAAGAGATCACCGACGACGATCTGCTGCAGGACCAGGCGCGCGCCGGTGCGGTGATTCCCGCGATCTATGTGGACCGGATCGCGCTCGCCCCGCGCGGGGCCTGGCCGGTAGGCCTGGTGGACCGCTATCCGCAGGACGAGGCGCAGGTCGCACGCTACGCCGCGGCTGCCCGGACCGCCGAAGGCTTTGCGGACTACTTGAGCGAATGGCTCGGCGCGCGGCGCCAGGCCGCATGAGCGCGGCCCCCTCATCGCGCATCGCGGCAGACGCGTCGCCTACCGCCTGCAGCCGCACCGAGCTGCTGATCGCCGCCATCGCGCGGCTGCTCGCGGGCTGCCGGCACGTCGCCGTGGGTCAGTCCTCGCCGATCCCGGGTTCGGGCGCCCTGCTCGCGCGCCGGCTTTCCGGCGGCGCCTTGCGCGTCAGCGTCCTGGGGTCGCGCCGCAACAACTTCTTCACCGACGGCGGCGTGGAGCTGTTCGATCTGGCCGCCCAGGGACGCATCGACGCCTTCTTCCTGGGCGGCGGTCAGATCGACGGCCAGGGAAATATCAACCTGGTAGGCGCCAAAAGCGATCTCCGCGGCAGCGGGAGCCATCTCGGTAGCAGCGGCAGCAATGTCGATAGCGACGGCAGCAACCTCGACGGCGGCGGCGGCGGACGCAGCGAGGTGCGCTGGCCCGGCTCGTTCGGCTCGGCGTACCTGTACTTCCTGGTGCCGCGCGTGATCCTGTTCCGCGAGGAGCACACGCGCCGCGTGATGGTGCCGAAGGTCGAATTCGTCAGCGCTCCGGGCGTGAGCCGGCCGGACGTCTATCGGCCGGGCGGGCCGCATGCGCTGCTCACCGGCCTGGGGTTGTTCTCTTTCGACAAGCGCCGGCAGCGTTTCAACCTCGAGAGCGCGCATCCCGGGCACAGCGTCGAAGAGATCCTCGACAACACCGGCTTCGAGTTCGATCGGCCGGCCGCCGTGCCGCGCACGGCGCCGCCGGACGCGGCGACGCTCGCGCTGATCCGCGGCGAGATCCGGGAGGAGATCGCCGAAGTGTATCCGCGGTTCGCCGCGTCGCTCGCGCCCGCCTGAACTCCGGCGGCTAGCGCCGCCCGTTGGCTCGCGCCTCGTTCACGCGCAAGGGCTGCCCGTGGAAGTCCTTGCCGTTCAAGCCGGCGATCGCGGCCAGCGAATGCGCCTTGCCCGGCATCTCCACGAAGCCGAAACCCTTGGATGCGCCACTGAACATGTCGCGCTTGACCTGCGCCGACTTGACCTGACCGAAGACCTTGAAGGCTTCCAGCAGGTGGTCCTCGGTGACGTCCGCTGCCAAGTTGCCGACGAAGATGTTCATTCCCGACTCCTGTCGAAGGGTTTGTAGGTAACGTCCGTGCTCAGCCGATCAGACGGCGCGCGCCCGCGAGCAGCGCCGCCATGGGGCCGAGCTTCTTGCTGCGCTTCTGTTCCGCGCGGGGCGGCTGCGCGGCGGTTGCGGCAGAGGGGCGACCGGGCGACGGCTTGCGCTTGCCATGCCTTGGGGCCGGTTCGGTGCGCGCGCTGCGCGAAGGGCCGCGCCGGGGCTGGGGCCTCCGGCCACGCGGTTCGGCCGCACGCACGGGGCGGCGGGATGGACCGGGCGCGGGTCGCTGCGCACCGCGTTGCCCGCCGGTGGGAGCGAATCCAGCCACCGGCCGGCGCTCGATCTGGCCCTTCATGACGTGCTCGATTGCGGTCATGAGCGGTGCGTCCTCCGCGCTCACCAGAGAGATCGCTTCGCCCTGCGCGCCCGCGCGCCCGGTGCGACCGATGCGGTGCACATAGTCCTCGGGGACGTGCGGCAGATCGAAGTTCACCACGTGCGGCAACTCCTCGATGTCCAGGCCGCGCGCGGCGAGGTCGGTGGCCACCAGCACGCGCAGCTCGCCGCGCTTGAAGTCGGCCAGCGTGCGGGTGCGATGCGACTGGCTCTTGTTGCCGTGGATCGCGTCGGCGCTGATGCCATCGCGCTCGAGCTGCTGCGCCAGGCGGTTCGCACCGTGCTTGGTGCGCGTGAACACCAGGACCTGCCGCCAGTCACCCGAGGCGATCAGATGCGCCAGCAGCTCGCGCTTGCGCGCCTGGTCCACCGGATGCACGACGTGCGTCACCAGCTCCGACGGCGCGTTGCGGCGTGCCACCTCGACCGTTTCGGGGTCGCGCAGGAAAGACGCGGCCAGCTCGCGGATCTCCGCCGAGAAAGTGGCGGAGAACAGGAGGTTCTGCCGCTGCCGCGGCAGGAGGCCCAGGATCCGGCGCACGTCGTGGATGAAGCCCATGTCGAGCATGCGATCGGCCTCGTCCAGCACCAGGATCTTCACCTCGCTCAAGTCGACGGTCTTCTGCTGGGAATGATCGAGCAGGCGGCCGGGTGTGGCCACCAGGATGTCCACGCCGCGCCTGAGCGCCTGCACTTGCGGCTGCATGCCGACACCGCCATACACCACGGTCGATTGCAGCGGCAGGTGCGCTCCGTAGGTTCGCACGCTCTCCTCCACCTGGGCGGCGAGCTCGCGGGTCGGAGTCAAGATCAGGACCCGCGGCAGGCGCCGGCCGGACGGCGAGCCCTTCATGCCCATCAGCAGCTGCAGGATCGGCAGCACGAATCCGGCGGTCTTGCCGGTGCCGGTCTGCGCGGCGGCGAGCAGGTCGCGGCCTGCCAGCACGGTCGGGATTGCCTTGATTTGGATCGGGGTGGGCTGCGCATACCCCTGCTCTTCGACGGCGCGCATCAGCTCGGCACGCAAGCCGAGGGCGGAAAATACGGAAGTGATGCTCTTCTCCTGAATCGGCCTGCGACGGGCACGCGCCCGCCGAACCGGTTCAGGCAGATGCTAATGACGATTGAGTGGGTTCGGGGAGTTCGAGAACAACCGCGAAGGGGTTGCGACGCCGACCGGATGAGGCGTCGCGAGCACCCGGACGGCACTATACAGGCTGACGAGCTGTACGTATAGCTATTTCTGCTCGGGCAGGGGCCGGCAGGGATACGCCTTGGACAAGGCCGAGAACAGCAGCACGTGGGCCGGCGCATCCAGGCGCTCGGGGTGTGCGCGCAGGTAGCCGACCAGCGTGGGAACGGCGCGCTGGCCGTCGAGGCCCTCGGGCGGGCAGTAGTACATGTCGCGGTTCTGCCGCCACGCCGCCCAGCCGTGCCCCCAAAGAAATCCGTCGACGAAGCCGATGCACGACATGGCGTCGGCATGGCGGGTGCGGCTCAGCGACGCGGCGCCGACGGCGAGCAGCTCGAGCGCCGGCTCGCAGCGCGCCAGCAAGCGCTTGCCGGTTTCCTTGCCGATGCCGTCGGCGGCCTGCCCCGGCGAGTAGGATACCAAGCAGGACAGCACGATCGCAGCGACCGCCGCAAATCTCACGCGCCGCACCGCGGCCGATGGAACGCCTGCTTCACCCGGGACGCGGATGCTCGCGCCGATGCGTCGGACCATGGTCATCGCACTCCGCAGAACCGCACCCAGTATACTTGCCGCTCCCGATCCAACATCTCGCCGCCGCCATGAAACGCTACGTCGTCACCGTCGATTTCGTCTTGCAGCCGGGCATCATGGCCGCGTTCATGCCGCTCATGCTGGACAACGCCGAGAAGTCCCGCACCCTGGAACCGGGTTGCGACCGCTTCGACGTGTGCCTGCCCGCGGGCGAGACCGACCGCGTGTTCCTGTACGAGGTCTATCGGGACGAAGCGGCGTTCGCGGCCCACTTGAAGACCGAGCACTTCCTCCAGTTCGCGGCGGCAACCAAGGCGATGATCAAGGACCGCCGGGTCGCCAAGCTCTGGATCGAGAACGACGACGGGCGGTAGCGGCCCCCCGTCGCTCAGCGCCCTGGCGGCCCGAGCCGTTCCAATGCGGCGCCGCGCAGGTCGGTGAGCAACAGGGCGCCGTCGCGGTCCACGCGGAATTCGCCGTAGCGCGCCTTCTCGTAGAGCGGCCCCTGCCCCTCCTCGAAGAAGAACGCATTGGTGGCGAACTTGAGCCCGCCGGCACGCACGCGATAGCGCAGCAGCAGCTCGCCGCTCGCCGGCGGCCGGCCGTCGTCGAGGCGGCGGAAGCGCGCCACCGACCGCTCGTCGAGCGCCACCACGATGCGGCCGTCGCCCGGCGCCAGGTCGCCGGCCCGTTCCGCGGGTCGAGACGCATGCAGCGCCGCTCGGGCTTCGTTCGCAACCGTGTAGTTGAGCGCCATGTAGTCGCCTTGCATCAACGAGCGCGGATCGACCGGTGCCAGCTCCAGATAGACGACCGTGCCCTTCGCCAGCAGGCGCTCCTTGTCGGCGATCGAGACGTTCACCGCGGCGAGCGCGATCAAAGCCCACAGTACTGCCAGCCCCTTACGCACGCACGTCCTCCCGCCCCCGGAACAGCCATCTGGTCAACGCCCACCTCGCCGCGAGCAGCGCTGCGCCGGTCGCGGCGAGCACGGCGGACTTGGCGAGCAGTGTCGCCTGCAGCGTGTAGTAATAAGCGCCCAGGTAGAACAGCAGCGCGGCGATGCCCACGCCGGCGAGCACCCGGTTGCCGGCGGCGAAGCCGAGCGCGGCCAGCATCACGCCGGTGGCGATCCCGGGAGCGCGCAGCGACAGCAGCGCGAAACCCACCGCGGCGGCGAGCGCGATCGTCGCGTCGCGCCTGGCGAGCCGGCCGCCGCTGGCCACCAGATGGGCGACCGCCCCCACCAGCACCAGTCCGCTCACGACTTCTCCCACCCAGGGTTGCGCCCATGCCGCCTGGTCGCGATCCTCGGCCAGCATCCGCAGCAGGCCCTGCATGAACAGGGCGTCGCCCTGGATCTGGATCATGCCGAGCGTGAGCCCGTACGCGATCGGCCGGACGACAGAGGTGCGCGCGGCAAATGCGAGCTCCCGGCTCCACAGCCAGGCGGCGCCCGCGCCGACCGCGCCGACCGCGAGCACCGCCGCACCCCCTTCGACCAGCGCGACCGCCGCACACATGGCGGCCGCGTAGCCCGACCACGCGCGGTGCACGAAGCTGGGAATCAGCACGGCGAGCACCACCTCTCCGGCCCCGATCACCGCCCAGGCGATGGCGTCGCGCTGGAATAGGCCGAACACGCCGATGGCGGCCAGGGCCTGCCCGGCGAGGCTCATCGCCAGCGCGAATTGCCCGACGAAGTCGCGTCCGACCCCGACCTTGAACAGAGCGTAGGCCGCGGCGATCATCAGCGCGCCGACCGCCAGCGCCGCCAGCTTGCTGTCGACCACCCAGGGCAAGGCCTGGCCGACGAAGCCGAACAGGAACGCGGCCGCGATCCAGCCCGCCACGCCGAGCATCGCGCGCACGTACCAGGGCGAGTGCGGCGCGGTGTCGGGCGGCGCCTGCCCCGATGCGACGCCGGCGGCGCACAGCGCTTCCCACAAGCGTTGTGTCGCGGTGTTCATGCCGCCCCGTGCACCGAAACGCGCCGCAGCCATATCGCCGCCGCGGCGGCCATGCCGGCCACGGCCAGGGCGATCAGCAAGAAGGCGCCGGGCTCGTTCCAGTCGAGCAGATGCTCGGTCAATGCGCCGGTCACCACCACGATCGCCGACAGGCAGCCCACCGCGAGCATGAACAGTTCGGGAAGCAGGCGCCGATATACCAGGTACCAGGCGACCAGCCACGCCGGATACAGGACGGCAGCCGCAACGCCGGTCTCACCGGAGGCGAAGATCGCGTGCAGCGCCATGGCCGTGGCCGCTGCCGCGCTGCCCACCGCGAGCAGCCACGCCGCCCAGCGTTGCGCGAGCCACGGCAGGCGGCGCGCCGCCAGCTCCCACGCCGCCAGGGCGGCGGTGTCCAGAGCGAAAAGCAGCAACAGCATGTGCTCGACGCGCGAGATCCAGCCGAACGGGCCGGGGAACACGCGGAAATACAGCATGACGGCTGCATTGAGCAGCGCGATCCACAGCAGCCACAGCGCCGCCAGGCGCCCGAGCAGCACCCACGGCAGGATCAGCGCCGCCCAAGTGGCAAACAGCTCCCAGGTGTCGGCGCCGGTCTGGTAGGTCTGGCCGAACAGCGCGAGCAGCACTCCCGTCAGCACCGCCGCGCCCAGCAGCGCGGCCTTGCCAGAGAGCCGGTCGGGGCCCAGCTTCCAGTGGAGCCCGATCGCCGCCAGCAGCACCGCCTGCACCAGCCCGAACTTGGCGAACCGGCCCAGGTCGCTCCAGTTGTAGGCGACGAAGAACGCCAGCGCCGCCGTCAGGCACAGCACCCCGATCCACAGCAGCAGCCGGTCCAGAAAGCGGCGCCAAGCGGCTGCGTCGGGCAGCACGCCCGCCGCACGCAGCGCCGCCCCGAGCCGGTCGCGGGCGATCGCGCCTTGCTCGGCCCACTGCAACACCTGAGCGCGGTTCGACTTCACGAGCATGGTGTGCGCGCTACGCGTCGTCTCCGAAATGCCGCCATCCGATACCCCCGTCGCAGCGTTTGCATCGCGGCGATCCGGCCCGCGCGCCGCACCCGGATATAATCGGCAGCGCCTACTGAGACTGGAGGAGAACACCGGTGATCGACCTGTACCTCGCACCCACCGCCAACGGTCTGCGCGCGTCTGTCGCGCTGGACGAATGCGGCCTGGCCTACCGGCCCCACAAGATCGATCTCGCCAAAGGCGAGCATCGCACGCCCGAGTTCCTGAAGCTCAACCCCGCGGCGCAGATCCCGGTGATCGTCGACCACGAGGGCCCCGGCGGCAAGCCGATAACGCTGGCGCAATCGGCGGCGATCATCCTGTATTGCGCGGAGAAGAGCGGCAAGTTCCTGCCCAAGGACGGCGCCCGCCGGGCGCTGGTCCTGCAATGGATGATGCAGGCCGCCACCGACGTGGCCCCGACCAGCGGAGCGATCTTCCAGCTCGAGATGGTCGCCCCCGAGAAGAGCGACGCCATCACCAATCACTTCAAGAAGCGGCTGCTGGCTTTCTTCTCGGTGTGCGACGGGCAGCTCGCGAACCACGATTGCCTGGCTGGCGAGATCTCGGTGGCGGATCTCATGCTCTACCCCAACTACGCGTTGCGCAAACCCCTCATCGACGCTGCCGGCGGGTACGCCAATCTGCACCGCTGGGGCGCGGCGATGGCGGCGCGGCCGGGCGTGCAGAAGGGAATGAAGCCGCTCGGTTGATATTCACCCGAGCAACCGCCGCACGTCCTCGGGGCGCGGCAGCGGCGCCACCGCCCCGTAGCCGGTGGTGGTGAGAGCGGCTGCGGCATTCGCATAGCGCAGCGCGGCCGGGAAGCCGTCCCCAGCCGCCAACCGCGCCAGCAGCGCGCCGGCGAAGCAGTCGCCGGCGCCGGTGGCGTCCACCGCCTGCACGCGGTGCCCGGGAAGGCGCTCGCGCCGCTCGCCGTCGCTGCCGATCACGCCGTCCTTGCCGAGCTTGAGCGCCACTTGCCGAGCGCCGCGCCGATGGCACCAGTCGAGCACCGCGTCGGGCTGGTCGAGGCCGCACAGCGCCTGGGCTTCGTCGATGCTCAACAGGAAAAGGTCCGACATGCTCAGCGCGGCGCCGATCACGGCGCGCGCGCGCGGCGCGGGCCACAGCCGCGGCCGCAGGTTGGCGTCGTACGCGACGCGCACCCCCGCCTGGCGCGCCGCCTCCATCGCCGCGAACGCCGTGTCGCAGGCGCTGGCGCTGATCGCCTGCGTGATGCCCGAGGTGTGTAAGAACTTCGCGGCGCGGATCAGGCTCAGCGGCAGATATTCCGAGCGCATGCGGCTCGCCGCGGAATCTGCGCGCAGATAGCTGAACACATGCCCGGCGGGCCCGTGCGTGATGAAGTACACGGCGGTGTGCGCGCCCGGGTCGATGCCCACGCCCGATACGTCCACCCCTTCCTGCCTCCACAGCGCCAGGAACTGCTCGCCGAACTCGTCCTTCCCGAGCCGCGTGACGTAGGCCACGCTTGCGCCCTGGCGCGCCGCCGCGATGGCGCAGTTCGAGGTGTCGCCTCGGAAGCCCTGCAGCCAGTGACGCTCCTTGCCGGGACGCTCCTTCCCGGGCAGCGCGCTGAACTCGTACAGCGGCTCGCCCAGGCAGACGATGTCCACCGCGCTCATGCGTGCGGCTGCTCGATCGTCGCACCCGCGGCCAGCTCGAGAAAGGCGCGCGCGTGGCGGATCACCTGCGCGCGGTCGCCGCCGGCGAGCGCTTTCTGATCGAGCACGTTGTTGCCCACCCCCACCAAGCGCGCGCCGGCCTTGAACCAATCGAGCAGGTTGGCCTGCGACACCCCGCCGGTCGGACACAGTGGAACGTCCGGGTAGACGGCGTGAATCGCGGCGAGGTGGCCAGGACCGCCGGTGGCGGCGGGAAACAGCTTGACGATCTGGGCGCCCTCGCGCCAGGCGGCCAGCACTTCGCCGGGAGTGAAACCGCCGATCAGCGCCGCGCGCCCGCGTTCGCCGGCCCGCCGCGCCATGCCGGGGACGACGCAGGGCGAAACCAGATAGTCGGCCCCCGCGTCCAGGCAGGCTGCAGCGCTGTCCAGATCGAGCACGGTGCCCGCCCCGACCAGGAACTCGCTGCCCGCGCGACGGCGCAGCTCGGCGAGCAGCTCGATGGCGTGGGGCGTGGTGAGGGTGAGCTCCACGGTCCGATAGCCGGCTTCGATCAGGCAGTCGATCGCGGCGCCGGCGCGTTCGCGGCTGGGCAGGCGCAGCACCGGGATCACTCGCATCGATGCCAGGCGATCGGCCACGTCCCGGGCGCTTGCGAGCGCCGCGCTCGACTCAAGGCCGCTCATGCCGGCTCGCTCAGGGGGCGCCCGCGACGCTGCGCAAGGCGTCGAGGTCGAAGATCTCCAGCCGGTCGCGGCCCTGCTTGAGCACGCCGCTGCGCGTCCATTCGCTGATGTACTTGTTCACGCTCTCGCGGGTCGCGCCGATCAGATCGCCCAGCTCCTGCTGGGACAGACGCAGCTCGATCTGTGCGCCGGCGGCCGTGCGGGCGCCGTGGTTCTCGGCGAGCCAGAGTAACTGCTTTGCCAGGCGCGCCGGGACGTCGAGGAAGACGCGGTCTTCGAGCCGCGTGGTCAGCTCGCGCACGCGGCCGGCCAGCACGCCGAGCAGCTTGAGCGCCACCGGCGAAGCCGCCAGGAAGTCGCGGAACGCCTGCACGTCTATGGCCGCGATCTCGCACTCCTCCAGCGCGACCACCGTGGCCGAGCGCGGCTGTCCGTCCAGGATGGCGACTTCGCCGAACACCTGACCCGGCCCCATGACGTTGAGCGCCGCGTCGGCCCCCTCGGAGCCGCGCGTCAGCACCTTGGCGCGCCCGCTCAGCAGCACGAACAGTTCGCGCGGGGGGTCGCCTTTCTCGACGATGGCTTCGCGCGCCTTGTACACCCGCGTGCGGGCGAGCGCGGCCAGTCGCGCCAGCTCCTCCGCGGCCAGCCCCTCGAAGATCCAGATGCGTCCCAGCGCCGCGGTCAGGGCGGCGCTCACCAGATGCTCCGAGAAAATGTGAGATGTTTCATAACGCAGGTGTGAAGCAGTTTATTGGGCGAGGATAGCACTCCCCGTACACTGCGGACATGCGCCTCCTGTTCCTGGGCTCCGGCTCCGCCCACACCGTAGGGACCGACAACTTCCAGTCCAACATGCTCCTGCTCGCCGGCAACGGCCGCTGCCTGCTGATCGACTGCGGATCGGACGTGCGCTGGTCGCTGGCGCGGCAAGGCTTCTCGCACCGGAATATCACCGACATCTACGTCAGCCACCTGCATGCCGACCACATCGGCGGCCTCGAGTACATCGGCTTCAAGACGCGCTTCGATCCGGCCTGTCGCCGTCCGCGCCTGTATCTGGAGGCCTCGCTCGCCGGGCCGCTCTGGGAACACTCGCTGCGCGGCGGCATGGGGGTGATCACCGACGGCGAGACGCGCCTGGAGGATTTCTTCGAGGTGGTCCCGCTGCGGGCCCACGAGCCGTTCGAGTGGGAGGGCGCGCGCCTGGAGGTGGTGCCGGTGGCGCACGTGGTCGCGCCGCGGGCCATGATGCGCAGCCACGGGCTGCTGATCGGCGCCGGAGACCAGCGCGCTCTGCTCACCACCGACACGCGCTTCGATGCGGATCTCCTGGCGCCCTATTACGCGAACGCCGACCTCATCTTCCAGGACTGCGAGACCAGCAGCTACAAGACCGGGATCCACGCGCACTACAGCGAACTGCGCGGGCTGTCCGCGGCGGTGCGCGCCAAGATGTGGCTCTACGATTACCCGCCCGGCCCCCTCCCCGATGCGGTGGCGGACGGCTTTCGGGGATTCGTTCGTCCCGGGCAGTCCTTCGATTTGCCAGACGGGGGCGCCCGCGGGACCCTGCGCAGCGAGCGCGCGTCCGGGCAGGCAGCCGATCGATGAAGGCGGCACACCGGGCAGCCGCGCTCGCGGCGTACTGCCTGGTGCTGTCCTGCACCGCCCTGCCCGCACGGGGAGCGGATCTGCGGGAATGTATCAAGCTCACGGTGCAGGCGGACGGCAGCGCGACGCTCACCAACGGCTGCAGCGACAGGCTCAACTTCAGCTACTGCATCGACAACCCGAACAGCGCCAAGGCATGCAGGCGCGCGGCAGCAGCCGCGATCGTCACGCTGTCGCCAGGCGCTTCGGACCGCATCCCCTCTTATGTTGCGGACGGCGCGGGCGCCCTGCACGCCGCGGTGTGCGTCTATCCGGAGGCACCGGTCGGCTGGGAGCCGGGCGCCGGCGCCACGTTCACCTGTCGCAAGACCTGTGTGATGTGCTGAGCAGCTGCGCGCCCCGCCCGGGCGCCGGGCCGGGACCGGACCGGCGAAAATGACGAAGGGCCCGTCCGGGCCCTTCATCGCATGGCCAACCGGGCCACGCCGGTTACTGGATCTTCGCCTCGGTCTTGCGGATCGACGCCTCGATCTCGACGCGGCGGTCCTTCTGCAGGCAGGCGATCAGCTCACTGCGGTCCAGGTGATGACATTCGCCTTCGGCCACCTGCGAGGCGCGCTCGCCACGGCCCTCGACCCGCATCTTGTTGACCGGGATCCCCTGCGCCACCAGATAGCGCGCCACCGCCCAGGCGCGGCGCTCGGACAGCTGCTGGTTGTAGTCGTCGTTGCCGATGCGATCGGTGTATCCCAGGATATCCAGCCGGTCCCATTCGGCGTCGCGCAGCCGCACTGCCAGCTCGTCCAGCACCGCCTTGACCTCGGGACGCAACACCGCCTGATCGAAGTCGAAATGGCCTTCCTCGTCCACGCCCACCGTCAACGGCAGCATGCCGCCCAGCGTCTGCGGTGTGACCTCTTCGTCGATGCGCACCCGGCTTCCCGGGGCGTCCACCATGCCGACCACCATCGCCTCCTGATCGGACCCGGCGCCCATCGCATCCCCGCTGGCCGCGCCGTCTGCACCGGCCCCGCCCTGACCGGCGCGGCCCCCGGCGCCACCGGCCCCGCCCGCCGCACCGCCGGCCGCCGCGCTTCCGGAGCTGCCCGCTGCTCCGCCAGCGCCACCGCCTGCACCCGCCATCTCACCTTCGGCGCCCGCGCCTCCGGCACCACCAGCACCACCACCACCGGCAGCCGATCTGCGACCGCCGGCAGCGCCGCCGGCCGAGGTTCCATCCTGCCCCGAGATGCTGCCGTCGTCGCCCAGTGACGCAGCAGACGATCCCGACGCCCCGCTGCCCGAGCGTCCGCCGGGCCCGGCGCCGCCTGCCCCGCCGCTCGCGCCGTCCGCGCCCGCCGCATCGTCGCCGGCCATTCCGGCGAATTCTTCGTCGCCGTCTTCACCGGCGGCGCTGTCGCCGTAGAGTGACGAATCGCCCTGGGCGCCCACGCTTCCTGCCGAGCCGTCGCCCGAGCGTCCTCCGGCCGCGGAGCCCCCGGCCGAGGAACGTCCGCCGGCACCGCCCTGCGAGCCCTCCGCGGACGTGGTGCCGTCGGCCGACGCGGTGCCCTCGGCGGACGTCCCTTGCGCGCCGGCGCCGAAGCTGCGCTCCGAAACGGTGGCACCGGTGTTCGTCTTGGCGCCGCAGGCGCCGACCAGGGCCGCGATCAGCAGCACCGGCGCCAGCGTGATGAATCGCGCAGCGAGGTGCGTGCGCGGGGCGGCTTCGGCCGCGATGCAGATGGAGTTTGTCATGACGAGCTCCTGAAATACGGGCGCCGGAAGCACTCTGGCGTCGCAGGTGGACGATCCGGTCGTTTGCGGCCAAGCATCAATTGCGCCCATGCGGGCTCGGAGGCGGCGCTGCGCCGTCCGGCGGGTGCCGGGCGGGCCGGTTGCGGCCTTCCGCGCCCGCCCAAGGGTAACACCAGACGCGTATCGTGCAAACCCCGTTGTCCTGACCGACAATCACGGTCCCGCCCCCGAAACCCCGCAGCATGCAACCGACCGCATCGGCGCCCGGCGCGCTGTGGAGTGCGATCGTCGAGCGCGCCCGGCACGCGCTATCGATCGGTGCGGTGCTGCCCGTTCCCACGCGCGTGGAGACGCTCGAGGACGCCGGCGTGCGCTTCCTGGTGCGATGCGTATCCAGCCCGGCGCGCAAACCCCCGGCCGGTGCACCCGGCGATCCGTTCGCGCCTTACGACCCGGAGCTGTTCGTCGCCGACCTGTCGCCCACGCATGTCGCGCTGCTCAACAAGTTTCCGGTGATCGAGCACCATCTGCTGATCGTCACGCGCCGCTTCGAGCCCCAGCACAGCGCGCTCACCGCACGCGACTTCGTAGCGCTCGCCGGGTGCATGGCCGAGATCGGCGGGCTGGGCTTTTACAACGCCGGCACCGGCGCGGGCGCAAGCCAGCAGCACAAGCATCTGCAGTGGGTGCCCCTGCCGCTCGGTCCTGATGCGATCGAGGTGCCGATCGAGGCGCTGCTTGAATCCGCCCCGCGGCCTGCGCATCCCGCGGCGCAGCCCGATCGCGCCGCCCCCACACGGGTCGAGCGGTTGCCGTTCGAGCACAGCTTCGTGCACCTGAACCCGGCGGCGTTCGGCGATTCGGACGGCGCCGGCGGGCGGCTCGTCGCGCACTACCGAGAATTGCTGCGCACGGCCGGCATCGGGCTCACAGCCGTCGCTCGAGGATCGATGGTCGAGCAGCCCTACAACCTGCTGGTGACGCGCCGCTGGATGCTGTGCGTGCCGCGCTCGCAGGAGTGCTTCGACTCGATCTCGGTCAACGCGCTCGGCTTCGCCGGCTCGCTGCTGGTTGAGGACCAGGATCGGATCGAGCGCGTGCGCCGGCACGGGCCGATGGCCGTGCTGCGCGCCGTAGCGCTCCCGCGCCGCTGAGGCTCGCAACGAAGAATGTCTAGCCCGGCTGGGGGTGCGGCGCAATCCGGGACAAAAAGAGCCTCCCTTCTGCCTACGCCGGACTTCGCAGCGTGAACCAGGACAGCACGATGACGAAGATCACCGAGGCGGACACGCAGCTGCTGCTGTAGCAGCAGGCGGCCGCGTACACCAGTTGGAAGGCGTGCTCGAACAGCACACCGAGGCCGTAGCCGGCGGCGAACACGAACAGCCAGCGGCGCAGGTACACCCACAGATAGTGCCGGCGCTCGCGATTGAAGCGCCAGGCCGCGGCGCGCTCGAGCAGCGTGCCGGCGGTCACGTCCCGGAACAGCCAATCGAAGAAGAAATACCGATACAGCAGCGACCGCAGCCTCGGCTGCGCCGTGGGCGGGGACTGCGGAGCGGAGAGCCGCGATGTCATCGGATATGGCCGTCGTCTGGGTCGTCGCACGCGTTGTCGAGCAATAATCTGGCCCGGATCTTTTATCAGAACCCGGGGCGCGCAGTAAAGCAAAGCGGCTACTGCGTGCGCTGCACCACGCGCATCGCGTTGGTGCACACATCGGCCCCGTCGCGCGGCGCGCGCGATTTGCCCAGCTTCTCCAGCGGCACCACGAATATCGAGGTGAGGAAGCGCACGGTGGTCTCGGCCACGCCGCCGGGCGCCACGCCGACCTTGAAGTCGGTGAGCGTGCCGGTCACCTGGATCGGCGTCGCCAGGCTGAAGAACTGCGGCTCCTTGGCCTTGGGCGCCAGGCGCAGGCGCACGGTTTCGGTGCCGAAGTCCACGCGGCCCTCGCCGGCCACGCGCATGCGGCTGGTGTCCATCAGGATGGCGTCGTGGGTGAGCTTGCCGTCGTGCAAGTCGAAGCGGCCGACCGCGCAGTTCACCTTCGACTCCTTGGCCGGATCGACCGCGGGGACCAGCGCCAGAAACAGGTTCACCGCCCACAGGTCGAAGATGCCGGCGCGCATGTTGCGCGGCCACACGGCGAAGTCCACGCGTCCGTCGGCGTGCGTCATCAGCGCGTCGATGGTGGGCGCGCGCGAATCGAGCTGGAAATTCAGGCTGAACAGTCCGGCCAGGTCGGTGTCGGGCTTGATGCGGCGCGCCAGGATGCCGTAGTCGAAGCGCTCGACGTCGATGCGCATCTGCACCGCGACGTCGGTGTCGGAGGGCTGGTAGGCCGCCGACAGCAGCGCCGAGCCGCCCGGCACGTTGACCTTGGCCGGGCCGAACTCGAGGCGGCCGTCGGCGAGCTGCGCGTGCAGGGTGCCGCTGCCCAGGCGGTCGGCGCCGGACAACACCTCGTCCACCTGCACGTCGAGATAGGCGTCCAGCCGGCGCAGCGTCTGCGGGCTGAGCAGTTTCTGCCCTTCCGCGGCCGCCTCTTTCGCCCGGGCGCGCATTTCCTCGACCGTCATCTTCTTCTCGGGCCGGTCCTGCTTCTTCTGCTCGAACGGCGACCAGGCGCCGAACCTGAAGTCGTCGAGCTGGATGCGCGGTGCCGTGAGCGCGACGTCCACCCGCGGTCGCGCCCCGGTCGTGGTGTAGCTGCCCTTTCCGTCGAGCCGGCTCTCGCCCACGCGCAGCTCGAGGTCGGGCACCTCGTAGCCGCGCTCCGAGGACACGAAGCGCCCGCCGATCGACCAGGGGCCCCACGGAGGCAGCTCGACGCGCGCCAGCCGGTCGAGCGTATCGAAGCGCTCGCCGGCGATGCGCAACGCCAGCTCGCCCTCCTGGCGCTGGATCGGCATCGTGACCTTGCCTTGCAGATCGAGGCGCGCACCCGCGGCCTGCGCCTCGAGCGAGAACGGCACCTGACTGCCGGGTCGCACCACGTCGCGCACGGCGCCGCTGGCGATGCGTATCGCCACCGGCACCTGGTCGATGGCGCCGTCGAGCGTCACGTTGACCGGCTGGCCGGGCAGCGCCCGCACCAGCCCCTTGTTGAGGGCGATGGCGACCAGCGGGCGGCGGCCGGGATCGCGCAGCGTAAGCGAGCCGCCGTCGAGGTCGGCGTCGAGCTGCGACTTCTCCAGCATCTCGCCCAGGCGGCTGCCGCGACCGATGAGCTGAACGCGCAGCGTTTCGACGCGCGCATCCAGGCCCTCGGTGATCTTGAGCGTGCTCAGCAGCCGGCCCACATCCACGCCGCTGGCCGCTACCCACAGGGAGGCCTGCGGCACGCTGCCGCGCAGATCCAGTGCGACCGCGCCGCTGAAGGGTACGTCTGCGTAGGTGGCGGCGAATGGCGAGGGATCCATCTTCCCCTCGCGGATGCGGCCCTTGAAGGAGGCGTCGATCACGTCGGCCGGCGACATCGCCACGCGCTTCACGGCGACGTCGATGTCGGCGTCGGTGAGGTCGATGCCGCGCGGCAGGATGGGAATATCCAGCGTGCTTCCGCTCTGCTCGGTCGCCTGTGCCTTGGGCGCGGCCTGCACCGGCGGCCGCAGGCGTTCCAGCTCGCTCACGTCGATATGCTGCACGTCCAGGCGCGCCTGGATCAGGGGCTGGCGACCGATGCCCACCTGCGCCAGCCGACCCTCGATCGCGCTGCGGCCGAGGCGGAACGCGAAATCGTCGAGACGCCATGCGTCGCTGCGCACGCGCACCTGACCCTCCAGCCGCGCCGGCGCATCCGCATCCGGCGACAGGCCGAGCCAGCGGCCGACGTCCCCGGCGCGCGGAGCGACCAGCCGGAACTGGATGTCGGTGCCGCTGTCGACTCGCGGCTCGGCGAGCACGCCTTTGACCTCGAGCTCGGCGCCGGTGGCGCGCGCCGAGATCGCGAGCGGCGAGCGCAGGGTCCGCGCCAGGGTGGGCAAGTCGCCGGCCGCGATCCGCGCCCGGAACGGCTCGCCCAGCAACGCCCCTTCGATGCGGCCGTCGAGCGGCCGCCCGCCCGGCAATGTCACATCCAGGCGATCGAGGCGCAGCTCCACCGGCCGCCCACCCTCGATGTTGCCGTACGACAGTCGCCCGTCGCCGATGGCGAGCTTGACGTCGACGGTGCGCGTGAGCGTGCTCAGGTTCTCGCCGCGGCCCGAGACCTGGAACAGGAAGCGGCCGACGTTGCCCTGCACGCCCGGCACTCCGGCGAGCAGCGCGGCCAGACCGCCGAGCTGCGTGCGCTGCGCACCGAGCTGCAGATCGAAGCTCGGCACCTCGGCCGCGCCGTCCACGCGCGCCTCCCCGCGCAACGGCACCCCGGCGATGGTCGCCTGCACCGGGGCGCGCAGCACCCCGTCCTTCAGGCGAACGCCCAGCTCCGCGTCGCGCACGTCGCCCGGCAGACTCAGCCAACGCCCGACTTTCAGCGTCAGGTCGGCATCCATGAGCTGCAACTCGCGCAGGCTGATGTTGACCTGCTCCAGCTCGCGGTAGGTGTCGAGCAGGCTGGCCGGCGGCTCTTGCGGCCCTTCGCGCTCTCCGGTGAGAAACGGGCGCAGGTCCAGCGTCGGCAGCGAAAGCGTTCCGCTCACCCGCGGCCGCTTGCCGCTGAAGTCGTAGTGCAGATCGCCTTCCAGCGTGGTGCGGCCCATCACCCCGCGCAGCTCGCTGATCGATACGTGCAGCCGGTTCGCCGTCACGCGTCCGCTCAAGCCGGTTGCGCCCACGTTCGGCAGCTTGGTCTGCAGCAGGCGCTCGATCTCGCGCAGATCCTCGGTGCCCAGCCCGAACAGCACCTCCACGCTGTCTCCGCCCGGCGCGCGTGTGATGGCCCCGCTCGCCTGAAACGTGGTGCCCAGGAACTCCACGCCGAGCTGGAACGGCCACGGCTTGGTCGGCTGCACCAGCTCGTCGGCCGTCCCGCCGTCGAACGAGAGCGTGTAGGGAAAGCGCTTTTCGACGCTGCCGTGCAACGCGAGCCGGATCGGCTGCCCGCGCCGCGCCTCGCCCGCCAGCTCGTCGAGATTGAAGAAATGCGTGCTGCCGGACGGTCGATTGTGAAATTCCACCGCAAGCTGCCGCAGCCCCAGCGTTTCGACTTCGAAGCGAAAATCCTTGGCCGCCTCCAGCGCCGCCTTGCTGCCGCCGTCCGCGGATTCGGGCCGCGCCGGGCGCACGCCTCCCAGCGCCCAGTTCACCCGCCGATCCTCGGCGATCTCGAGGAACACGCGCACGTTCTCGGCGGTGATCTCGCGCACCCGCAGCCGGCGCTGCAACAGCGCCTTGGTGTCCACCCACAGCCGCGCATCCCCCAGGCTGGCGAACTCGGGCGTGGAAAAACCGGGCGGATTGGCGATGCGGATGCCGCCCACTTTCAGGCGCGGGCTGAGCGAGGGCACGAACTCGAGCGGCCCCTCGAGCGTCACCTCGCGCCCAAGGGCCTCGGTGGCGGTGCGAGCGATAGTGCCGCGCCACGGACCGGCGCTGATGGAAATCTCCAGCCAGCCGATGAGCACCAAAGCCAGCGGCGGCAGCAGGAACACGGCGGCGACGGCGACCAGGATCCAGCGCAGGATCCGGCGCCGTCGCCTGGGCTTGGGCGGTTGGCTCGGCACGCGGGAGCGGGGCGGCCGGGACAAAACCGCGCCGCACGCTGTCATTGTATGTGTCCGGCCCGCCCGATGCCGCCTATAATCGCAGCAGTGGTCGCCGCGGAGGATCCGTCATGACTGCCCGCTTGTTCCAACTGACGCTCGCCTGCGTTCTCGCCCTGCCGGCGGCGGCCGCGGCCGACGTCTACCGCTGCGTCAGCCCGGAGGGCAGCACCACGTACACCGATTCCCCGTGCCCCGGCAGCGCCAAGTCGGCGAACGTGACCGAGTTGATCGGCGCATGCACCAGCGCCGAGTGTCAGGCGCGACGCGAGCAGGCGCGCGCCGCCGCAGCCGCTCGCCTGCAGGAGGAGAAAGCCATGGTGCGGCAGATGCAGGAGCAGCGGCTGAAGGCCGAAGCACTGGATCTCGACCGCCGCGTGCGGCTGGAGACCCTGCGGCAGCTGAGCGCGCTCGACGCCGCGCAGCGCGACGTGAGCTCGGATCTCTACTATTCGGACTACCCGGTGTATCCCGCCTACGGCTACGGCTTCGGGCGTCGCTTCGATCGGCCCGGCTGCAAGGGGATGCACTGCGGCCCCTTCCCCGGCCGGCCGCCATTCGGGCGGCACCCGAGGCCGCACCGCGGCGAGCCTTCGGTCAGCGTGATCAATCCCAGGTAGTGCTGGCCACCTCCCTGCCGCCAAAGACCCTCGCAGCCGGCATCGTGGTGGTGTGCCGCGACGATGCGCGCTATCGCGTGCTGTGCCTGCGCGCCTTCGACAGCTGGGATTTCCCCAAGGCCCAGGTGCTGGGCGATAGCGATCCGTTGGCCACCGCGCTGGCCGAGCTGCAGGATGCCACGGGCATTCACGAGCTGGAGTTCTTCTGGGGAGAGGACTACCGCGAGACGGTCCCGTATGCCGACGGCCGGGTGTCGCGCTACTACCTGGCGCAGGCCCGCAGCCCCGACGTGGCGCTGCGCACACCTTCCGGGGCGGACGGCGCGGAGGACCACGAGTACCGCTGGGTCACCTGCAGCGAGGCGGAGGACATCCTCCCGCCGCGGCTGGCGCTGGTGCTCGATTGGGTGATCGCCAGGCTGGCCGGCGGGCGCGGCCGGTGACGCTACTCCGGGACCAGCCACTGCACGCTGCGCCCCCCGGTCTTCGCTTCGGCCAGCGTCTGCCACAGCCAGTCCAGCATCGGCCGCGCCTGCGCCTCGAAACCGAACGGCGGATTGACCACCAGCATGCCGCAGCCGCGCAGGCTGTCCGCCCAGCCCGCCGGCAGCACCGAGAACTCTAGGCGCAGGATCTTGCGAATGCCGGTGGCGACTACGTCGCGCTCGAAGGCGTGCACCGCATAGGGCTCCATCAGCGGATACCAAAGCGCCAGCACCCCGGTCGCCCAGCGGCGGTGAGCAGTCTGCAAGCCCTCGACCAGGCGCTCGAATTCCCGGGCGCGATCGAAGGACGAGTCGATCAGCACCAGGCCGCGCCGCTCTGCCGGCGGCAATAACGCCTTCAACGCCTGATAGCCGTCCATGCAGTGCACGTGCACCTGCGGATCGCCTTCGAACAGCCGCGCCAGCGCCGCGCAGTCGTCGCGGTTCAGCTCGTTGAGCTCGATGCGGTCGCCGGGGCGCAGCAGGCGCCTGGCCACGCGCGGCGAGCCGGGATAGAAGCGCAGCCCGCCGCGCGGGGGATTCTCGGCGCGCACGCCGTCGAGATAGGGTGCGAACAGCTCCGGCACGTCGGTGCGCTGCCAGAGCAAGTCGATCCCGGTGCGATGCTCCTGCAGCTTCTGCGCCCAGGGATGGGCCAGGTCGTACAGTCCGGTGCCGGCGTGTGTGTCCAGGTAGCAGAACGGCTTGTCCTTGCGCACCAGCGCCAGCAGCAACCGCGTCAGCAGCGCGTGCTTGAACACGTCGGCGAAGTTGCCGGCGTGGAACTGGTGGCGATAGGCCAGCACTACAACTTGTCGTACTTGACGGCGCTGCCGCGCGCCTTATGCACCGGATACTTCTGCGCGTTGAGCGCGAGCTTGCGGTGTGCCGCCTGCACCGGATCGATGTCCAGACGGTCGCAGAGCCGCAGCAGGAACAGCAGCACGTCGGCGATCTCCAGCGCCACCTCGGCGCGCACCTCGGGCGCCAGGCGCTCGCTCTGCTCGGGGGTGAGCCACTGGAAATGCTCGACCAGCTCGCCGGCCTCGGCCACCAGCGCCATGGCCAGGTTCTTTGGCGTGTGGAACTGGTCCCAGTCGCGCTCGGCGACGAACGCGCGCAGCCGCTCGCGCAGCGCCTCCAAGCGGTCGCCGGGCGGCGGCATCTCGCCCATGCTCACTTGACTCCGTGCTTGGCGCGGTAGTGCTGTTGCAGGACCTTGCGGGTCTGCGCACTCAACCGCGGATTGACGCCCGGCGACACCGGTGCGCGCGTGCGCTTGGCCGGCTTGGTGGAGCGCGGGGCGGGTTTGCTCATGGCTCGGCAGTCGATTCGGGTCGACGCCATCCTATCAACTTCGAACGCGACGCGGGCGAAGCGCACGCCGGCCCGGCGCCAATGCAGAGCGCCGGCCGGCGCTCTATTCAATCAAGGGGATAGGAAAGGGGGCTTTCGCGACGCGGGCTACCAACCCGCGCCCAAAGCTCTACCGCTTTTGTATTCTTGCGGCAGCAATCTGGCTTGCGCAACAGTCAACGGCCGCGCGGCGCTCGACTTTAGACTGGCCTTGGCACTTTGCGTTCCGTGCCGCCGGGCGCCGCACCAGGTCCCAAGCGCCTCTGGCTTCTCGCCGTTCAGTGCGCGTGTGCCCGCAGCGCCCCGGGGATGCGATGCTTCGAAAGCCCGCTCCGGTCCAACCAGCGGCGCGTCTGAGCGCCAGCCGCCTCGATCAGTTCCTCGGCGCGCGAGAAATCGTACGGCGACACCGCCAGCGGGCACAACGGCGGCACGGTCACGATCTCGGCGCGCCCGGCGTAGCGCTCCAAGTCCGCCGCCAGCTGGTGCGCAATCATCAGCGTGATCGCGTGCAGCGCACTCGCGATCGCCCCGTGCGGCGGGTCGGTCAGCGAACAGGCGAAACCGGTCGGCAGCACGATCAGGCGGTCTGCGCCGAGTTCCACCGCGGCGCCGATCGGCGTGTTGCTCGCCACCGCCCCGTCGATCAGGTACTGCTCGCCAATGCGCACCGGCGGAAAGGCCGCTGGTATCGCGCAGCTCGCGAGCACCGCTTCGACGACGGATCCGGTGGAGAGCCGCACCGCGCCTCCCCTGAGCAGGTCGGTCGCCACCACGTGCAGCGGGACGGCGCTGCGCTCGAACTCGCGATAGGTCAAATGCTCTTCGAGGAGCCCGCGCAACCCGCGCGGATCGACCACGAAATCGCGACGTGCGATCAACCCGATTGCGCTGCGCCAGGTGACGGGAAAGATTTCCACGCGGCGCAGGCTCTGCCAAATCGCCACCAGCCGGGCTACGCCCTCCGGCGTTGGCGCGGCAGCCAGGTACGCGCCGTTGATCGCTCCCACGGACGAGCCCACGATCAGGTCCGGTACGACGCCGCGGGCGATCAATT
>Ga0187893_10004356_pt1 | contig 27106 bp, 29 predicted proteins | sample MA1701074metaG_FD_139574 | JGI IMG/M metagenome (GOLD analysis project Ga0187893, IMG submission 139574) | White microbial mat communities from a basaltic lava cave in the Kipuka Kanohina Cave System on the Island of Hawaii, USA - MA170107-4 metaG ... | reverse complement strand
CGATCCGTTTACGCCAGACCTCAGCCGTCCCGTTCGACGTTGCTTCCATGCTGCACCTCTCAGTGTGCCGCATGGTGCCGCATCAGATCATTGGCGCGAAGGTGTAGATGATCGAACGGACACAAAATAATCGCTGTGGCACTTGCTTTCTCGCGCGTGTGGAGAACGGTTCTTGGTTGAATTTTAGGGTCTGCGGAGAAGAACAACTGGCGCGCCTGGTGGCCTTTGATGACGAAGGGGAGTTATACGCATCGGGCTTGATACTCGCGCGCACGTTCGGCGCTTGTTCGGTAGCGCGATGGCTCCCCGCGTGGGATGATGCCTTCATTCATGGAGGCATTGATGCGGATCGAATGGAAGTCGTCGATGGATCGAGATGAAGTGGTGGCCCGGATCGCCAAGGCGATCCGACGGCGCAAGACGCTGCAGCGGGACCGGCTGCGCGCGTGGTGTTGTTGGCTGGCGATGGTGACGAGAACGGCCGCGGGAACTGCTTCGCGATCAGATCGCTGGGCATGTCGGGCGTTCACGCCAATTCGTCGACCAGTGGGTTGGGCGATATCGCCGGATCGGGCTCAACGCGCGATCGGCGCCAGGAAGCAGCATCCGGGCCGCAGGCCGAAACTCACGCCCGAGCAGGAGCAGAAGCTCAAGGCGCGGCTGGACGCCGGGCCCGTGCCACAGGACAAGGTTTGCACGCTGCGTGGCAAGGAAATCCGCCGGATCATCGAGGCGGAGTTCGGCGCGTGGTCTATACGGCCAACGGCATCTACGACGTGCTGCGTCGGCTGGACTATTCGTCGCTGAAACCCCGGCCGCGTCATCGCAAGAACGACCCCGAAAAGGCGGCGGAGTTCGTCGAGCACAGCGCCCCCTTTTTGCGCAGCAGGTAAAAGCGGCCAACCCCGGCCAGACGCTGCGGTGGTTCGTGAGCGACCAGGCCCGCGTCGGTCAGCAGGGGACGCTGACTCGCGTTTGGGCACGCGCCGGCACACGTCCGGTGATCGTCAAGCAGTGCGAGTATCAGTGGGTCTACCTGTGGGCGGCGGCCGATGCGTTCAGCGGCGACGCGATCGCGATGGTGACGCCGCGACGGTGAATACGGAGCTGATGCCAGACGTTCGTCGATGGCTTGTCGGCGGGGCACATCGGGGCCGACGAGCACGCGGTCCTCGTCGTGTTGGACAATGCCGGCTGGCACCGCGCCAAGGCCCTGACCTGGCCGTCGAACATAACGCCGCTGTTCCTGCCGCCGTACAGCCCCGAGCTCAATAGCGCCGAGAACCTGTGGCAGTGGCTGCGGAGCCAGTATCTGTCGAACCAAACGTTCGAGGATGTGGAAGACCTGTTGCGACAGACCGACGCGGCCTGGCAAGAACTGACGCCGGACAGAATCAAGACGCTCTGCCACTGCCCGTGGATTGTGCGCGCGAATCAAGCCTGAGGCGTATTACTCGTCGGGCAGGACGACCAAGACCTTGCTCTCATATGGCTGAAATTTCAGTGTCAAGTTCGACAACGTCTTGTTACCCAGCAGATCCTTTGCGAGGCGCATCCTGAACCTACCGAGTTGGATCTCGCCGGTCGTGTGTACGTCCAACGTATTGATGGCAATCAGCAGGGCACTCCCGTCTTGCGATTCGAGTAGGCTTGCCCTCACGCCAGCGGGCGTGCGAATGTCAGGCCGGACTCCGGCCCGCAAAGCCAGCGCCATCACGGCACGTGCGGCCGCGTTGTCACCGTCGGCATGTTGCTTGCGCTGCAAATCATCGCTGATGGACTCACCGGAAGAGGCGGCGAGTCCGAGATTAAGGCCGGATATCATTCCGCAGCCCCTGCCGAACTTGTTGGCGACGACGGCCGCGCCGCCGCCATCGGCGTAGAATCCCAGCACGTCGGACTTGGCCGAAGGCTTCCATACGGCACGGAAGTGGCTTCCCGTCACCGTATAGCTTTCGCCGAGCAAACGCAGTTCAACAGGTTTCCGGGCCGGGCAAGAAATGTCGTCTTCACCGCAGCCAAAAACTTCGGCGAGGCTGCCGCCCGGCACTTCCGTCGCCAGCGAGAGATCGCCGTTGAACGCGCAGACGTATGGATCCGAGAGAATTGTGCCGCCGGCGCGCACGTAATCCATCAGCAGCCGCCGGATGCCGTGAGTTAACGCCACCGGCATCGGCAGAACGAGCAGCTTGTATCGCTGCAACTGATCCAACGTGATCCTTTCTTCATGCACGATGTCCACGGGCACGTTATTATCCCAAAATATTCGGTAGTATCCCGAAAGGCAGTCCACGCTCAGTTGATTGTGGCGGTTCTGCGCCCAGTCGGTCATGAAAGAACGGTAGCTGAAGAGGATTGCCACGGATGCCGGGGGCACAGCCGCTTTGGCAAACAGTTCCGCGTGTTCTTGTAAGACCGCGCCCACCCGAGCCATCGCTTGCAGCAGTGGGGTTTCCTTGCCCCCATAGTCGGTTAGGCCGAACGCCCCGAATTCGGAACCGTGCGATTCCTTTCGGTATTGCCAGAACAGGAGTCCCTTCGCACCGTGACGAATGGACTCCCAGCAGAACATAGTTTGAATCTCGGGGCGGAGGCGCCCTTGACGTTGCAGGCCGCTGCCGTAATCACCCGAACCCAGTTCGGACTGCCAGAATTCGCGTCCCTGCGCCGCGCCTCGGGCGGCATCGGTGCCAAGGCCGACCATCTGTAGCTGCCCGGCAGCCATTGGAAACGCACTGTAGCCCCACTTGTCCACCACCTCAGCGTTCTTCCAGTCGTCAAAACTCATCGCTCCCAGGTGCGGACAAACCACGCAGCCTCCGCCCCACGCGTGAGCGATGACCGGGGAAGCCGTATGGCGTTTGATCAGTTGCACACGCCGGGCGACGTGGGACGCCAGGTTTTCTGCATGGAACGTGCGCCAATCCACCCAATCGGAAAATCCATAACGCCACGTCGGCGGGCGAACATTCTCCCAGTCACCAAAGCGCCGGCCCCAGGCCAGCTCAAGCACGTCCAACTGGCCGTAGCGAGCCTTCAGCCAGCCCAGGAACGCCGCTCGCGTCGCGTCACACCAGCAATAGGGCGTGGGCGGGTCTTCGGCCAGGTCGATCCAGACGTGAGGCTCATTGATCGGCTCCCACGAGGTCACGGCGGGATGGTTCCCGAACTGTTGCACCACTGGCTCGATAAAATCAGCTTCCAATTGCCGGACCTCCGCATGGTCCGGACACAGTCCCGGCCAACCACCTGAAGGGGTATTGGCCCTTTGAGAGGGTTCAAAGGATCGGCCGCGAGGATCGACGTACCAATATGGTTTGTGCTTGCGACATGCCCATTCCGGGCACCCATGCAGATGAAAGAGCAGTATAGCTTTTAACGCATGGGATTCAGCCAAGTCGAGAAATGATACAAGGTAATCGAAGTCGATCCGACCTGGGAAAGGCTCCATCACGCCCCAAACAAGCCACGCGCGGATCGTGTTAAATCCGTGCCGTCGCATGTTCTCCATATCACGGCTCCATTGAGTCCGCGGCGGCGTGGCACCCCTCAGATACTGTGAACCGAAAATAAACAAAGCAATCCTTCCTTTGCGGCAGATTGTTCCGAGAGACACGTGGAATATGGCTTTTTGAACCCGATCACCGCCGGACATCGCGCATGTTCGCTTCCCTGTTCCACTTGTGAATCAGCTGCAACTAAGATGCCGTCGGCCTCTGCATGATGTTCGCCCGGATCCGTGCGACGATGGCCTGTCGCTGAACCTCCTCGTCGTTCAAGACCCGGATGGGAAACAGAATCCATCCCGTTCAAATTGCCCGCACAAGGGGTCCGTCAGGCGAGTCGAGGCAACTGCGGGAGGTAGCGATGGACATGGGGGATCCTCCGGTTCGCCACACTATACACGATCCTCACAGAATGTCACTTGACATTATCAATAATTATTGTATTCTACACTTGAAAACGGTGTGAGGGGGATAAAGGATCCAGCTATTACCGCGAAAGATCGTGTGATCGTCGCGTTGATTCATGTTCACTATTTCTCCCGGAGGACCAAATATGATTCGATTCAACTTAGACAGGCTTATCATGGCGACGGCATATCTGCTGTTCGCCGCCGGCGCGGTGCAGGCAGCGCCGATCACAAGTGACGGCGCGTTTTTCAGCGAGGAGTTTTCCGGGCCGACATTGAGCAGTGCATGGACTTCGGCCGTGGCCAACGGCGGAAGCGTTTCTTTTCCCACGTCGCCCCCGGCTGATGTGGGTACTGTCTTCATCGCCTCTTCGTCTGTAAGTCGGGATGCCTCTATCTTCAGCACCGGTACCACCACGGGCGTTATCAACTACGGTGCTGCAACTGAATGGGCTGTGGAGACCCGATTTAATATTGGGGACGCAACGAGCTTGAGTATTGGCGGTGCCAGCCCAAGGAATTCGTTCCTCCTGCTTGGGCGCAATGCCGCTAACACTGCCACTATTGAATACCTTGTATCGTTGCGTGACGGTACCGCTGGTACATTTACCTTGGGGTGGGATGGTTGGTTGGGTACTGGCGCTGCCATAACGGACCTAAGCGCTGCTACCACAAACTTAAATCGCAACACGTACTATACGCTGGTCTTGCACCATCGTACGGACAATAATATTGACTTCTATCTTGATAATGTGCTGGTTGCCACCAAGCCCGCCTTCACTGGCGGGACTCCGAGTCCAAGATTATATATTGGTGATGCATCAGCGAGCACAGCGCTGGAAGCCAAAATCGATTATGTGCGCATTGGTAATCCCGTGCCTGAGCCCGGATCGCTCTGTTTGCTCGGGCTTGGCGCAGTGACGATTCTTGCTCATCGTCAATGGCGCTAACGCGCGTCTTTGCATCCCGGTCGGTCTTGAAAGGACGGGCCGGCGATTTTCCCTTTTAAATCTCGGAGACGAGCCGGTTTCGCGCGCCGGTCGGCGCGGTCACACGCTGACAAGCGGAGTTCCTCATGCGGGTAAACACATTCGCCCTGATCGCGCTCCTGTTGCTGATGCACGGGATGCTCATAGCCCAGCCGCTGCCGGGAGCGGGCCAACGCGTCACCATTATGTCTGATGACTTTGAGGACCCGTCGTGGACCTTCAACCGCGACGGCAATTTTGGCGGGATCTCCTCCAACGGCAAGTGGTTTGGCGCCGGTCCGCCCTCAGACCGCGGGACGCCGGAAGTCATCGAGCATCTGCCGACGCCGGCGGGCGGTCCTGCCGGCAGCAGCTATGCCCTGCGCCTTCGCAGCACGGATAATGACGGAGACGGCACGTCGAACCAGGAGGACTTCCATTTCCAGTATGCCAGTCAGTTATTCGGCCGTCCGTTTGCAAGGTCGGACCTGCCGAGCTTCACAACCTATGTCAACATCCCGGCGCTCGACACATTGGTTCCCAATGTCAAAAATCTCGGCTTCCGCGTCCAAGCCCACGATGACGAACTCAACAACGGGATCGGCGGATTGTATTACCCGAGCATCTGGATCGGCCATACCGCGATCCCCGACAGCTTCGGCCCCCCCGGCGCGCGGCTGCTAGCGCGCCTTGGGGACGGCATTTCGTCTGACGAGACGGTGGGGCGCATTGATCAGGCCGGATGGTGGTCACTGGGTCTGTCGTTTGGTTCCGACGGTGTCGGGCACTATTTCGCCAGCCCTGGGACGGATGCCCTGACCGCCGCGGATAAAATCTACGACACCAGCCGCTTTCCCAACCGGCCGAGCTTTTTTGCACCTCCTGCCCCGCTCATGGATCGCGTGAGCATCAGCTTTTTCAGCCTCTCTTATCAAGGCAAAGCCCCCAATGCCTTGTCGCCGGATTTCGCTATTGATGAGTTCTCCACCTACATCGTTCCCGAGCCTGGCGGAAGTCTCTCGGCCTTCGCGTGGATTGCGGTGTGGTGGCGACGACTGTGACAAGGATGACACGGCAAACGTCCTCATGGCCCCGTGGAGCCTTAACTTGGCCAGTTGAAGCCGTCTTCAATTACCCGGCCTGCACCAATAAACGGCAGCGAGTTGCGACGATCATTGCGAAAGCATAGCCCGTGGTATCGGTCGCTGAGTTGATGAAAATTCAATGAAGAGATGAAAGAGGAATACCACAATGCTGAGCTGAGATGCACTTCAAATATTATTATTCGAAATAAGTTCTGTGTTAGCGTTCTATGCTGGTTCTTTCGGAAGCCTGCCGTGGACAACCAAATAGCTCGGGTTTCACTCTTGGATGGTATACCTCTCCAGGTGGTAATCTGGACAACTACCATGATACTGTGATTGATGAGGTTTCAAATACAAAAATGAACACCTTGATGCCTTGTCATGTGGCTCTTTTTGGTGACCCTCAGGCTTGGCTCGATGGTCTGTTGGAGATGTAAGAAGGCGGCGCGTTGTGCGAAACCGGGGTGCTACGAGCGGACGAATGGGAGCCCTGACACGTGAGTCGGGCCATGCGTCCGGGAGCTTTCGGCGAAGGCGAGGCAACGCCACATGAAGTATCGCCGCCTAGGACGAACGAATCTGAAGGTTTCCACAATTGGGCTCGGAAGCGGCGGTCATAGCTCATTGGGTCAATCCCAGGGAATGTCACACGTGGAAGCCGCGCGCCTGGTTCGTCATGCGATGGACATGGGAATCAACTTGATCGATACCGCGCCACGCTACGGGGAAAGCGAACTCATCCTCGGAAAGGCGCTCCGGGGCATCCCCAGAGACAAGGTGATCCTTGCGACGAAATTCGCCCCCGATCTCAAGGATATAGTTCGCTCGGGTACCGTCAGTGATTCCCTGCATCGGAGCCTTCGACGATTGGCTGTCGAGCACGTGGATCTCTTGCAATTTCACGCCGTGCGCCCGCAAGACTATGCCCGAACGATGGAGCAGTTTTTGCCAGAGGCTTTGAGCCTGCGCGAACAGGGCAAGTTTCGATTCCTGGGCATCACGGAGCACATGCTGACCGATGGAAATCACAAGATGCTTCAAATGGCGTTGGCGGATGATCACTTCGATACGGTCATGCTGGGCTACAATATGCTGTCGCCGAGTGCAGAACGGCTGGTGTTGCCCCAATGCCAGCAGCGCGACGTCGGCGTCCTGGTGATGTGGGCCGTGCGCCGAGCCTTGGCGAAGCCCAAGGAGTTGGAGGAAGCCATACGTCAGCTCAAGGGAACCGGCCTGCTCGCGCCAGACGCATTGCCGGACGTTGGTCCGCTGGACTGGCTTCTTCGCGGAGAGGTCGATTCTATCCCCGCTGCTGCCTATAAGTTTGCGTCGAATCATCCGGCGGTGTCCTCGGTTCTGACAGGGACTGCCGATCCTGCTCACCTGGAGGCGAATGCGCGCGCCGTGCTTGGATCACCGTTACCGGAAAAAGACAGAGACCGTCTCATCGAATTGTTTGGTCATCTCGAGCAAAGCGTGGGAAACTGAGCCGCGCACGAAAGGAATGTCACCTGCGATGAAGCAACGTCCTAACTTGCTGATCATCATGGCCGATGAGCACGCGCCGATGTTCAGCGGTCCATACGGCCATCCGGTGGTCAAGACGCCGAACCTGGATCGGCTGGCAGCGAATGGAGTTCTTTTCACTCATGCTTACTGCAACTCGCCGCTCTGCGTGCCATCCCGCATGTCCTTCATGACCGGAAGGTACGTTCATCACATCGGCGTGTGGGATAACGCGGTTCCGCTGGCTTCCGACGCGGTGACTTGGGCTCATCGCTTGGGTGCGGGCGGTTACGAGGTTGTTCTTTGCGGCAAGCAGCACTTTGTGGGGCCTGATAAGTTGCATGGATTCCACGCGCAGCTGGGTCGAGACCTGCACGGCAGCCGCCTCCATCCCATCTTCGATTGGTCCGAGGGAACACCGGCAGGGAAAAGCTGGGGGTCCTACCTCGATCGGGCAGGCCCTGGGACATCAGAGGAGATCGAGATCGATGATGAGACCGAAGCGGCAGCGATGACCTACTTGAAAGATTCCGCGCGTCGGAAGAAGCCGTGGGCGCTGAACGTTTCTTTCCTCGCCCCGCATTTCCCATTGGTTGTACCTCAGAGGTTTTGGGATCTTTACCCGCTGGATCACGTGGATCTACCCCATCTGCCGCCCGGTCATCTGGACGGTCAGCACGCTGTTTATCAACGTATGCGATCCATGTTCGGCATGGATCAATTTTCCGAACAGCAAGTACGTCGCGGGCGAGCGGGCTATTATGGGTTGATCAGTTACCTCGATGAAAAGATTGGCACGTTACGGAACGCGCTGGAGGAAACGGATCAGATCGAGAATACGCTTATCGTTTACGTCAGCGACCACGGTGAAATGGCCGGTGAGCACGGTATGTGGCGGAAGTCGAACTTTTACGAGCAATCCGTGCGCATCCCGCTTCTGCTCTCCTGGCCGGGTCGCCTTCCAACTGGCCGACGGGTGGAATCGGTCGTATCGCTGGTTGATCTTGTCGCCACTTTTATCGATGTTGCTAACGTGCCGCATGATATCGGTCCGATGGATGGACGCAGCCTCCTTCCGCTCGCACAGCGTGCTTCGGAGGACTGGAAGGATGAAGCGTTTTCAGAATATTTCGGTCACGGTGTTGCGCGGCCGATGGCCATGCTCAGGCGCGGCCGGTACAAGCTAAACTATAGTTTAGGTGATGTTCCCGAACTGTACGATCTGACGCAAGACCCTGGCGAATTTCAAGACTTGGGCACAGACCCAGCTCACGCCGAAATTCGAGAAGAATTAAGTAAGCGACTGTTGGCATTCTGGGATCCTGTCGGGCTGGAGCAGCGAGTATGCGACAGTCAAAAAGAGCGGCTTTTGATCCGTAGGAGTCAGTTGGAATAGACCGCGCCGCGAAGAGGCACTGTATCATGGCTCTTGACCCTGAGTTGCACCAACAATGGTTCCGTGGGCGCGTTGCGCTGGTGACCGGCGCGGGATCGGGCATAGGTTATGAAATCGCGCTGGCGCTGGGCCGGGCAGGCTCGCGCGTGGGCGTGCATTATCGCAGCAGTGCGGACAAGGCGCAGGCGCTGGTCGATCAGATCAGAAGCGCCGGCGGTGAGGCGGTGGCACTGCAGGCGGACTTGAGCCGTGCGCAGCAGGTCGAAAAATTGTTCGGCGATCTCGATTGCGCCTTCGGCGGGCAGATCGACATGCTGGTCAACAATGCCGGCGACTGGATGGACAAGTTTCTGATCATTGAATGCAGCATCGAGCAGTGGGACAAGATGTTTGACGTCAACGCCAAGAGCATCTTTCTATGTTGCCAGCAAGCGGCGCGGCGCATGGTGAAGCAGAGATCGGGGTCGATCCTCAACATGGGCTCGATCGCCGGCCACACCGGTGGCGGCGGAGGGACGGTTCCGTACGCCGCGGCCAAAGGGGCCGTGCATACCTTTACTCGCGGGCTGGCGAAGGAATTGGCCTTAAACAGCATCCGTGTGAACGCGGTGGCGCCGGGATTTGTCGAGACGCCGATGATCGAAGGCCGTGTGAGCCCCGAGGCCACGAAAGCCTTTTGCGCGACGATCCCGCTGGGCCGCATCAGCCAGGCGAGTGAGGTCGTTCCGCTGGCGATGCTGCTGCTGTCACCGGAATCTGCCTACCTGACCGGGCAGATCATCGACATCAATGGCGGAATGCTCATGCGATAAGACGCGTCGCGCTGCCGGAAGTATCTGCGCAATTCTAAAGAGGGACCATGCAAGAGTATCAGATGTACATCGACGGCCAGTGGTGCCGCTCGGAATCCGGACAGACCTTCGATGCGATCGATCCCGCCAAGGGCCAGCCGTTCGGGAAGGTCGCCAAAGGCACGCGCAAAGACGCGCAGCGGGCGATCGAAGCCGCGAACCGCGCCCGGAAAACCTGGTCGAAGGTGCCGCTGTGGGAGCGGGCTGCGCTGTGTATGAAAATGGCCGATGCCGTGGCCGCCCACAAGGAAGACCTGGCGGACATCTTATGCACGGAACTGGGCAAGCCCCGCCAGGGCGAAGCCCGCAACGAGGCCAGCGAGGTGCCAGTCAACTTTCGTCAGGCCGCCGAATTGGCGAAGTATCTGGAAGGCTCGATGATCCCCGCGCAGGACCCGAAGAAGCGCGTGCTGAGCTTCCGGCAGCCCCGCGGGGTGGTCGCGGTCATCACGCCTTGGAACTTTCCCGCCGCCATAGCGAGCGAGTATCTGCCGCATGCGATTGTCATGGGCAACACGGTGGTCTGGACCCCCGCGCCCACCGCCGCGGCAACGGCCGTAAAGTTGATGGAGATCATGGTCGAAGCCGGCTTGCCCAAAGGCGTGATCAACCTCGTGACCGGTCCGGGCAATGAGGTGGGAGATGAGTTTGTCATCAGTCGCGGCACGCATGCCATTGGCATGACCGGGAGTCCCAGGACCGGCAACATTATCTCCTCCCGCGCCGGCCTCAAGCCCAAGCTGATGGAACTGGGCGGCAACGGCCCGGTCGTGGTGCTGCCCGATGCCGACCCGGTCAAGGCCGCCCGGATCGTCGCCCCGGCCTGTTTCTATGCTGCGGGACAGGTCTGCTCGTGCGCGGAGCGCATCCTGGTCGCCGACAATCTCAAGCACGCGTTCGCGGAAGAAATGGTGAACCAGACGAGGAACTGGATTCAGGGCGACCCGTGGGATGCTAAAGTCAACATGGGCCCGCAGAACAACATGACGGTGGTCCAGAAGATGACCAGCCACCTTGCTGACGCCACCGCCAAGGGTGGCAGGATCTTGGCTGGCGGAAAGCGGCCGAAGCTGCCGGGCTTTTTCCATGAGCCGACCGTCCTGATCGATTATCCGATCGATTCCATGGTGAACCGCGAGGAAACCTTCGGCCCGATCGCGCCGATCGCCTCGTTCAGGAACGATGAGCAGGCGTGGGAATATATCGATGCCTGTGACTTTGGCCTGGTGTCGGCGATCTTTACGCAGGACATCAACAAGGCGTGGAAGTGGGCGGAGAACCTGCGCACCGGCATCACCGTGGTCAACGACTTCACCAACTACTGGGAACTGCACATCCCCTTCGGCGGAATGAGCGGAACCCAAAGCGGCCTGGGCCGCATCGGCGGGCGGCATACGCTGGAATTCATGAGCGATCTGAAAACCATCGCGTTTCATGTGGAGTAGGCGGAAGAAGAACGCAAGAGAAGACAAAAGTGAAGAAGAAGCGTTTTGAGATGATGCAGCTCGATCGGCAGAACGGAGCAGGCAGATGTTGAAGGGAATGCACCATCACGGCTTTACGGTGGGGGATCTCACGCGCTCGATCCGATTCTACCGCGATGTTCTGGGGCTGGAGCTGATCCGTGAATCCGAGCGATCGAACCTCCCGTCATACGATCACATGCTGGGGTTCAAGGATGTGAAGTTGCGGGTGGGCCTGCTCAAGGACAAGCACGACAACCTGCTGGAGCTGTTTCAGTACCTGAACCCGCCCAGCGCCCCGCGGGAGTTGAAGAACAACTACATCGGCTCATCGCATGTGGCCTTTGAGGTGGACGACATCGATGCGGTTTACGATCGACTGGTCAAAGCCGGTCACGGCGCAATAGCCCCACCGGTGGATGTCGTCCGCGACGGGCGGAAAGTGGCACGGGGCATTTACGCGCTCGACCCGGACGGGATCAGCGTCGAGATGTTCCAGGAGTCTGCCGATGTGGTGACACGATGAGCGACCTTGCCCAACGCACAGCCCTGGTGACCGGCGCCGCCAGCGGCATCGGCAAGGCGACGGCGATCAGGCTGCTCGAAGAGGGCATGCGCGTGATCGCGCTGGACCGCTCGGTCGAACGGTTGGCTGCGCTGGGCGAGGAGATGAAGGGCCGATCGCTGAGTACGGTGGAGTGCGATCTGTCGCAGGCGGACAGGCTGGCGGGCCTGATCGACGACATCGTCCAGAAGCACGGCCCTGTGACCGCCCTGGCGAACGTCGCGGGGGTTTGGCCGGGCGGGCCGCTCGCGCGACTGTCGGACGAGGCGTGGCACCTGAACTTCGCGGTGAACGTGACGGCGCCGTTCGTCTTGATCCGAAGTCTTGCCCCGGTAATGGCCCAGGCGGGTGGCGGGGGGATCGTCAACGTCTCCAGTCGCAACGCATTTCGCTCCAGCGTCGGCATGAGCGGATATGACGCCTCCAAGGCCGCGCTGGTCGCACTGACCCGCACCGCAGCCGGCGAGTTGGCCCGCGACAACATCCGGGTCAACGCGATCTGCCCCGGCGTGATCGACACCCCCGGCGACTCCGCAACCATCGACGATAAACTCTTTAAAGCCGCTTACATCAAGCTGATTCCCATGGACCGCTATGGTCAACCTGAAGAAATCGCCAGCGTCATCTGTTTCCTGCTGTCGAAGGATTCATCCTTTATCACCGGTCAGGCAATCATCGTGGACGGTGGCCAGATCGCCTGCCAGGACAATGGACGGTTCATGGAAATCCCGAGGCTGAAGGCGTGAAGTCGAGGATGGAGGATGGAGGATAGAAAAACCGGGCATTTGCCATCCTCCATCTTCAATCCTCGACCCTCATTGGTTCCGAAAGGTATTCCCACGATGTCGAGAATTCGCGTCGGATTGATTCGTTGTGACACGCACGGCCTGTGGTTCGGCCCGCTGATGGCCGAGCACGATCCATTGGCGTTTCAGCGGCCGATGGACCCGCGCCATCCGCACCCGTACACGTGGCAGGCCGGCGGGTGCCACAAGTTTTTCTACAGCGACTACGCCGACCCGACCCGCATGACCGTGCCGTTCGTCGGCGGGTTTGAGATCACTCGCCTGTGGGACGAACATCGCGACGCCGCCGAGCAGGCCAAGGCGGTCTTTCACGGCAAACCGAAGGTCTGCGACAGCTTCGAACAGTGCTCGGAAGACGTCGATCTCGTGTTCATCTCCGACTGTAACCTCGATGGCTCCGACCACCTGAAGCTGGCGCGCCCGGGGTTGGAGCGGGGGATTCCGACATTTGTCGACAAGCCGTTTGCGGACACCGTTGCCCACGCGCGCGAGCTCCTCGACCTCGCCCGCAAGCACAACGCGCCGATCTTTTCGCTGTCGATCGTTCGCACCGAGCCCGCCGTCGCGCGTTTTAAGAACCGAATTCCGGAGGCCGGCAAGGTCAACTTCGCGACCATTAGCGGTTACGGCACCCATCCGGCGGGCTTCGTGCATACGACGAGCGCCACGCAACACCTGTTCGGCAGCGGCATCCAGACCGTCGATGTGCTCACGGCCCGCGAGCAGGTGCTTGTCCATCTCGACTACGGCGGCGAGCGCGCGGGCAAGGACAGCGTCCCGCTGCACGGTGTGACGATCCACACCAACGTCGGCAGCCGACCGCTCACGGCGCTGGGCATGAGCATCTACGGAGACAAGACAGACATTCACGAGACCATGCTGGGCGATTTCGTCTATGCCGACGGCACGGCCGAGATCATCAAGCTGATCAAGCAAATGGTCGAAACGCGCGAGAGCCCGGAGAAGCTGATGAACGAGGTCGTCGAATCGATCGCAGTCATCGAGGCGTTCAAAATGGCACAGAAGACCCGGCAGCCGGCGAAAGTTGCGGATTTCCTGTAGCACGGCGTTTGCTTGGGCGTTGCATCTGCAAGGAACATGGGCCAAGGCCCATGCCAAGAGCAAATTCTGCGATGGGAAGAACAAAGCTCGCCCGCGTTGGCCGTGATCGACAAGAACACGTCGGTAGTGATTCCGCTGGGCTCTGCGAACAGCACGGACATCATCTGCCGCTGTTCGTCGATTCGATGCAGGTGACGGAGATCGCCCAGCGCGCCGAGAAGATGCTGGGGGGCAAGATGCTGCTCGTGCCGACGCTATGGCTCGGATCCTCCCATCACCACAAGGAGTTTGCCGGCACGATCAGCATGCGGCTCTCGCTCTACGGGGTGCCGGCTTCCGCAAGCTGTTTTTCCTCAACGGCCACGGCGGCAACCGCGTGCCGGGGGTGCCGGTGGCGGGCGCGCTGGGCGAACTGGCCGCGGAGGACGACCGTGCGGATGACGTGTACCTGGCGCTATCGAGTTGGTGGGAAATTGCCGCCGACGTGATGGGGGGCCCAGAAACGGGGGATGACGCAGCAGGTCATCTCGCACGCCTGCGAGTACGAGACCAGCCTGATGCTGGCGATCCGTCCGGACCTGGTTTTCATGGACCGCACGAAGGTTCAAAAGAACGTGCTGGAGAACGATTGGTTCGTCACCGACAACGACGCCCGCAAGTGCGTGGCCGTCTTCCGCCGCTTCACCGCTTCACCGCCAATGGCTCGATGGGCAACTCCACCGGCGGCGCTGAAGCCAAAGGCCGCGGAATGCTGGAATCCATGACCGCGGAGGTCGTAGCTTTTACCGAAAGGTCAACAACGCGAAGGGCATCGATGGCCATAAAAGGGCTTCGCACCGCGTACACCGTTTCGATATCGATCGTTCGTTGGCTTTCTACCGCGACCTGCTGGAGCTTACGGTTGTGCGGAGAGATCCATCCGTCCGATCGACGCGCTCAACTACATTGTTGCCCATTGCGGCTAACCGCGTACTGTGAAGGCCGCCATAACGCAAGGAACGCCAGAAGGATGTGCCGGCCAGTACGTTGCGATCCCAGTTGCCATAGCGCTTAAATCACGTTCGGGGCGGGTGGCGGTCAGGGCAACCGCATCTCGCGTAAGTCTTGTGAAGACGTCCGCGGTTTCCCACAGCGATCCACGTTTTCAGCGTGCGAGGCCGAGCCGCATGAATCGGTCGGACGAAAATTGATTGGCCTGGGTGGGTGGCAGGGCAGAATCATTTGGTGAAATCGGGAGGGGCGAGGCTCCCGCCGAGCCGGATTTCTTGCAGGAATCACGGCTCGGCGGAAGCCTCGCCCTCCAAGGCGCTTCATAACTTTGCCCTGGAGTGGGCGGGTTGTGCGTCACTGTTTTCACTGCTCTCACTGCTCGATTGCATTTTGTTATAGATTTTGCTACCCTAGTATCAATAACATCTGTCACCATGCCAAAAATGCAACCTCATCCTGACGTTTTGAACGAGCCGCCAGCCACTCGGCAGGTGGGTCGACACCGAATCCGATCTGGATTGCAAAAAATGATTCTCAGTGGCGACAGACCGCCGGGGTCGAAACTGGTTCAGTTGGAACTGGCCAAGCATTTCGGGGTCGCCCAAGGTGTCGTCCGCGAGGCGTTGCTTGAGCTCCAAGCATGCGGACTGGTTGAAAGCGTTGACAACCGCGGCATTTACGTCAGCGAGATCAGCGTTGAAAAGCTGATTGAATCCTTCGAGGTCCGCGAGATGCACGAAGGTCTGGCGGCACGCCTGTGTTGCGACCGCGTCACCCGAACGGACCTTCGTGGACTTCGTGAGCTGGCCGACAAAGCCTACGATATGGCCCGTAGTTCGAAGATCCAGGAAATGGCCGCTCTCGATCGAGATTTTCACGGCAAGATTATTCATCTCTGTGGCAACAGCATGTTGATCCGACTGGCGGACAACTACCGGGTATTCGGCAAGATCGTTCGCGTAAATCGCGACCCCACCATCGTCCACGATGAACACTTGGCGATTTTGAAGGCGATGGAGCAAGGTGATGGCAATCACGCTGAAGTTGTCGCACGAGCCCATATACGGGCGGCGCGACAGGCGCTTGGCGAACAGGTCGCGCATCAGAAGTTTGACTTGGAATGGCTGGTATAAAAAGGCCAAGCCTCCGCGCGATTGTACATGAATCCGTGCCACGTTTCTCAATAATGGCTGGACTCTTAAATTTCAGACATGCAATTGATAATTAATGATAATTATCGGTCACCAATGATGGTCGACCCGGATGCATGAATGATGACAGGGACGGTTTATGAGTGATACGCATATTCATAACAGGGGCGCGAGGGTGGCCGGCGAGCGGCGCCTTCGCGGAATTGATTCCACATGTCCGCCGTACACGGCCCCAAATGGGAACGGCAACGGCAGGCAAAGTGGCCTCGCTGGCAATCTTTTTTGCGACGCTAGCGCTGCAGGGCGCGTTTTACGTGGGGTATGCATCTACAGCGGATCAACGCGCCTGGCAGAACTGGCTGCGCGGATCGGTTACGACACCGTCTGGATCGAGATGGAACATGGTCCCGCGGATTTCAATCAGGTTGAGTCTATGTGCGTCGCGATCGAAGCGGGGGGCGCCATTCCAACGGTTCGGGTCCCCGACGGCCAGAGACATCATGTTCTGCGGGCGCTGGAGGTCGGAGCGCGCATCGTCGTCGTTCCGATGGTTGATACTGCGGCGCAGGCGAGGCAGATCGCCGAGTTCGGCAAATTCCCTCCGGTGGGAATGCGCGGCTACAACACGCGCAGCCGCGGTGTCTCTTACGGATTGACCCCTGTCGAAGAGTCGTTTGCACAAGCCAACGCGCGGACTCACCTGTTCGCCCAGATCGAAACGCTCGAGGCAGTCAATAACCTGCATGAAATCTGCGCTGTTGAAGGACTGACCGGCATTTTCATCGGTCCGGGCGATCTATCCAGCAGCGTGGGATGTCCCGGCGATCTAAACAATCCTCGGCTGGTCCAACTGGTAAGCGACTGCGCTCGCGTCGCGCGGGCGGCCGACAAACATGCCGGGATTCTGATCGGACCGGGCACCACCCTCGACGCGGCCGAGGCAGCCGGATGCGACCTGATATTCAGCGGCGGCGACGTCACCGATCTTTCCGCTGTTTGGACGCGTCTGCTTGCATCGGCGAGGAGAGTTGTCACGTTATGAGTTCGTACCGCATTGCCTTATATCCCGGTGACGGAATCGGCCCGGAAGTGATCGATCAGGCCGTGTGCATCCTTCAGCACGTGCAGTGTGGTCAGTCGGAATACCAGCTGCGGTTCACGCATTTCCCGTGGGGGATCGACTATCACGCGCGGAAGGGTGTCGCCGCGCCGGCAGATTACCTCGACATTCTCAAGCCCTTCGATGCCATTTTGCTGGGAGCTCTGGGCGACCCGCGGCGGGTTCCGGACCACGTGACGCTCGAACCATTGGTGCGGCTGCGGCAGCGGTTTGACCAGTATGCCTGCGTTCGCCCGGCCAAGCTGTTCGCCAACGTCAAGTCGCCTCTGGCCAATCCCGGCGCGATCGACATGATCGTCGTTCGCGAGAATTCCGAAGGCGAGTATTTCTCCTGCGGCGGACGGTTCAAATCCGGCGAGGCGAACGAGATCGCTATTCAGACCGCCGTCCACACGCGCTGCGGCATCGAACGCATTTTGCGGTTCGGCTTTGAGCTGGCGATGCAGCGCCGCCGGCGGCTGACAATGGTCACCAAATCCAATGCCTTGAAATTCAGCATGGTGCTGTGGGACGAGGTCCTGGAACAGGTCCGGCCGGAGTTTGCAGAGGTGGAGTGCGACCGCCTGCACATTGATGCCGCGGCGATGGATTTTGTTCGCCGTCCCGATCGTTTCGATGTGGTTGTCGCGTCCAACTTGTTCGGCGACATCCTCACTGACCTGTCGGCGGCGCTGGTGGGAGGTCTGGGCCTTGCGCCTAGCGCGAACATCAACCCACAGCGCACGTTTCCGTCGATGTTCGAGCCGGTGCATGGATCGGCGCCGGACATCATCGGCAAAGGCATCGCCAACCCCGCCGCGGCCATTTTGAGCGCCGCAATGATGCTGGACTGGCTAAAGCTTCCGGAAGCGGCAACGATCATCCGCAATGCGGTGGAGAAGGCCCTGCAGCGCGGCGAAACCACGCCGGATCTGGGCGGAGGTCTCACGACGGCGCAGATGACGAATCGCATCACTCAGTACATCGCGGAGGTGCCGTCATGATCCAGTCACCTCTGCTGCGAGATATCGCTGGATACATCAACGGTGAGTGGACGAATGGGAATACGGCTCGAACGCTAGCCGTTACCAACCCCGCCACCGGCGAACATCTTGCCGATGTGCCCGACATGAGCGAGCGAGAAACGGCCGCCGCCATCGAAGCCAGCGCCGCGGCGCTCCGGGTCGAAACGCCGCTGGAACAGCGCCGCGCGTGGCTCATGAAGATGGTTGATCTTTTAACAGCTAACAAATCAGAATTGGCACGGGTCATTACTCTCGAACAGGGCAAACCACTGACGGAATCGACGATCGAAGTGGAATATTCCGCAGGGTTCTTTCGATTCTACGCACATCATATCGAGCGACTGCGCGCTGAGGCTTTGCCCGAGCCGATCAAGAACCTTCGGTGGACAATACACCACCGCCCGGCCGGCGTGGCGGCGCTGATTGCGCCTTGGAACTTTCCGTTGGCAATGCTGGCCAAGAAATTGGCGCCCGCGCTGGCGGCGGGATGCACGATCGTCGCCAAGCCCGCCGACCTGACCCCCTTGACCGCGATTGCCTTCTGGACACTCGCTCAGCAGCTTGACCTGGATCCCGGCCGCCTGAATCTTGTCATGGGCAAGCCGGCTCCGATCGGCGACGTGATCTGCTCGCATCCCGATGTGCGCGTGATCAGTTTCACCGGTTCGACGGCGGTCGGCAAGCATCTCGTCGCGGGCACGGCGCCGCACATCAAACGCTTGTCTTTGGAACTCGGCGGCAATGCGCCCTTCATCGTTCTGGACGATGCCGATCCGGAGCTGGCCGCCGACGCGCTGCTGGCCAATAAGTTTCGCTGCGCGGGCCAAACCTGCGTATGCGCCAATCGCATTTACATTCATCGCGATCTTGAAGTGGCATTCGTGCGGGCGGTCGCGGAGCGGGTGAAAAAGCTTCGTGTCGGCGACGGGATTGATGCGGGGACAGACGTCGGCCCTTTGATCAACACCGCGGCATTTGAAAAGGTCGCCCGGCACGTCGAGGAGGCGATGCGGCAAGGAGCGAGACGCGTTGTCGGACATGACCTTACTCCGCAGCCACAAAATTGGGGCGCATTCTATCCGCCGACCGTACTGACAGATGTCACGCCGCAGATGGCGATCTCACAGGAGGAAACCTTTGGGCCGGTCGTGCCGATCGGCACGTTCGACTCCGACGAAGAGGTAATCGAATTGGCCAACAGCACCCCCTATGGCTTGGCAGCGTACCTGTTCACGGGAGATCAGGTACGCGGGCAACGCATCATTTCAAAACTACGCTTCGGTCATATCGGCCTCAACAACGGTCAGGGACCGACGCCCGAGGCCCCGTTCGGCGGAATGAAGCAATCGGGCTTCGGCCGCGAAGGCGGCATCGAAGGAATGTTGGAGTTCTGCGAAACACAGGTGGTGGCCGGCTCATGAAATCCCGCATTCTTGTTCTCAACGCAACCTGCCTGGACGTCGTGGAACGCTACCGCGACCAGATCGAATCGCGCGGCGTCGAGCTTGTGGCCGAGCAGAGGTTCCGCTCGATCAGCATCGAGCAAACCGCGGCGCTGGTGAGGGAGGCTGATGCCGTCGTCCTGCCCGCCGCCGCGGGGCGCGCGCTACCGTCTGCGGAGCAGATGGAAATTTCACCGCGCCTGTTGTGCTGCGCCATTGCCGCCAGCGGGTTTGATGATTTTCCGGTTGAGGCCGCCACGCGCAACGGCATCGTCGTGACCAATGCCCCGGTCCGGGAAGGCGCTGAGGTTGTGGCCGACATGGCCTTTGCCCTGATGCTGTCGGTGGCTCGGCAGATTCCCTATCACCACAATCTGCTGTTGCGTGGCGACGTGACGCGGGGCGCCGGGGTGTCGATCTTCGGCAAAACGCTGGGCATCGTCGGCCTTGGAAACATCGGGCGATCCGTGGCGCTCCGAGCACGCGGCTTCGACATGCGCGTGCTCGCGACCGATCCCGATCCCGACAGGGCATTTGCTGCTGATCACGAGATCGAGCTCGTGCCACAGGATGAGCTCCTGCACCAAGCGGACTTTGTGACGCTGCACGTGCGCCTGAACGAGCAGACGCGGCACATGATCTCGCGGCGGGAGCTGACGCTGATGAAGCCGACCGCGCATCTAATCAACACGGCCCGGCGGGATCTCGTGGATGAAGAAGCGCTGGTCGAAGCGATCGCGCAGAAGCGCCTTGCCGGCGCGGCGCTAGACGATCCGCCGGGCCACGCCGCCAAGCAGCTGTTTGACCTGCCGAACGTCATCTTCACGCCACATTTGGGCAATCGATCGGTGGAGGGCATGCGCGCGGTGTTCTTGTCGGCAATCGACAGCGCCATTGCTGTGTTGGGTAGCGAGCGGCCGCGGTTCGTCATAAACCCCGCCGTCTATGACATCGGAGTGAGAAAGGTCCCGGGCCGATCATGAAGATCACGAACATCGAATGCATTCCCGTTCAAGCGCCCGCGCGGACGCTCGCGCCGATTGTGGTGGAGACGGATGAAGGAATCATCGGCGTCGGCGAGGCGGGATTGCAGCGCCGCTGGCAAGCGATCATCGGCACCGTCGAACACTTGAAAAAGTGGCTGATCGGCGAAGACCCTATGCGTATCGAGCACATGTGGCAACGCATGTTCCGAGGCGGCTTTTATCCTGGCGATCGGCTTATCGGCTCGGTCATTGCCGGCATCGACATCGCGCTGTGGGACATCAAGGGGAAAGCGCTCAACGCGCCGGTGTACGAGCTGCTCGGCGGACGATGCCGTGATTATGTGCAGTGTTTTCTCGCTCCCACCTATCGTGCCGCGCTGGCTGGGACGGCAAAAGATTCGAAAGACTGCTTCCGCGCGATGATGGTCAATGGCGATGTCGAGACGATGATCGCTTTGGCCAAGGAATGCTTGGCCGATGGTCACAAGTATTTCCGCATCGGCCCCGACGCCGACGGAAACCGCTTTGATGCCCGCGCCTCGGTTCGTACGCTCGTCGCCCAGCTCAAAGCGGTGCGAGACGCCGTCGGCGACGCGATGGAGCTGATGGTCGATATCCACGCGCGATACTCGCCGGACGAGGCAGTCTGGTTCTGCAAGGAGATCGAAGATTTGAGCTTGTTCCTGGTCGAAGACCCCATCCGCTCGGAGCACACCGACGGCTACCGTCACATCCGCCAGCACACGCGCGTTCCATTGGCCGCCGGCGAGCAGTGGGCCAACAAATGGGAGTTTCGCCAGGCGATCGAAGAGGAACTGGTGGACTACGTGCGCATCGACATTTGCATCGCCGGCGGGATCACCGAGGCGAAGAAGATTGCCGCGATGGCCGAGACGCACCTGATCAAAATTCTGCCGCACAATCCTCTGGGGCCGGTCTGCACGGCGGCGTCGCTGCATCTGAACCTCGCCTGCGACAACGCCGGCCCGCAGGAAGTCATCTTCCCGCCCGCGAGTATGTTGCCGGATGTCTTTCAGTGCGACTTCAAGCTCGAAGGCACCCGCTTAACCGTGCCGAATGCGCCCGGCATCGGCGTTCAGTTCAGTCGTGACGCGGCAAGGAAATACCCGCCCGACATGACGGAGCCGCCTCATTTCCATCGTGATGACGGATCGTATACGAATTATTAGCGAATCGACGAACGAAGGATCTCTAATCGAGCGAAGGACGTTTACGCCAAACGAGGACTGCCGTGACGCGTCAGAAAGTATGCAGCTCTGCAGGGGCCTGTTGTCAACCAGCACTGGTTGTCACCGCGGATGTACAGTCCCGTTCCTTTCAAAAAGGCATTTTTGCTTTTCCCTCGGTCCGAGGCGGAATCGATCGTCTGGTCGTCTCGCGTCGGTGGGAGGATGTCGCGACGCGGCGGGTGGATTCATCTCTTCGCATTGCCCTTGTGGCGAGCCAGCTCGGTGGCATCGGCGATGTCAATCTTATCAACGCAGTGGCAGAAATGATCGACAATCCACTCTGCGCACCCGACCGCTTCGAATGTCAGATGGCTCGACCTGGGCTGGGCCAGCAGCCATTGCTCGGTGCGTTGCATGCACCAGGCGTCGCAGGTGAGCGAGGCGATCGGCTTACCCGTCGGCCCATACATGGTTTTAGCTTGGTCGAACTGTTGATCGTCATTGGGATCATCGCCATTCTGATCGGCATCCTGATCCCCGTGATCGGCCGCGCCCGCGCTCAGGCCCGCATCGTGGCGTGCAGGGCCCAGATGCAGAACCTCGGCTCTGCGATGCAGATGTACCGCAACCAGAACAAGGGCCGCTTCCCTCCGGCTCCGCAAGTTCCCAGCGCCGACCCGGCCGTGCCCGATCTCACGGACTACCTCGCGCCTCACGTTGGCGGAGTGGTGAGGGTCTTCCATTGCCCGGCTGACGTAGACCCCGTCACCGTCGCGGGCGTGTCGTACTCGTCGTTCCACGACGCCGAGCAGACCAGCTACGCCTACAACGTGGAACTGGGAGTGCTGAAGGTGAGCGAGACGCTGTGGTACCAGGTCTTCCATTCCACCAACCAAGTGCCAGTCCTGTGGGACGCGGACAACTTCCACGGCGGCTCACTGCCGTTCAACTGGCTGTTCGCCGACGGGCACGTGGAGAACTTCCTGAGCAAGGGCTTGTAACCAGCCGGAGCATTCCAATGCGACAAGAAAAGATCAAGCAGATCCTTCTGATTAGCGCAGCGGCCGTGGTCAGCATCGCCTTGGCGTGGGGGATCTGGTTGTGGGCGACGTACCCGAAGGCCCCGGACGTGGCGAGCGCTGATCTGGGCGAGTCGATGGCCTTCATGGGCAGCGACGAGTTCAACCGCATGTTCGAGTCGCACCGCAAGCAATTCTTTCTGGACGTGATCAACAAGCTGCGGGAAAAGTCGCTGGGCGAGCTGATCGCAATGGGGATGCGCGGCGAGATGAAGGACCAAGACCTGTCCAAAAACATCCAAGGCCTTGTCCAGGACGAGGAAGTGCAAGGGGCGGTTCTGGAACTGATCCTGGACAAGTTCTACGAACAGCCCAAGGTTCAGCGCGACCTGTTCCTGACCATGGCGGTGCGTGCCGAGCAACAAAAGGGCACGGGCAAGCCATCCACGCAACCCGCTACTGCGTTGGATCCGCAGAGTTTGGAGCGTGGCATGGGTCAGCTCATGGAGAAGCTGTCGCCGCAGGTTCAGGGGAAGATCCAGCGGATGATGCTCGACCTTCGCCAGCACCGCCGGCGGCTGGGTGTTGCCGATCCGAGATGAGAGCACGGGGATTTTTCATGGGGATCCCGTTGCGAGACGAGCAATCGACAGCGCTGCCACAGTGCCACCCGATCGGTCGTTTCAAGGAGTCTTGTGGTGTATCTGGTGATCGTCCATGTCAAAGGCGACCAGCTCCCGACCTACGAGTTCCTGGAAGACTCGCGTGCCGACGCCCGCTCGCGGGCCGAAGAGGTGGCACAGTTTGGATTCTGGATCGATGACGCCATCCCTCGAAGATTCATTCCCGCCAGCCAGATCACCCTGGTGCGAATCCGAATGCACGACGACGGCGACGCTGACAGACCGCGCGAAGCCGATGAAGACGTTGACCTCAGCGATCCGTCCTCGTGGTGATCGGCCTGACTTCGACCAACTCGATCCGTGAGGGGGGCACGAGCGTCGCCAGCCGCGACTTTGGTATCCAGAATCCGCTTCGTGCCAGCCTTTCCGCAAGGCGGCGCGCCGCCTCTTGTGTCTCCTTGAGGAACTCGAATTTTCCCGCTGTCGCGGCATCCGCCACGCGGACGATAACACGGTGCATACACACTCTCCTCGTCGGCCTCATCGCCATTCAATCGATCTCCTATATATTTCGAGCCGGTGACAAAAAGACGCGCAATTCAACCGTCCATCTTCGCCCAAACCTCCTCAACTTCGTCCGATAAATGACGGTGATCGCAATGGGAAAGGCCCGTAGAGAGTCCCCGAAAAGCCATGGATTTTGCCGGAATGACTTTTTGTGTTTAACAAAGCTGTTGTGAGACGGAAGCAAGCGGGGTAAATTGCTGCTGACAACTTGAGATTTGCTGGACAAGCAAATCGTCAGGCGTTCGCAAACTGCTACCTCAGCTCTCCCTGCTGGGTTTTGTGCGCTACGACGATTTCGCCGGGTTCAGCTCTGCGCAAGCGGGGGCTGGCACCCGGCGGATGAACCGGTTGCACGGCGCTGTAGCAGCGCGCGAACGCGGGGAGTCCGCCAGACGGCGGCCCCGCTTCATTTATTGGGCCGAAACGCACGTTGACCTCACGCCATCGAATGGAATGGAAGCGAGCGCAATAAACAAGGGGGCAAAACCGGAGCTTCCGATGGCCGCGCAACCTGCCCGACGCACGCAAGATGGCCGTGATGCCCAGAAGGAAAAGGAAACGCGGCGCCACGAGACCATCGCCGGCCATCGGGTCACGATCATCACCAAGGGCAACGTGCAGACGGTGCGCGGCGCGCCCCGGTGCCGCTGGTGCGGCAAGCCGCTGCGGCCCAAGTACCTCACCGAACGTGCTCCAGCGACAACACATCACTATTTCGACAAGAAGCCCAAGCACGTCCTCGCCACCTTCGATGAAGCGCGGCGGCAGTGGGCGGTCGCGTCGACCGCGTTCCGAGTTGTACGACGCGTCTTTCAGGGAGCGTTCGGGATGTACGGGGACAATTACTTCTGCGGCCTGAACTGCGGTCGCGATTTCGCCGTCGCGGTGGCCGAGGGATTGTCAAAACAGCATCTTCGACTCGTCGATTGTGCCGGCAAGGACGCCCGCATCGCCAAATCGAAATCAGCATGATTGTTCTTCCACGTCAATACTGAATTGGTTTGCGACGACGCAAAAGAACCCATTGGTTTCTCACAAAATTTTAATATTCGCAAAATGTTCGGTTGTTAAACAATAATTTATTGTTCATATTGAACATGTTGATGCGGCCGCAGGCCTCCGCCATGTCTTGGTGATCAGCGCTGCGGTGCCTGAGGCGCCGACAACGGAATGCACGCCGTGTCTTCCCGCCAGGGAGGGTTTGGAACCAACCGGGTCGCCGAAACGCCGCGACCTCACAACTGTTCAAGGAGGTGGCTCGTGTCTGTGCCCCTTCTCGTGCGCGTCGTTGCCAGGGACCGTTCGGGTCCAGGGATGGCTCATTCGTTGGCTCGGCTGGGCTTTGGCCGACCGGTCAGCGAGGACATCGTTCACGGCCCCTACGGTGCCGAGACCATTTACCACTTCGTCCCCGGCGAACTGTTCTGCCTCGTCTGGTGGCGACGAAGGCCCGATGGCAATCAGCATTGGACGCTGGTGATCCTCGAAACGCCATGCACGCCGAACGTTGGCCACGTGTTGCCGAACATCCATCCTGCCGTCATCGTCCACGCGATGGTGGACCAACACGGTCCGGCGGGCCAGGAGGGAAATGTTGACCAGATGCTCTACCTGATCCAGAGCACGCAGGATCGCGGCATCGAACCTTGGAGACTGCCTACGACGTACTGGCAGGAAGCGGCGTGGCGGATCGTGCTCGGCGAAACGCCGCCCGACTTGCCCGATGCCGATGACGCCGACGGCGAGGAGGCATCGTGCGATGGTTGATGACCGTCATCCGAAGGATGCGGCGTCACCCGCTGCTCGCCATCAGCCTGGGTGCCGTACTGAGTCTGGGCGTCCTTTCCCGGTGCTGCGCCGATCGCCAGATTGCCATCAACACCTCTCACAGCGTGCCGCCGGGGCTATACGTGCGTTCAGATGAGGAGCCGCGCATCGGGTGCCTCATCGACTTCAAGGTTCCTGAAGCCGCGCGTGATTACCTGCGATCCAGGACGGGAAGCGAAGGGCACGACTGGTACATCTTGAAGCCGATCATCGCTGGGCCCGGGGACCGTGTCGATACGACCGGCGAATGGCTCATCATCAACGGACGGCGGATTGCCTTAATGCCGCCACCGCGGGATGCGGAAGGACGAGGGTTGCCCGTGTGGCGGGAAGCTCGAACGCTCGGTCCCGCCGAGTTCTTCGTCTTCTCCGGGCGCATTGCTCACAGCTTTGACGGCCGATGCTACGGCCCCGTAACTCGCGCGCAGATCTCATCCGTCCGAAGGCCGCTTTTCACGTGGTAAGTGAATGCGGCTCGCATATCGTATTGTCGGAATGTTGTGCCGCGTTCACCATTGCCACGATCCCTGTTTTTACTGCGTGCGGGAGCTTATGCCATGCCGAGATAACAACTGCCAAATCGGAAGGGTGGTTTTCCGCGACTAGTGATTCCGCTGCGCCGGCGCTGTGCGGCTCTGAGATTGAATTCGTAAGTGTCGGGCTCGATTCGCTTTGGCTGTGCGGGTGAACTTCGTTGCCAACGTGAATGTCGAGGGTTCGACCCCCTTCACCCGCTTGTCAGTAAACCACGCCGAACGCTTTACTTAGCGTACCTGTCCGACGTAGGACAGCGCGGCCGAGAGAGTCCTGAAAACGGTAGACTACCGTTTTTGGCTTTTGCGGAGCGCTGTCATGCCGAAGTTTTCCGATTCATCCGTCCCGAAATACCGCCACCACCGGGGCAGCGGGCAAGCCGTCGTCACCTTGGACGGTCGCGACTTCTACCTCGGTCCGTGGAAGTCACGTCAGAGCCGAGCCGAGTACGATCGTCTCATCGCCGAATGGATGGCGGCGGGGCGGCGCATGCCCGGCGATCCCCACACCACCACCGTCGTCGAAGTCGTCGCCGCGTTCAGGCGCCACGCGCACGAGTATTACCGGGACGGCGACGGCAACGTGAACAAGACGCCGGTCAACATCGACGAGGCGTGCAAGCCGCTGGTCAAGCTGTTCGGGCGGACACCCGCCGCGGAGTTCGGACCGATCCGCCTGAAAGCCGTGCGGGATGAAATGATTCGCGGGGGCCGCGTGCGCACGAACATCAACCGCCACCTGTCGAGAATCCGCATGGTGTTCAAGTGGGCGGCGTCACAGGAAATGATACCGGCGTCCGTGTGCGAGGGACTGCGCACGCTGGCGGGATTGCAACCCGGGCGCGGCGGGGCGAAGGAAAGCGCGCCGGTCAAAGCCGTCCCGCTGCCGCACGTCAACGCGGTCCTGTCCCACGTCTCGCGACAGGTCCGCGTGATGATCCGGTTGCAACTGCTGACCGGGATGCGTCCGGGCGAAGTGACGATCATGCGCGGTCGCAATCTCGACACGACGGGCAAGCTATGGACGTACAAGCCGGAT
>Ga0187893_10004355_pt1 | contig 27106 bp, 19 predicted proteins | sample MA1701074metaG_FD_139574 | JGI IMG/M metagenome (GOLD analysis project Ga0187893, IMG submission 139574) | White microbial mat communities from a basaltic lava cave in the Kipuka Kanohina Cave System on the Island of Hawaii, USA - MA170107-4 metaG ... | reverse complement strand
TGTAACCCCGGATTTTAATCCGGGGAATGAAGTCTGCTGTAACCCCGGATTTTATCCGGGGAATGAAGTCTGCTGTAACCCCGGATTTTAATCCGGGGAATGAAGTCTGCTGTAACCCCGGATTTTAATCCGGGTGTAGCGGAACTAATTGCAAGACCATTGACTATCGGCTTTTTTGCGCTACTTTTCCTTAACCTAAACTTAATGCATGACCCTTGGTGAGCGATGGCAGGAGATTCGCACTGGATTCTCACCGACATTTTGGGTAGCTAACACCCTCGAGTTGTTTGAACGTCTCGCATACTACGGCTCGAAAGCTGTATTGACGGTTTTCCTCGCCGAAAAGGTTGGACTTCATGAAGAAGCAGGAACCCTTGCAGGACTATTTAATATGTTCCTGTATGCCTTGCCGGTACTCGCCGGTGTAGTGGTAGACAAGTACGGTTTTCGCCGGTGCCTCATGGCTTGCTTTACTATCTTCTGCGTCGGGTACTTCCTTGTTGGATTGGCGGGCATGGAGTACGGATCGTCCATTATGGAAGTGACGGGCAAGCGAAACTACGTACTGACTGTTTTGATTCTTACAGCGGTCGGAGGTTCCCTCATCAAACCTTGTATCGTCGGCACAGTTGCCGTTACAACAACAGAAAAATCAAAAGCCCTGGGCTTTTCTATCTACTACGCACTTGTGAACCTTGGCGGAGCAATTGGCCCAATACTTGCCTACCAGGTTCGCAGCGATCTCGGAATTGAATTCGTGCTGGTGATGTCCTCTGTCACATCATTTTTGTTAATTGTAGGCACGTTCCTCTTTTTCCGTGAACCTGAAGGGTCTGCCGGCCAAAAGACATTTGGCCAGGTATTCCGTGATATGCTGCTGGTCTTCAAGAATCTTAAGTTCATGACGTTCCTGCTCATCTTCTCCGGGTACTGGATGATGTTCTGGCAGATTTTCTATTCATTTCCTTTCTATGTAACTGATGTACTCAAATACGAGGCATTCGAATTCCTCGAAACAGTAGACGCATTCACGCTGATTGTAGTGACCGTGCCGGTAACGGCTTTGGTAAGCAGGTTGAAACCCGTGACAGCCATCGCGCTTGGATTTGCCGTGTCAAGTCTTTCATTGGATCATCATCGGCGCCGGCGGTACCATCCTTATGGCCATCATCGGTATGGTGTGCTTTGCGCTGGGGGAAGCCATGCAGGCCCCCCGGTTCTATGAGTATGTCAGTTCGCTTGCGCCAAAAGATCAGGTGGGGACTTTCATGGGTTTTGCATTCCTGCCGATTGCAATAGGTTCTTTTACAGCAGGAGTAATCGCTGACTATCTACGACTCAACTACCTAGAGACTAACCCACCGATGATGTTTTACATTCTTTCAGGAGTTGGTATTATTTCAACGATGCTAATGATCATTTACAACCGACTTATTGCCAGGTAGAAATCACCAATGACTACTCGCCACTGACCACTATTGCCCATGGAAAAGACATTCAAACCCTACATTGCACCCGAGCAAAGCATCGCGGAATTCACGGCAAAGTCTGTCACCTTCGGCGTTTTGTTCGGCGTCCTGTTCGGGTGCTCAACGGTGTACCTCGCGCTCAAGGCTGGTCTTACCGTGTCTGCTTCTATTCCAATCGCAGTAATTGCCATTACATTAGGCCGCAAGTTTCTCAAGACCACCATCCTGGAGAACAATATCATTCAGACCACAGGATCTGCAGGTGAATCCATTGCTGCCGGTGTAGTATTTACATTGCCCGGGTTCTTGTTTCTTTCACCGGACCCGGACGGAGTGAGCGTGGGTGAGGGTTACTTCAACTACCTGACAATCCTTGTGCTTGCTGCCTTCGGCGGTATGCTGGGAACGCTGATGATGATTCCACTCCGACGTTCCCTTATTGTGAAGGAGCACACCACGCTCCCTTATCCGGAAGGAACAGCATGCGGCTCGGTACTTCAGGCAGGAGAGAAGGGCGGGGAGTTTGCTCGAACGGCCTTCATCGGGATGGGTGTCGCGTTTGGTTATGCCATCCTTCAGAAGGTAATACACGTTATCGCGGAAACACCTGCCTTCGTTACAAGCCAGGCCAACAAGTTCTGGCCTTCGGCGGCGACGCGCGCGGAGATCACGCCCGAGTACCTTGGCGTAGGCTACGTCATTGGTCCGAAAATATCGGGAGTTCTCGTTTCCGGATCTGTGCTCGCCTGGTGGGCAATGACACCTTTGCTGGCCACACTGGTTCCGACTGAAACCATCGCGATGCAGTTGGTCAAACTGGGCTACCTGGCAGACATCAATACGGCCGGCGGTCCGGGTGCCTGGGATCCGGCAACGCATTCATTCGGCAGCCTTGCCGACGCTATTTACCGCGCCTACATCAGGCAGATCGGTGCCGGGGCTGTAGCCGCAGGCGGGTTTATCACGCTGATGAAAACCATCCCCACCATCATCAGTTCGTTCCGCGACAGCATGGGATCGCTGAAAGAAGGCGGAGAGAAAAGCGTACTTCGAACAGACCGTGACCTTTCTTTCAAAGTAGTGATTGTTGGCAGCGTTATCCTGATTGCTGTTTTGACAATCATGCCCAATATCCCTGGAGACAGTTTTTTGCAAAAGCTCCTGATCGGAGTTCTCATCATCATTTTTGGTTTCTTTTTTGTCACAGTGGCGAGCCGCATTGTGGGCCTGGTGGGTTCCAGCAACAGCCCGATATCGGGCATGACGATCGCCACACTGATGGGAACGTGTCTGATCTTTACTTCGGTGGGTTGGAGCGGCATGGCCTACGAGCCTCTTGCGCTTGTCGTTGGCGGGATGATCTGCATCGCGGCTGCAAACGCCGGAGCTACTTCACAGGATCTCAAGACTGGTTACATTGTCGGTGCAACGCCCAGGTATCAGCAATTGGCATTATTTATCGGCGCCATTGTCTCATCCATCGCCATTGGGTGGGTTGTGAACATTCTCGATACACCGACATCGGAATTGACGGCTCAAGGCATTACGCATGCGGTAGGCAGCGACAAATACCCGGCGCCTCAGGCAACCCTGATGGCTACCTTGGCGCGCGGCATCCTGTCATACAACCTCGATTGGCAATACGTGATGGTTGGCGTGTTTCTGGCCGTGATGATCGAGTTGTGCGGAATCAAGGCACTGGCATTTGCCATCGGGTTGTACCTGCCACTGGCGACGACACTGCCGATTTTCATTGGCGGCGCCATCAAGGGATATGTCGACTACCGGGCTGAAAAACAAAATCAGGCGAGGGAGGAAGAGGATCTTGGAAAGGGGAGTCTTTTTGCCACCGGGCTAATTGCAGGAGGCGCGTTAACAGGTGTTTTTGCAGCGATACTTACAGTGACTGCTGAGTCATTCATGCGGGCGCTCAACATTGAGCACGGTATGGTTCAGGCGCTTGGCACACCCGGGTATCACCTTCTGGGTGTGGCGTTCTTTGTAACGATGTGCACGGTGCTTTACAGGACTGCGGTGAGGAGGTGATTAACGGCTCGTATGGCGCCATTGTCCCCATATATGACACTAATGTCATATATATTCCTATTCCCTACGCCTCTTACAACCCAAACCTGTACTGCACCCCAACGATGTATTGATTTCTTGATCCCAGGAAGCCCACTTCGCCGCGAAACATAAGGTGCTTGTGTTCAGCTGGAACTGTGATCCAATAATGAAGTTCCATGGGTCCTTGACGGTTTTGTCCATAGTGTACTGCACGCTTGATGTGGTGATTGTGTTCACGGCCTGATCGGCGGCATGGAGAGTCTGTCCTGCACGTCCGAGCAACGCATTGGCGCTCTCGTACTTGGCTTTGTTGACAGGGCTTGCCTGCTGAGGCGGAGTCAACCCGTTCCACCAGGCGTCAACTTGTTGTTGGGCATCTTCAACCTTTACAATGCCATTATCAATCTTAGCTGCTGCCTCGGAGCCACCGCCTGGAAATACTTCTGATAGCGCGATTGATCCGTCCGTTTCGCCATCAATGGAAACACGAAAACCACCGGCCCAAACTGCAATGGTTTGCTCAGGTTTCTTCAGTTTGAAACTCTTACCGAACCGTGGACCGAAAACAAACGTACGAGCGGGCTTCTTTAACTGGGGAACATCGGTCCAGGCAATGTTCATGTCAAGCGCCAGAAAACCTCCGCCCACACCGATGGTGGGAGTCATACCGAGGCCAAAAGTTGATGTATTGAACTCAACAACGGTACTCGCTGAGATTACTTGCTTGTCTATCCCCGTGGAATCTGGAACCCACACGCCAAAGTTGACATTTGTGGTAGCCTCGGCTTTGCCAAGGATGCCATAAACGTTAAGGAAGGGGAAGAGCCAGATGTCGGGTCGAATGGTGAACGCGCTGGCTGTAGCCTTCGCTTCGTCGAAACGAACAAGTCCGTCGAGGTTATACATCTGCCCGTTATTGAATCCCACATTAAGGTTGTCGATGAGGATAAGCGACTCCTGCGAGAAGTATTGCGCACTTACGCCGGCCGAGTAAGGCAGGTTGAATCCGCGTTTGGTCGCTTTGTCGCCCCAAATGGGAAGGGCGTAAGGATATTCTGACTTCTTCAGACTGTCTGCCAGCGTCTTATTTTTCTTTCCGACTTCTTTGTTGCTGAACACCTGGGCCTTTAAGGGCAAGGCGATCACAAAGAGGAAGAGTGCGAGATTCTTCATAGCGCAGTCACACAAACATAATGGTGGCTCTTTCTAGGGAATGGGCGCGACACCTTCGGAATGTTCCAGCGCTGTACGGATAGCACGAAGAGTGCTCATTTCTTCTTCCCGCACGCGACCGTCCGCGTTGATAATGCCGTAGAGGCTTCTGATCAACTCCATTCGCTCATCGTATGAGGCCCTGCCGATTAGCGGATCATTTGCCTTCAGGACTTCTTCGACGCTTGCCTGAGGATTTGCCTCGCACACTTCCGTTGCTCCGCGGAGCAGGTTACCCGGATCGCCGGAGAACCGGCGCATCTGATCGGTCAATGTGGTCTCCTCCAGATAGTGGATCTGGCCGTCGGCCCTGGCCATAAAAACCATCAGGTAAGCGGCAAGCTCAGAAAATGTGGCAAAATGTGGCATGCGTTTCCGTACCCGAAGCTACGCTTTCGATCGGACAAAGAAAAAACCCGCCCGGCCAGATTGCGGCCGGACGGGTTCATTCTTAACCTGTGCGTAATGAATTACATCATTCCGCCCATGCCGCCTCCGGGAGGCATGGCAGGCGCTTCCTTGTCTTCAGGAATCTCCGAAACTACGGCTTCCGTGGTCAACAAGAGACCGGCTATGGATGCGGCGTTCTCCAGGGCCAAACGGGCAACCTTGGTCGGGTCGATTATACCTGCTGCGAAGAACTCTTCGTACTTGTTCTCGCGTGCGTTGTATCCGTAGTCCTTCTTGCCTTCACGAACTTTGTTGACCACCACAGAACCCTCCTGACCTGCGTTCTCAGCAATGGTGCGAAGGGGGGACTCGAGTGCCAGGCGGATAATGTTGATACCCGTAGTCTGATCCTCGTTGTCGCCGGTTAAACCCTTCAGCGCATCGACGGCACGGACGTAAGCCACGCCGCCGCCAGGGATGATGCCCTCCTGGACTGCAGCACGGGTCGCGTGCAAAGCGTCATCGACACGGTCTTTTTTCTCCTTCATTTCTACTTCAGTGGCAGCGCCGATGTAGAGGATGGCAACTCCGCCGGAAAGTTTTGCAAGGCGCTCCTGCAGTTTCTCGCGGTCGTAGTCTGACGTCGTGGTATCAATCTGGGCCTTGATCTGGTTGATACGGCCTGTGATTTCAGACTTCTTGCCGGCGCCGTTCACGATGGTCGTGTTGTCTTTGTCAATATTCACCTTCTCAGCGCGTCCGAGGAACTCCAATTTGGCATCCTCGAGCTTCATGCCCGTTTCTTCAGAAATCACCTTGCCTCCCGTGAGGATGGCAATGTCTTCCAGCATAGCCTTGCGGCGGTCGCCAAAGCCAGGTGCTTTCACGGCTGCCACACGAAGTGCGCCGCGAATCTTGTTAACAACAAGCGTCGCAAGGGCTTCGCCTTCTACTTCTTCGGCGATAATCAGCAAGGGTTTACCGGTTTGAGCAGTTGATTCGAGAATCGGGAGAAGCTCCTTCATGCTCGAGATCTTTTTTTCATAGATCAGGATGTAGGGACTTTCGAGATCCGCCTCCATCTTCTCTGTGTTGGTCACAAAGTAGGGAGAGAGGTAGCCGCGGTCAAACTGCATACCCTCTACAGTCTTCACTTCAGTTTCCGTACCCTTCGCTTCCTCGACGGTAATAACGCCGTCCTTGCCCACTTTGTCCATCGCCTCGGCAATCATTTTCCCGATTTCCTCGTCGTTGTTCGAGGAGATAGTGGCCACCTGGGTGATTTCCTGCGAGCCTTTGATGTTCTTCGACTGCTTGCTCAGGCTGTCAACGACAGCATCAACAGCTTTGTCGATTCCGCGCTTGAGGTCCATCGGGTTAGCGCCGGCAGCCACGTTCTTGATGCCATGACCGTAAATGGACTGTGCCAGCACTGTGGCCGTTGTAGTTCCGTCACCAGCCGCGTCAGCTGTCTTGGATGCAACTTCCTTCACGAGTTGCGCACCCATGTTTTCAATTGCGTCCTTCAACTCTATGTCTTTGGCAACCGTAACACCATCTTTGGTAACGGTCGGGGCGCCAAACTTTTTGTCAAGGATCACGTTGCGGCCCTTCGGACCGAGTGTCACTTTAACAGCATCAGCCAACTTGTCCACTCCGCGTTTGATCCTGTCGCGCGCGGGGGTATCGAATGTAATCTCTTTAGCCATATTCTCAGTTGTGTTTTGTTTCTTGGTTAAGACTTAGATCGTTCCGAAAATGTCGGAGTTCCTCATGATGAGGTAATCCTTGCCATCGATGGTGATCTCCGTGCCGGCGTACTTGCCGTACAGGATATTCTCACCAACTTTTACCGTCACCGGCTTGTCTTTCAGGCCTTCGCCAACGGCAATCACTTTGCCTTTTTGGGGTTTCTCTTTGGCTGTGTCCGGGATAATGATTCCGGAAGCCGTCTTTTCCTCCGCAGCAGCAGGTTCTACCAGCACGCGGTCTTCATTGGGTTTGAAGTTGATTTTCGCCATATGGATCTTATTGTTGTTAGGTTAAAAACTACGCCCGCACTTATCCATTTTCATGCCATTTGGCCCAATTCCTGGAGAAAACGGGTCTTTTGACAGTATTCAGCCGACCGTGGGCCGCGAATATACAGCGGATTGTCAGGCTTTTGTAAAAATGTCATGGTCAGGTGCCACTTCAGCAGTGATACCGTGCCAGTTTGCCCTTGGCTGTGACTAAGCCTTCCAAGCCCTGTATAGGGTTGACCTCTACTCTGAGATTCCGTATATAGTGTAAAAGAAGGCCGGCTTAATGGAGAACCGACTGCAGGACAATTGGCTCACGGAGGGTTTGATTGATTTTGAGTATAAGAAGTATGTACTGCTGGGATACTTGCGTTCCGTTCAGGAATCATTCGCCAAAATTGAACTCTATCCCCACCTCGGCGATATTATTTTTCATTACCGGAATCTCCTTTCGCTGCGTGAAAACAAGACGCTTATTCTGGAGAGTTTTCCCAAGGAACTTTCACTTGAGAAACTCAGGATGCTGGAAGTGAGCTACCAGAAAATAGTGGCCGATGACGCCGTCATGAAGGAAATCGAATCCATCATTGAGTTTGCCTTACCGCAGTTCCAGGACCACCTCGACGAGGGTTCGTCCATCTATGAGTTTGTGGAGTCAAAGTGTGAACTGTCGCCGATCGGAGTGGTTCCGCTTTATTCACAGGAGGGCTATATGTTCATGACCCAGCCTCCGGAAACAACGACATCCATTTACCGGTACCAGGTGACTGTTTACCAAAACAGCACTGAACCTATGCGCGGGTTGCAAACACAGTTTGTATGCACCAGCTCCTGCAGCCTGGTAAACACCTATGAGAACATCAAGATGGATCTGGTGCGGAGATTTTCTGACTTACCGAATCCGGCAACTTTCCTGGTCATTTCGAAGATGAAGTTTCCTTTCGCGCAAACGCTTGTCCCAGTGGCGAAACGCCTCCTGATCAAGCACCTTTCACAGTAGCGTCATCCTGAGCAAAGTCGAAGCAAGATTACTTCTTCGTGGTATCGGACCCTGTAGGCTTCAATGCCGGTGCGGGCATTTCCTGCTGATCGCGTGCGCGCTCAAGTAACTCATCACCAGATCCTGTAATGGTAGGCGCTACGAAATTGGTGGCAAGAACAAGCGCCATTACGCTGATAGCCAGGCCCCATGTGAGTTTCTCCAAAAGATCGCCGGTCTTCTTTACACCGATCAGGTTACTTGCGCTGCTGCCGCCAAACTGGCTCGACAGACCCCCGCCTTTGGAGTTTTGCGCAAGCACAACCAAAACAAGGAGAACAGATGCAAAAATGGTAAGACTAATGAATAAGGCGTACATGAGTTAACTTTTCAGGGCTTCAATTTGAGCCGCAAAGTAAGCCTTTTTCTGTGGAAATTTCCAAATAAGCTTCTTCAGCATCTCGATGGCCTTCTCTTTCTTCCCTTGCTTGATCAATATCTCCACAAGGGTTTCGGAAACAATGTTGTCCCCGTAATTTCCTGTATCCTCTGAAAGGTCCATCAGCGGCTCGGTAGGCTTCGTGCGGGGCAGAGTGGGTGCAACCTTGATGAACTTGTCGATAATCTCGCCCTGCTCCGCAACTTTCGGACTCACAAGTTTAGGCTTTCGCTTGCTGGTCTTGATCTCATCGATCAGGGGCGCGTCGGCGGGAGGGGTGTCCTGTTTTGCAGCAGACGCTTTGGGCGGCGTTACGGCCGGCGGTGGTTCGCCTTTTTTGAATTGCTCGTAAGAGGCGTCAAACTGGGACATCAGGTCATGCAGGCGGTTCAATTCTGACTTAAGATCATCCCGAAGCGCGTCCCCCTCCAGGTTGACTGCCGGGGAAGGTGGAACCTCCTGTTTGACCGGTGCTTGCTTGGCCGGTTCTGTCTTCTTTCTGGGTGGTGAAGGCTTCCTGGATTCAATCGGAGCAGCAGGTGCCGCCGCGTCCGCTTTCATTGCGAGAGGAGTTGGTTTCGCGGATTCTGTACGTGCGGGAGCAGGGGTCGCGCTTGACGTTGCTTCTTCAACCGGAAGTGCCTCAACGCGTGGTTGCGCAACCCGCGTCATCACCGTCTTCAACACGGTACGATCGGTGGCGTACACAGCGGCACGATGCAGCGTTGCCTGTTCGTCGGCTCCTTTTTGATCGCGTGAGCCGCGGGCAACGATGAGTTGGAGCAATTGGCTGTAAGGGTATCGCTTAAGAAGGTCTTTGGCTGCACCCAACTCTTCAGGACGAAGGTCGGTCACATTCTTCACCAGGCTCAGAAAGCGACCAGCTTGCATAAGGGGAAGTAATTTACGGAAAATACAGGGCCGGGCAAGCTTAGCTTTGCCATCAATGAATCAATAAAATCCGCGAAAGCATCCGCGTAATCCTTTTGATCCGCGTTACCAGTTTGCTACAGTTGCGTTGAAGATGTCGATCAGAATTTGATCGAAGATTTGCCTCTCAAGGTCTTCCTGTATGGTTGGGAAATTGAGATTGTTGTCGAAGTCCTTGTAGAAGGAGAAGCTTCTGTCTTTAAAACTGTTTTTTGGTTCGAGGGCGTCTTCGAAGGTGAGACGCACGGTTATCGTCAGTCGCGAAAGTGCTGCCGTGCTCGGATCGTTGGGGCGCGAGGGATTGGCGACCGGTGCCATCGCATTCACGCGGTATTCGCTTACCATTCCTTCTACATGCAGTTCACCATTCTCAGCAACGCGGAGGCTTGAATTCTGCTGGTAATAATCTTTCAGCTTGTTGGTGAAGGTGGCTCCGATATTGGCAGGTGCCAGATCGGTATTATTATAGAACAGGTCTATCGTGATGGTCTTTGCCGAAGTTGCTGCTCCGGAAAACGAATACACGCCGCAGCCATTGGTCAGGGCCACGAGCAAAATGAAGAGCAAGTATCTAGTCTTCAAGTTCGTACTCCTTTATCTTGCGGTAGAGCGTACGTTCAGAAATACCCAAATCCCGTGCCGCATGTTTCCTCCGGTTGTTGTTCTTGCGCAGCGCACGCAGAATCAGCTCTTTTTCCTTCTTTTCGATTGACAAAGAGTCGTCGGCAGATTCATGCGCAACATCCTGAACCTCTTCTTCCTGGGAATGACCTGAACCAGGGGTGGAATTGATATTCAGCAATACTGGCTCTTCAGGCTGGCTCCCTTCAGGCGCTTCTGAGAACAGGTCAGGATTCTCCCGGACCATTTGTGCCGCCCGCGTTGGGTTGCCGACGTTCTCGAGTACGATCCGCTTGAGTTCGTTCACATCCTTACGCATATCGAAGAGCACCTTGTATAGTATCTCTCTTTCCGATATGTCCTGCGAAGCGTTTGATGAATAAAGGGCCGGGAGGCTCTTTTCCTGGGGTAGGTATGTTCGCAATGTATCGGAGTCAATTTCCTTCTGTTCTGTGGAGAGAACCGAAATCTGGTCCACGAGGTTTTTGAGTTGACGGATATTTCCAGGGAACCTGTATTTCAGTATTATCTCGCGTGCCTCTTCAGTAAGTGAAATGGGCTTGACCTTGTAGCGCTCGGCAAAGTCTGAAGCGAACTTCCTGAAGAGCAAATCAACGTCCTTGCCACGGTCGCGAAGTGGGGGCACATAAATCGGGACACTGTTGAGCCGGTAGTACAAGTCCTCCCGGAATTTGCCTGCTTCGACCTTTCCCAGAAGATTAACGTTGGTTGCAGTGACTACGCGCACATCGGTCTTAAGCACCTTCGAAGAACCGACCTTGATGAATTCGCCGTATTCCAGAACACGAAGGAGCCTTGCCTGTGTGCCAAGGGGCATCTCGCCGATTTCATCCAGGAAAATGGTTCCACCGTTGGTGACTTCGAAATATCCCTTTCGGGCTTCGGTTGCACCCGTGAAGGAGCCCTTCTCGTGTCCGAAAAGTTCCGAATCAATGGTGCCTTCCGGAATCGAGCCACAGTTGATGGCAATAAACTGACCGTGCTTCCGGGGACTGAGTGAATGAATGATCTTTGAGAATGACTCTTTCCCGCTGCCGCTCTCACCTGTAATGAGAACAGTCATATCCGTCGGCGCAACCTGGATCGCGGTCTTCACGGCCATGTTCAGGAAAGTTGCATTCCCGATGATCCCGAAACGCTGTTTAACACTTTGAATTTCCGCCTCTGTCACTGCCATACTACTGCGAGATTTCGCCGATCAACGTGGCGCCTGTGCATCGATCCACCCTTACGTTGACGTACTGCCCTTTCTTTTTATTCTGTTTTGGAAAAACGATCACCTTGTTGGCTGAATTGCGCCCTTGCAGGAATTCATCCGATCTGCGGGAGACGCCTTCGATCAACACCTTGAAGGTTTTGCCGATGTCCCGCATGTTGCTTTCAAGTGAGTGCCGGTTCTGCTTTTTAATGATTTCTGAAAGGCGCCGTTTTTTCAATTCTTCGGGGATGTCATCTTTGAAACGCTTCTCGGCAAGTGTGCCGGGACGCTCCGAATACATGAACATGTAGGAGAAATCAAATTGCACCTGGTCCATCAACGAGAGTGTCTCTTCGTGTTCTTGCTCCGTTTCGCCGCAGAACCCGGCAATCATGTCAGAGGAAATCCCGCATTCACTACCAAGGGTCTCCCTGATCCGATTGATGCACTGCAGGTACCATTCGCGCGTGTAGCCCCGGTTCATCATCTCCAGAATTCGTGAGTTGCCGCTTTGAACCGGAAGGTGGATGTATTTGCAAATGTTTTCATGACGGGACATTACATGGAGTACCTCCTCCGTGATGTCCTTGGGGTGAGAAGTGGAAAAACGGATGCGCAAATCCGGATTCACCTGTGCCACCCGCTCCAGCAGGTTCGCAAAACTTACCCGGTTGCCGACCTTACGGCTGTTCATCTTGGCCTTGTTGTTTTCTTCTTCGCTCCAGGTGTATGAGTCCACATTCTGACCAAGGAGCGTTACCTCCCGGTAGCCTTTTGAGAAAAGGTCACTGGCCTCGGCGACGATGGAATGGGGATCGCGACTGCGTTCTCTTCCCCTGGTGAAGGGTACAACGCAAAAGGTGCACATGTTGTCGCATCCCCGCATGATGGAAATGAAGGCCGTCACCCCGTTTGAGTTTAACCGTACAGGACTTATATCCGCATAGGTCTCTTCCCTGGACAGGAAAGTATTCACAGCTTTTTGCCCGTCATCGACAATGTCGATCAAGTTGGGGAGATCGCGGTAAGCATCGGGGCCGGCAACCATGTCAACTATCTTTTCTTCTTCAAGGAACTTTGACTTCAAACGTTCAGCCATGCAGCCCAGAACTCCCACCAGCATCTCCGGCTTCTTTGCCTTCAATGCGTTGATTTGTAAGAGGCGATTGCGCACTGTTTGTTCGGCCTTTTCCCTGATGGAACATGTATTCAAAAAAACCACGTCGGCCTTGTCCAGATCGCTTGTTGTATCAAATCCTTTTTCGCGGAGTATCGAGGCAACGATCTCACTATCGGAGAAATTCATCTGGCAACCATAGCTTTCGATAAAGACCTTCCTTGATCCCGGAGTCCCTTCCGATGCGCCAGCCGTTATCGCGGCTTGGGCATCCCCTACTTCCTTCATGATATCCAAATCAGGTATAATTGGCTGTTCCACGGCAATTGGACAGCAAATTTACGACTCCCAGCCCTACGTGACAACTTGTCAGCTACTTATTTGCCGCGAGCTGGGTAGTTTTGAACCTTGTAAGTGATGGCGATAATCAAAACAGTTCGGGGCTTTACGCCCGTGTTTGGCGCAGACTGCTTTCTGGCAGACAACGCGGTGGTCGTTGGGGAAGTGATTATGGGGCGTAATTGTACGGTTTGGTTCAACGCGGTTGTGCGCGGCGATGTGCATTCAATCACGATTGGCGATAATACCAACATCCAGGATGGCGCAATCATTCACTGCACGTATCAAAAAGCAAAAACGGTGATTGGCAGTAATGTGTCGGTTGCTCATGCCGCCGTTGTGCATGGCTGCACACTTGGCGACAACGTACTGATCGGCATGGGAGCCATTGTGATGGACGATGCGATGGTGGGAAGCGACTCGGTGGTAGCAGCCGGCGCAATCGTACTGCCAGGGACAGTGATCGAGCCGGGCACCATTTATGGTGGTGTTCCCGCGCGACGCATTAAGGATATAGGTCCCGAAATGCGGGAGACCATCGCCCGCACTGCCCGGAATTATCCGATGTATGCGAAATGGTATAACCCATGAACAGCTTGTTGCCGTATATTTGCCAGCCAACTCAGAAACTATGAAGAACATTTCCCTGGCTCTCAATGTAGTACTCGGCCTGGCCGTTGTGGTTCTATATTACATTCATTTCACCGGGGGGCCTTCAGCTTCACCGGCAACAAGCGCGATGGCAAACATACCCGTTGCCTTTATCAACGCCGATACGGTATTGAAGTACTATGACTACTCTAAAGAAAACCTCAGCAAGCTTGAGGCAAAGGGGATTCAATTGGATAAGGATCTCAAGGCACGCGCCGCAAGTTTACAGGGAGAGTTTGAATCCTACCAGCGCAACCGCAACAGCATGACCATCGGACAGGCCGGTGCAGTGGAAGAAGACCTGGCAAGGAAGAGAAACAACCTGCAGATGTACCAGGAAAGCCTATCACAACAGCTGATGATGGAAAATGAGAAAATGAACAGGGAACTCTATGAGAAGGTGACTTCATACTTGCGCGAGTACAGCCGGCAGAATGGAATTCAGATTATTCTGAAGTACAACTCGCAAAGCGATTTGCTTTATGCGGGTGACAGTCTCAACATCACGACGGCGGTAGTAAAAGGGCTTAACGAGGCGTACCTGATCGATAAGCAAAAGCCGGTAGCAAAAGACTCTACTGCAAAGAAACAATGAGTTGCTCAAGGACCTGAAGCCGGGGCAATGCTCCGGCTTTTTTTATTTCACGGCTTGCAGTCGTAACTTTCGCTATGCTGAATAAGGTTCTCGACTACGTGGGGGTGCGGGAAGAGGAGCGGGCCCAGGTGTTGTTGATGCTGGGTGCCGGGTTCTCGATGGGAACCTTTCTTGCTGTTTACAGCGTGGTTGCCGAGTCACTGTTCCTCAACACACTTGGTAACCAGTTGAACCAGGCCTTTCTCTATTCTGGCGCATTCGGAATCGTTACATGTGCAATTTTTGCTTTTTTCAACAGCAGGGTTCGGTTCAGTCTGCTTACTACAGCTTCCATGACACTCATTGTAGCAGTGACCACCTCTTTTTACATCGGCTACCATTTTGGCCCTCCAGCATATAAGGAGCCGATTATCTTCACCATGTTCTGCATGACTGGTCCCCTCACCACAGTCTTGCTGTTGTGCTACTGGGGAGTGTTTGGACGGCTGTTCAACTTTAGACAATCAAAACGGATAATTGGCTGGATCGATACGGGATCATTGACCGCGGTGATCATTGCCAACCTCATGATTCCGATCACGGCACCCATATTCAGGGAAACTGATAACTACCTGATTATGTGTGCGCTGAGTATGATTCTTTGCGCTGCTTTCTTCATTGCGATTTCGCTGCGGTTTCCTCTGGCCAAGAACGATCCAAAAGAGTTCGACAAGTCTGTTCTAAAAGAGGCAGGAGTTCGTCGGGTACTTAGAGAGCCATACACCAAACTTCTTTCAATCTTCCTCATCATCTCAATGGTGATGCTTATCCTCGGTCAGTTCACATTCCAGGAACTGATCAAGGTGCAATACCCAGACCAGCTTTCTTTGACCAAGTTCCTCGCCTTTTTCAATGCCGCCGTGTACGGCCTAAGCTTCATCATGCAGACGTTTGTCAACGACAGGATTACGGGCAACTACGGTATTAAGGTTTCGTTGATGTTACTTCCAGTGGTCGTGGCGGTCTTCGCCATCAGCGCCAGTGCTACCGGCATTTATGTGAATCTTGGGTCCAATGTTTCAACGATGGCCGCGCAGCTTTTCTTCTTGTTTGTCGCGCTTACGCGGCTTTTCAACAACATGATACGTGATTCCCTCGAGAACCCGATGTTCAAATTGCTTTTTGTTCCGCTCGACAGCCGGGCCCGGTTCGGTATTCAATCTAAGATCGAGGGTGTTGTCAATGAATTCGGCCGCTTTACTGCAGGAGCACTGATATTCATTTTTGGCTCCCTCGCCTTTTTTAATATCGTTTGGATGCCCATCATCCTTACGGCTCTTGCCGGGATATACTTCGTAGTAATCAACAAGTTGTACGCCGGGTATAAAGCCAAGGTCAAAACGAAGCTTGAGGCTGCACAATCCTCGGCAGAAACCCTTGAACTGGGATCCGAACGGTTTACCAGGAAACTGGAGGACCGCCTTGTCAGTGCCCCGCCGGGGTCAGCGGTTTTTTCATACAAGTTGCTGGAAAAGATGAACCCAAAAGGTGTTTCGAAATGGGTCAACATGCTGATACACCATGAGCAACCCGAGGTGCACGCCTTTGCACAGCGGAAGATGAATGAGCTGAAAGGACTCTCCGTTTCCGACAGGTATGTGATCCGCTATGACCCTTCCCGCGCTCAGGTCGCAGACAAGAACCTGTTGACACGCTCAGAGCTGGAGATGTTGATCAAAAGCGGGGGAGATATCACAAAAACCAGACTCACCAGACTTGTTCGTTCAAATGACCCTGGAGACAGGCAATATGCAGCAGAACTCTTGCTCCACACCATGTCTGAGGAAAGTCTGTCATACCTGATCGAATTGTTGAGCGACAATGATGCCGGGGTCAGGCAAACAGCGATCAAGACTGCAATGAAGAGACATTCGCCTGAGGTCATTCGCGCACTAATCGAAAACCTCGGCAATCCGCTATTCGGCAGCCAGGCGGCCAATGCCCTGATGATTATCGGGGGCAAGGCTCTCAACATCCTCGACACCGCCTTTTACCGCACCGGTCAGTCTACGCAAGCCCTCATCCTGATCGTTCAGATTATCGGCCGCATCGGCGGACAGCACGCAAGGGAAATCCTTTGGAGCAAGATTGACTACCCTGACAAAGTAGTAGTTTCAAAAGTGCTGATTGCGCTCGGGCTGGCAGGATTTAAGGCAAATGATGCACAAGGACCCCGAATCCGGTTTGCAATTGAAAAGGACATTGAAGACATCGCCTGGAATATCGGAGCAATCGAAGAGCTGGGGTCGTCCGGGTTTGCCCCGGAGGTCAAAAAAGCCTTACGGGGTGAGATTGCCAGCGATATTGAACACGTGTACATGCTTTTAGGTATGTTGTATGATACGCGTTCGATCCAGCTCGTAAAGGACAACATTGACAGCGGCACGGTAGAAGGAACGGCCTTTGCGATCGAACTTCTCGATGTGTTTCTGTCTGATCAGTTGAAGCAGCGGGTTATCCCTTGCCTCGACGAACTTTCAGACCAGGAACGAAGTCGCAGACTGGAACAGTTCTATCCCCGTATGCCGCTGGATGAAAAGCTCGTACTGAAATTTGTTCTCAACCGCGAATTCACCCAAGCGAACCGCTGGACAAAGACCAGCGTTATCCGTCAGATTGGTACCGGGAAGATTGAGGACTTCAATATCGACTTGATTGCGCAGCTCTTCAACCCCGATCCCCTGGTTCGCGAAACGGCCGCTTGGGCGCTCTATCAGATTAGCCCGGAAGAGTACGAATCCAACCTGTTGCGCTTTGGCGAGGACTTCAAGCACCAGATGGATGCGTTCGTAATGCCCGGTCATGCCAAGCCGCGGCTTTCCCTGTTCGAGAAGATCCGCTTTTATCAGGAGCTGGAGATCTTCAGCGGCATTTCGGGCCTTGCAATCTCTTTCCTTGCTGATTGGTCAGATGAATCCGTGCTTGGGCCTGGCCAGTCTGTGGTAATAGACGAGCGCGGGAACTCCCAATTCATCATCGTTTATAAGGGTGATGTGGAATACTATCAGCGAGGGGAATTGAAGTGCTCTTATACAAGCGGGCAGTTCATTGGGGAAATGCTAACCCATGCCGGATATCGCAATTCAAACATCCTGGTGGCCAGGGACGGAGCAACCCTGCTCCGCCTTAACAAGGAGCAGTTGTATGAGTTGTTGTCGGACAACCTCAAGTTGGCAGACCGCATTTTGGATTATGCCTGAAATGGCCTATTTTTCAATGATTTTTTGAAATAATGATCCCGGGATGCCCCGGGGAGAGCGATTTTTTGAACTAAAGCAACTAAGGCAGAAAGCGCATTATTCGTTAAATTTCTGATTCTACAGTGGCTTCTATGCTCAACTACCCCCAGTCTGCGGGCGATTTGGCGGCCGAGGGCTCCGCCATTCCGGAGGAGATAATTCCCTCTCTGGTGAATCCTTTTCCGGGGCTTAGGCCATTTACAATTGAAGAATCACATCTCTTCTTTGGCAGGGAAGGACAGGTCGACGAGATACTCTCCCAGCTCTCAAAGCACCGGTGCGTAACCATCATGGGTTACTCGGGCAGCGGCAAATCTTCGCTGGTCTCATGCGGGCTCGTGCCTGTCCTTTACGGTGGATACCTTACCGAGAATGGGCCCAACTGGCAGGTCATCCCGATGCGGCCTGGAAGTACTCCGATTTCTAACCTGACCGATGCCATTGTAAACCACATGGTCGGTGCGGGTAAACTCACTCCCGAAGACCGGCCCATCCAGCAGGCTATCGTACGTTCTGTGCTGAAGGGCAATGCCTTCGGCCTTGTCGAGCTGATTCGCTACATGCAAGCGGAAGACAGTCAAAACTTTTTCCTCCTGATTGACCAGTTCGAGGAATTGATCCGCTACCGTGATTCCGGCGAGGAGGCCATCAACGAGGCTGCACTCTTTGTGAACCTTGTCCTCACTGCAATCCAACAGCAGGAAGTACCAATTTACGTTTCGTTCAGTCTTCGCTCTGACTTCATTGGAGAGTGTTCTGTTTTCACCGGGCTTACAGAAGTGATTAACCAAAGCAACTACCTGGTGCCTCAAATGGGCAGGGAACAAAAGCGCCTGGCCATCGAGGGACCGGTAGCGGTAGGCGGTGGCCGCATCTCGCAGCGCCTGGTTAAGAAGCTGCTGAACGACATTGGAGACAACCAGGACCAACTGCCCATTATGCAACACGCGCTGATGCGCACCTGGGACTATTGGGTAGAGAACAGGGAACCCGGCGAACCGATGGATTTGCGGCATTATAACGCAATTGGTAGAATCAGCCAGGCCCTTTCCCTCCACGCCAACGAGGCGTATGAAGAATTGACGCCTCCGCAAAAAGAGATTGCAGAGGTTCTGTTTAAGAGCACCACTGAGAAGAACCAGGAAAATCAGGGACTTCGCCGGCCGGCAAAGGTTAAGGTTGTGGCCGAGTTGTGCTCCGCAACCGAAGACGATATTGTAAGTGTGATCGAGACGTTCCGCAAACCTGGCCGGTCGTTCCTGATGCCGGGCGCGCATGTCAATCTCTCCGGTGCAAGTCAGGTTGAACTTTCGCACGAAAGCTTGATGCGGATATGGACGCGTTTGGCCGCCTGGGTCGACGAGGAGTTTGAGTCGGCACAGATGTACAAGCGAATTTCGGAAGCAGCCTCGCTTTACCAAACCGGGAAGGCCGGACTTTGGCGACCGCCGGATCTCCAATTGGCGCTGAACTGGCAAAAGAAACAGCGCCCGACCAGGACATGGGCACAGCGTTATGATGTGGCTTTCGAAAGGGCGATTGTTTTTCTTGACACTAGCCGAATCACGTACGAGGCCGAACTTAAGAACCAGGAACTGCTGCAGCGCAGAAGGTTGCGCAGGGCACGGGCTTTCTCAATTGTGCTTGGTGTTGCGGCGCTCATAGCCATTCTGTTCATGATTTTTGGTTTCATGCAGTCGATCGAAGCACAAAGGCAAGCAGAGCAGGCACGTCTAAGCGCGCAAGCTGCACTCCTTGCCGAACAGGAGGCGCTGAGGCAACGGGACGACGCAGAAGAAGCGCGCAAGCAGGCCATGCTGAGCGAACAAAAAACGCTCGAGGCATTGGCAAAGGTGGACTCGAGTTTGAGGGTGGCTGTTCAGGCAAGACGCGAGGCTGAAGCAGCGCTCATGGAGGCACGAAGGCAGGAACAGCTGGCTATCGACGCACAGGGAAAAGAGCGAGTTGAGCGGGAGCGTGCAGAGGAACAAACCAAGATTGCAACGATTGAGAGGGACCGTGCGAATGCATTGCTCTATCTTTCTATTGCACAGTCCCTGGAAGCCAAGTCTGTTACAATGGATGATCCTCAGCTTGCCGGATTACTTGCCATGCAAGGCTATCTCTATCATACTAAATACGGAGGAAAGAAGTACGACCCCTATGTGTTTAATGGCTTGTACTATTCCGTGGCAAAACTTTCGAACAACCCTAACTACAACCAGGCGAAGGTACCAGGCAAGCAATTGAAGAACAAGATGTTTGGGCTTGCTGTTTCCCAGAAGGGTTCTGCTTTCTACACCGCATCCAACGATGGCCGCATTTTCAAGGGAGACTACCTGTCCCTTCAGCTCGATGACATGATTGAAGTTAACCCGTTCCCCAACCGGGTGCTGGCTCTGAGCCCTGATGAACGTTACCTCGTGAACGGCTCCGATTCTGCTGCGATCCAGGTCTTTGATCTTGCAAGGCGCGGTGAAAAACCGATGCTCGTTACTGGTCACAAGGGATTTATCGTTGATGTCAAGTTCTTGCCTGACAATTCGGCCGTCATTTCTGCTGGTGGCGACCGTACAATCCGTTCCTCAAACCCGGTTACAGGTCAAAGCCGGGTACTTGTCACCCTTCCACACCAGATAAGGTCTATTGATATAAGCCACGATGGCAAACTTCTCGCGGCTGTGAGTGCCAGCGGGCAATTGATCATCATGGATCTTGCCACCAATACGTTTGACTTGAGGCGCGACGAATCACTCAACCACACCCGCGTGCTTTCGGTGGCCTTTCATCCTTCCCGCACGCTGCTTGCCTACGGCACAGAGTATAAAGACTTGAGTTATACGTCCAACGATTCCACCTGGAGGGGCTCGGTAAAGATCATGGACTACGTCACAGAGGAAACTAAAAAGGAGATGAGGGGGCACGGAGCCGGCGTTTCAGATCTGGAGTTCAGCCCCGACGGGTTGTTGCTTGCCAGCGCATCCTATGACAAAAAGCTTCACATGTGGGTCGTTGATCACGAAGACGACCTCCCGATCGTGATGGACGACAAGAGCAACCACGGCAACATCTGGAAGATGTCGTTCACAAGTGATTCAAATTACCTCCTGGCCTCATGCAACGATGGTGAAGTGAGGGTCTGGCCTACGGACCCGCGGATGCTTGCTGAGCGGGTTTGTCCTAAACTTAAGCGAAACATGACGAAAGAGGAGTGGGAAATCTACGTGGCAAACGGAATCGATTATGAGTCCACTTGTCAGAGTCTACTGATAAGCGATTTCTGATGGCGCTGAAGTTGGCTCTTTGTCTCGGATTCCTGGTCTTGTTGGCGGAGCCTGCTGCCAGCCAGGTTCAGACTCCGCCTGAGGAACAAACCAAACCAGATTGTACACAGAAACTGGCACATGCGGAAGATGAATTTAACTCCGGCCACTTTTACGGCGTGCCGTCACACCTCAAAGACTGTCTCGAAAGTGGCGACCTGTCAACTGATGAGCGGGTCCGGGCATACATGATGCTTTGCCAGGTTTATCTCATACTGGACGACCCGATTGCCGCCGGCGACAATTACCTCCGGCTGCTTCGTGCCGATCCGGAGTTTATCCCAAATGATACCGATCACCCGATCGACATTGTCTACCTCAGCAAGCAGTATACAGCAAGGCCCGTATTTACGCCTCATTTCAGGATTGGCCTTAATACCGCGTTCTATCGACAGATCTATCCCATCTCGACCGAACCTTATTCAGCCACGAGTGCTGACCCGATTCAATTTGGATTTCAGCTTGGAGGAGGGTTGGACTGGAACATCAACGACAACATCAGCGTCTGCCTTGAATCAAATTTTTCGAGCACTAATTTTGAAAGGACGCTTACCAATTTGGTCGACCAGGACGAGACGCTGATCCAGGGCAACCAGCTCAATCTTGATTTACCGTTGTATGCGAAGTATGGTTTTACGTTAACTCATGCCTGGAGGCCTTTCGTCTATTCAGGCCTGGCGGCAAGTTTTCTTTTCTCGGCGAGCAACCAGTTTACTTTTACCGACAATAAGTCAACCGGCGCTCAGCTTGTTGCCGAAGGTCCCTCGGAGTCGGTTACCAACCAGCGCAACAGGATATCTCTTTCCTGGATTGTGGGGTTAGGGACCCGCTACAAGATCGGCAAGAACTATATCTATGCTGACCTGCGCTACATGGCTGGCCTTACCAACGTAGCCAATGACGCGATTTACTATCAGGATCCTTTTTCGCTCGACCCCACCCAAATCGGCAACCATAACAATTACCTGTCTACAAATGCAACAAGGTATCACTACATCAGCGACTTGTTCCGCATGGACAATATTTCACTGTCATTTGGCTTTGTAAAGCCGCTGTACGATCCCAGGAAAGTGAAGAAAGCAAGGACTAAAAGTGTGGCGAGGGCTGTAAGAAAAGGAGGGAAGAAAAAATGAAGATTGCGCCGTTTTTTTTTATTGTGGTATTTATTTGGGCGGGATGCGCGACACAGGAAACTATTGACGATCCGGCTGGCACGCATTTCATAAAGTTCTACGGCCATGATGGTGATCAGGAGGGAAGGGACCTTGTTGTGATGCCTGACGGGAGCATGGTTCTCTTTGGCACCACCAGGCCCACTCAGGCACTTGATGGCTTACAATGGCTTGTAACAAGGGTTGATGTGAAGGGGGCCGTAATATGGGAGAAGGAATACGGCCAGCAATTCGACGAAGAGGCACGAGATATTGAACTTATGACTTCAGGAGACCTTGTGCTCGTAGGAAACTCCTATCAAGGGGACGGACTTAGGGATGTTTGGGTGATGACAATCTCGGCTTCCGACGGATCAACATTGAGCGCTGCGTTGATTCAGGTTGGAGATGTTGACCAACCAGCCCCGTACCCTCCAAGTGTCGGTGATGAAGAAGCTTTTACGATTACTCAAATAAGTGACGGAGGATTCATTATTGCCGGCACGACTACTTACACATTTTCAGCGCCGGCCCCGGGTCCTGCAGACACGCACGATGCTTTCATTTTGCGATTGAACCCCGATCTAAGCAAGAATTCAAACTGGACCGAGCTATCAAGCGAAATTGCGGATGAAGGATTTATTAAAGCCATCGAGACTCCGCCTGGTGCGAGCGCGACAAACTTTTTCTATGCGTTGGGCTATTCAAATGTAAGTACAACAAGTGGAGGATATGACTACTGGGTGCAATCCTTTGGTGCCACGGGTGTTCAAACACTTGGTGAGTACTACAAGGGAGGTGCTGGGAATGAGAAAATGAGTTCGTTTGCCTTCACAGGCAGTCAACTGGTAATGAACGGCCTACAGACGACAACGAGCAGTGATTTCTACATACTCTCATCGTTCCTTCCTACCGACACCGTAATTTTCCAATTTGAAAAGACGCTCGCGTTAAACCTGGGCACAAATCTCGGCGGTCATACTGCAATTTGTCCGGCGCCTGTCAATGGTGGCTTTTATATACTCGGCGAAGAAAATGGTTTCAACAACAACCAGAATTGGATTCTGTCCCGCCTGAACAATGACGGAACAACTGCCATGAGTGCCCCGATCGTTTTCGGTGGCGAGGGCTTTGACTCTGCGGGAGCAATCAAAGAGTTGCCAGACGGCAGGGTCGTGATTATCGGAACCATGAGAACCGGCCGTCCCGATGCCGGGGAGTACAAGATGACCCTCATCAAAGTCAACGGCGAGGGAAAGTTCGAGAAATAGCCCCAAAAGTGGTCAAATCGGGTTACATTTACAGTTTTTGGAGCATGTACAGGTTAGTTCATTAACGCCTCTATGCCAGGGAATTCTACCACTGTTTTCTCCCACATCAACTTGTATTTGAAGGCCTGCCCGGAACGGGTGAATGAACCACCCATCCCTGCGGGGTTTGAGTTGCGTCGAACCCTAAACCCGATCTGAATTTGAATCGCCTTAAACCCAAATTCAGGTTCGCAGGGCTGGCGTGGCTGCTGGCGCTGATCACCATTATTGAGGCTCACGGAGTTACTTATTATTCCATCTCCACCGGGAATTGGAACACCAACACAGTTTGGTCGCTTTCTAGCGGAGGTCCCCCGGTAGGGGCGGGCGTATTCCCGGTTGCCGGCGATGACGTAATCATTGAAGGTGGTTTCATCGTCAGCGTCAGTGATGGTACAGGCACGCCTTCTTTCCATTTCTGCGCCAACATTACGATCAACAACGGGACACTTCGAACCAACTCCGGAACCATATCAAGAACCCTTACCGTATCAGGCAACTTAACGCTTTCTGCCGTTGGGTCTTACATTGTCACTTCGAGCGCGGGCACGGTAACGCACTTCCTCAATCTTGAAGGTGACTTTATTCATGACGGCGGCACGTTCAGCCCATTGGTGGGTGATGACGTTGTGCTGGTAACTTTCAACGGCGCAGGAAATCAGCTGATCACAGGTACCAATGCTTCAATTACTTTCAATAATTATGTGGTTAACAAGGGAAGTGGGACTCTAAGTACATCAGGAAGCATTGCCACGGTGGGCGCAGTGAATACCACCCTTACCGCAGGGGGTTATAATGCACCGGCAACCCTGAACAGTACTGGCACGCTGACCTTGACTTCCGGGACCTTGACAGCCGGAGCAAATATCAACGTGGGTGGCGATTTCACACAAAACGGTGGCTCATTTGTTGCTGGCGCCGGAACATTCACATTTAACGGAGGCGGTGCCCAGGCCATCAACGGGAGTGCTGCATCCGCTACGTTCAATAACCTGGTAGTTAGCAAGGGTGGAGGAACGCTTTCCTTCGGCGGAAGTACAACCGCGTTGAATGCAGCCAACGTCACACTTACCGCGGGCAACTTCACACTGCCTGCAACCACCACAGTTTCCGGAACAATCCTGATCACATCCGGAACCTACACAGCTGGCACCAACACGAACCTGGGTGGTGACTTCACTCACAACGGTGGCACGTTTGTGCCGGGTGGCGCGGGCACCCTTACATTCAATGGCGTTGGCGCACAGGTCATCAACGGGTTAATCGCCTCTCAAGCATTCAACAACGTGGTGGTAAACAAAGGCGGCGGTGCTCTGACAGTGGGAGCAACACCGACAACGATGAATGTGGCGAACCTCACCATGTCGGCCGGGTCGTTTACAGGACCGCCCATACTTACAGCAAGCGGTACGATCGCCGTCAACGGTGGAACGTTCACGCCAGGTGCGGCGATCAATGTGGCCGGTAACTTCACCAATGGCGGAGGCTCATTTGTCCCTTCAACCGGAACCGTCACGTTTAATGGCGGCGGCGCCCAGGCAGTAAGCGGCGCGGCTACTCAATCCTTCAACAACATCACGATCAACAAAGGCGGCGGATCTCTTTTTGTAGGTGGCGGAACTACAACGTTAAATGCAGCAAACATTACCCTCACGGCGGGCGGATTCTCCGCTGCGCCGACGACCTCTGCGACCGGGAATATCTTGATTACCGCCGGTACCTACACGGCCAGTACTAATACGAATCTGGGTGGGAACTTCACTTATAACGGTGGCACATTTACAGCAGGTGCTAATATCACATTCAATGGTAGCGGCGCCCAGGTCATCGATGGGACTGCTGCTGCCCAAACATTCAACAACCTGATTGTAAACAAATCAGGTGGAACACTATCCGTTGGCGGAAGTACTACCACCCTCAACCTGTTGTCATTCACCCAGACCCTGGGGAACTTCACGGCACCACCAACGCTGAACGTAACCGGCGCCACGTTGCTTTCTGCAGGCACTTTTACCGCGGGTACGAATACGAACCTGGGCGGAAACCTCACCAACAACGGTGCCACGGTCGTGCCAGGAACGGGAACGTTTACTTTCAACGGCACCACCCAAAATGCTGGCGGCTCAGTGCCGCTTACGCTTTTCAATGTCGGTACCACAGGCGCAACGAGTGTCACGACTACAGGGGAGTGGAATGTCGCGGGCAATCTCACCCTGCGCAGTGGAACTACCCTTTCCGTTGGCACGAGCAATTTCAGCGTGACAGGGACAACAACAATTGGAACCGGTGCCCTTGCTACGTTACAGATAACCTCAAACCTGGCAACAAAACGTTTTACCGGGCTCGTCACTATTGCACCCGCAGCCGTGTGGAACAACTCTGGTGATTGTGACGTCAACTTCCGGGGTGGTATTGTCAACGGCGGGACATTTACAGCGGGTAACGGATTCAACACCTTTGATACCAACACTCAGGGTTTGACCGGCACGTTTGCTATCCCTAATGTCATTGTTAACGGGGTTTCACTACTCAATAACAATACACTTACCATTGGAACATCGCTCAATGGGACGGGCGACCTTACACAAATAAACGGGTCTAACCTTACCTTGACCGGAACGGTTGGGATCGGCACATTAAATGCGATCAACTCCGGGAACACGGTTACTTATAATGGCAATGGACAAACCATTTTTCCTGCAACATACAATAACCTAATCATCAATCAGTCTGCAGGGACCGCAAGCTTATCAGGCAGCACTCGGGTCAATGGCCTGCTAACGCTAACTGCAGGTAACGTAAACCTTGGAACGCAAATACTTACTTTGGGTCCATCAGCCACTGTCCCTGGTCCCACGGGTATCATTCTTGCCTCTGGTGGCGGTGAGATGCGAAAGGAATACAGTGGAACAGGCGCGTTCATTTTTCCGGTTGGCGACAACACGGCCGGTGTTGATTCTTCCCCCATTGAAGTGGATGTCACAGCTGGCACGTTCGCTTCCGCTTACGTGTCGGTCAAGGTGGTGGATGCCAAACATCCCAACAATGCAACCACGCCTTCCGATTTCCTGACGCGCTATTGGGTGATAAGCCAGTCAGGAATCTCCGGAGCCGTACTCGACATTGATGCAACATTCGTGGGCGCTGACGTAACCGGCGCTGTTGGTGCCATAGCTGGCGCGTATCTGCCTGGCGCTTTTGACCAGGTTACAAACCCATGGGTAAAAGGCCCGGCTCTTTCAGGAACAACGCTGAGTCTGACGGCGGTTCCTCTCGCAGTTGGTGTAAACATGGCATGCACCGGGATAAGACTTGCACCGCCGTCAGTCGGAGGCATCACAGGAGGTGGAGTTACCGTTTGCGCCGGGACACCTGTTGCATTAAATACCTCGGCAACTGGCGACCCGACCATCATTTATTCATGGACACCCTTAACAGGCCTTAGCAGTTCCACGATTCCCAATCCCGTCGCAACACCGCTCGTCACAACAATGTATACGGTCATGATACGCGACGGCAACGGTATTACAGCCACCGACAACACGACGATCACTGTCAACCCGACCCCTGATGTGCTGGCTGCACCTTCCTCACAAGTTATTTGTTCCTCGACGGCCACCAACATTGTGCTGAGCAACCCGAATGCGACACCGGGTACACAATACACATGGACAGTAGTCCAGTCGGGTGTAGCGGGTGCGGCCAACCAGGCAATACCGGTCGCCGGCCCTATTGCTCAAACACTCACTGCTACAGGCGCAGCGCCCGGTACAGCCACGTATTCGGTTGTCCCGGTGGCGGGCAGCTGTAGTGGTACGGCATTGGATGTAATCGTTACTGTCAATCCAATTCCAACGGTAGCTGACCCCACGGACCAGGTGGTGTGCAACGGGGCGATGAGCACGGCGGTAAATTTTTCAGGGGTAGCGACGGCCTACAACTGGATCAACGATACTCCCTCGATCGGACTAGGGCCGTCAGGGACAGGGAACATA
>Ga0187893_10004354_pt1 | contig 27106 bp, 22 predicted proteins | sample MA1701074metaG_FD_139574 | JGI IMG/M metagenome (GOLD analysis project Ga0187893, IMG submission 139574) | White microbial mat communities from a basaltic lava cave in the Kipuka Kanohina Cave System on the Island of Hawaii, USA - MA170107-4 metaG ... | reverse complement strand
CGAGCTGATGAAGGCGGTGAACCAGTACGTGCAGGAGGCGGAAACGGCGGCCGAGCAGATCGCGGTGTTCGACAAGGGCCTCCTCAAACAGGCGCAGGAAGCGTTGCGCATCGCCCGATTGAGCTTTCTATACGGCGCGGCCAGTCTGCTGGATGTCCTGGATGCTCAACGGGTTTCCCGCCAGGTCCAGTTGGAATACGCCCAGGCGCGAATGGACCTCTCCCTGGCACTCACGCGGCTGGAGCGGGCCCTGGGTGGACCGCTGTAGGCGAATGGTGCGATGATGCGGCCGTTGACCGTTCGACCATTGAGGTTCCCGCGAGCGCCTACCATGCCGCGACGTAACACACTGCGGGGAGCCGCGCTTCTGGTCCTCGCCGGAACGTTCGGGTGTGACCCCGTGCCGGAGTCCGCCAAGGGAGGCAAGGCGTCACAGGCCGTCACGGCTCCCGGGCTCGTCCGGCTGGCCCCGGATGTGGTGGCCCATGCCGGCATCAAGGTCCAGCCGGCGGTCAGAGGAGCGTTTCGAAGGTTTCGGAATTTCCCGGGGACGGTGCGGCCGAATGAGCACGCCGTGGCGGACATCACCCCCCTCGTCCGAGGGCGGGTGGTGGACGTGTACGCCGATCTTGGTCAGGAGGTGAAGGCCCATGCGCTGCTCGCGATCTTGTACAGCAGCGACTTGGGGCTGGCGCAATCGGCCTATCTGAAGGCGAACGCCAAGCTGTACGTCGCCGAACAGTCGTTCAAGCGCGCCAAATTCCTGCTGGAGGAGAAGGTCATCGGGCAGGCCGAGGCGCAGCGCCGGCAAGGCGAGTTGATCAGCGCGAGAGCCGAGGCTCGGGAGGCCCGCGACCGCCTGCTGCTGCTGGGAATGGAGGAGAAAGACGTCGCCCGGTTGGATCGGGACCAGAAGATCCAGTCACAAGTCCCGATCAGCGCCCCTTTCGAAGGCCGGATCATCGCGCGCAACGTTACGCGGGGCGAGGTCGTCGAAACCACGGAGAAGCTCTTCGTGCTGGCCGACCTCTCCCAAGTCTGGGTGGTGGCCAATATCCCGGAAAAGGACATTCCCTTCATCCATCCGCACGGTGCCGCTCAGCATCAGGTCGTGGAAGTCCGCGTGTCGGCATACCCCAATGAAGTCTTCCAAGCCAGGATTACCTATGTGGGGGACGTGCTCGACGCCACCACGCGCACCATGCAGCTCCGGCTCGAGCTGCAGAACCCGAAGGGGTTGCTGAAGCCGGAGATGTTCGCCACGATTCGCGTGTATGCGGAGCCGGAACCGAATGTTCTGATGGTGCCCGAGGCCGCCGTGCAGCGGGATCGGGACCGCACCTATGTGTTTCTCCAGAATGACGCGCAGACCTTCGAGATGCGCCCGATTACGGTCGGGGAGTCAAACGGGGAGGTGGTGAAGGTCCTGAACGGGCTTCGGGAAGGGGAAGCGGTCGTGACCCACGCGGCGTTCCTCCTGAAATCCGAACTGCAGAAAAAAGACATCTGACCTACTGCTGTCGGAAATAACCGGTTCGTTGTGATCAACCCCGCGCGAGATTTCGCTTTCCGGACAAGCTTAGGCCCGATTTGGCGAACAGGCCACGCCGGGCTGCTGTCCAAGATTCGGGACGAACGAGGAGGCTTGCCGGAGCGGCGTATCCAGCACGGGCCGTACCCACGGTGCGTCGAGCCCGGCCCACAGGTCCCGTACGTCAGCAGATTGAACCGGAGCGGAGCCGCCAGGTTTCACAGGCTCCACGGCCAGCTCGCCTTGTTGTGTCAACCAACGGCTACTCATGACCCAGCGTAACTTGAAAAACAATCTGTCTCAGATTCTCCTCACGCTGCAGCAGCCGCACAGAGCGCGGGGTTAGGCAAGCCGCAACTGCGCTAAGGAAGCAACCGCATTCCCCCCGCTTGTGTCCGGAATGATGATCAACTCGAGCACAGTAACCGGCGGGAGCTCGACGTGATGGTCTTCCGTCTCGCAGGTTGCGCCTTGGGGGCTGAAGTTCCACTGCTGCCGCACGATTTCCCGGAAGGAACGCCCGCCGTCCGCGGACCAACGCAAGACGTACTCTTGCATGCGCTCGGTGCGGGGCTCAACGAAGCTCAGCCAGATTCGCCGGAGCCGTTGCGGATGGGCGAAGAGAAGCCGGATCGTCTGCTTTCCGGGCCCTGCGGCACGCCACCCCGAGACGTGACCGGGCAGCAAAGCGGACTCAATTGGATGAGCGGCGTCCTCGGAGGTGATTTCCACCTCCGCGAGCCTCTCCACATTCAACCAGTCCTGGTCAGGAGATGCGGTTTCTTGCTGAACTTGGGCGATGATTCGTTTGCGCATGCGTCTGCCTCTTGATTTCAACCTAGAGAAACTCTTGGATGCCTAACGCCAAAGCTCACAGGCGGCTCTTTTGCGCAGCAGAAAGCCGTACGGTGGAGCCCCTTGTCAGACATGGCTTTACCCTTGCTGCTAGACGGCCAATGCCCGGCGCCCATAAATGAGAAACACGAGAGTGATCAGCGTCACGAGCCACCCCAGGACGTATATGATCATCGCGCGTTTAGCTTTTTCCTTTTCCCACCAAGTGCGCGGACGGATGCCTTTGACGAAGAAGACCACCTTGCTGGCCAAGTTGAGGCACACCACGTTGATGGCCAACAGCAAACCTGCACCGAGAGCGAGGCTGGTATTCCCGTGACCCAGCATGAGGCCGAGTGTTACTGCCGGCGGAAGCAACGCCACCGCTACCATCACCCCCACCAGTACGCTTGACAACCCGGTCGTCATGGAGAGCGCCGCAGACGCGCCCGAAGCAAGCGCTAACGCAACGGAATCCAGTCCGACCTCGGTGCGCGCGGCAAGCTCCGGGGTTGAAACATCGAATGGCCATAAAACACCGATCGAAACAGACAATGCTATGGCCAGCACGATTCCCACGGTGGTGGTGAGTGCCGCCTTCCGCATTAAGGAGATATCGCCCAAGGCTGTGCCGAGACCAAAAGCAAGGTTTGGGCCAAGTAACGGCGCAATCACCATCGCGCCAACCACTACGGCCACGTCGTTCTCAATCAGGCCGATGGTAGCAACAGCAGTCGAGAGTATTACGAGTACGATAAAATTCTGGTCCAACCGGGCATTCTTTTCGACGCCATCATAGAGGGCTTCTCGTGCCGCGGTGGCCGAATCTTCTTTTTTCCGTTCCGCTTCCGGTGGCTTAGGCAGCGCAACCTCCACTGGCAAGATCACGATCCGTGCGAATGGCTGAGCGACAAGTACACTCTGCAAAGCATCCAGCGCAGACTGGATCTTGTCGTCGGCGACAAGCAGCCGCATCGCCTGCATTCCGTCCGCCCCCACTGGGCCGAGGCGGAAATCGGAAACCTTAAATTTGTCCGCGATTGCCGAAACCGTGCGGGAACTACCCTCGTCAGCAACAACCTCAACGTATTTCATCAGAAGTCTCTTCCTTCCCTGTATGCATAGGGCCAGCTCGTTCAAGTTCAAGACGCATAGGCGAACCTCCCTTCGGTGAAGTACATCCGAAGAGACACTTCAAGTCTCTCGTCAGGCTCATACGTGACGGACGGGGTTTGTTGAAATTTCGTGATAGCACGATGAATCATCTCGGGCCACCTATTCCGAGGACATCGGTACTCAGGGACCCGGATCATGGGCTTGAGGGGACGTTTTGGCATGCAGTTTCCAGGGCTATTTTATGGATTGGCTATTGAGTATGCTGACCGGCATAGGGGGTTCAGACAAACTACAAGGTGGTGCGCGTGATTCTTGCAAGCCTTCAGATATCACCCCAGAGGCACAAGAGGTCCAAGTCTATGCCGACGTCCGACTTGGGTCAATGCGAAGGCGGGGTGAGGGCCAGGATTGACAAGCCGGAAAGGTTACTTTTCCGCGCAGAGGAGGGAACATTGTCATGGGAGACCCAACCGAGACCCCTACGACGGACCTCCGGGCAGTGCTCGACGCCCACGCGAAGCACGAATTTGTGGAACACGATGTGGACGCGACCATGCGCACGATGGTCGCGGAACCGTACCTCCTCCACGTGCCGGCCCTCACGGGAGGGAACGGGGAAACAGGTCGAGCTGCCCGTGGTGGTCGTGATGCGCTTCGAGAACCGCTAGATTGCGCGCGGGCACATGTAGCGGGACCAGGTTTCCCTGCTCGTGCCGGTCAGGCGATTGGACTCGACGACCCTGCCCGGCGTCGGTCTGGTCCAGGCCCGCGCCCTACTCGAGCCATCCCTGCCTTGAACGAGCTGATTGAATGAGAAATGGGGGAATGGAGAGGGGTCCGCTGCTGTCCAACCTAGTGGGCGCGGCGCGCCACCTGTTCACGCGGGGGTTCCTGGATCGTCCAGTCGAACGGGGCCTCCAGCCAGGCCCACGAGTCCCGATACGTCAGGAGGTTAAACCGTAGGGCGCCGCCAGATTCGACGGGCTCCGGCGTCAGGTGGACTTGAGCTGGAGAAACTTGATCAGGAGGATGGCCCTCAGGGCGGTCCGCAGCTGACACAGCGACAGAGGCACAGAGCTCCATGAGCGTGCCATCCAAGGTGCGCAACGGGGCTTGAACAGGACCCGGCGGCGCTTCGTGGCCGCCTGCCGCAGGCCGTGGCCAAGCCGCCGCAGTACTCGCGCAGCGAGTGGGCCGCGCCCATCTGGCGGAAGAGCATAAAGACGAACTGGTGCCAGCACGGGAAGCCATTCACGGCTCGCCCGGCGCGGTGCCGCCAGACGGCCCGGGCAGAGGCGACGCAGTCGATCAGCCCGAGGATTTGCGAAAAGCCATTGGCTACCGGTACCATAAGATACCTCCGGTTTGTGGATAGTGACGGCGCACCCACGCCGTCGAGTGGTGGCGACACTCACTCGATGCTACTCCAACCCTGAGTCATAGTGAGAAGCTGTTTCGGACAAGAGAGCATCTGACTGGTGTTTTCGCTGCTCGAATTCTCTCTTCGCCAGCGCGTCCTCGTCGTCACCGTGGCCTGCCTCCTCGCCGCAGGCGGGGCCTATGCCTTCCGGACCATCCCGATTGACGCCTTTCCCGACGTCACTGGGGTGTTGGTGCAGGTGGTCACAAAGGCCCCCGGCCTCTCCCCCGCCGAAGTGGAGCGGTTCGTGACCTTCCCCCTCGAACTTCAGTTGACCGGGGTTCCGGCCCTCACCGAGCTGCGCTCGCTGACCAAGGTCGGGCTCTCGCTGATCACCGTGGTCTTTCAGGATGACATGGAGGTCAATCTGGCGCGGCAGTTGGTCCTCGAACGGCTCATCGAGGTTCGGGACTCCCTGCCGCCAGGCTCGGAGCCGATGCTCGTGCCCAACACCACGGGATTGGGGGAAGTCTACCAGTACTACCTCGAAGACGCTCCGAAGACTGCGGCGGCCCGCCCAATGCCGGAACGTGACCTCATGGACCAGCGGACCATTCAGGATTGGGTTATCCGGCCACTGCTGAAAAGCGTGCCCGCAGTGGTCGAGGTCAACTCACTTGGCGGCTTCGTCAAGCAGTATCAGGTCCTCGTCGAGCCGGGCAAGCTCAGGAAATACAGCCTGGCGCTCCAGGAGGTGTTCGAGTCCGTCGCCAAGAACAACGCCAATGCCGGGGGGAGCATTCTGGAACGGCATGCCGAGAAGTTCATCGTCCGGGGCGTGGGCCTGATCAAGTCGCTGGCGGACATCGAGACCATCGTAGTCAAGGAGGTCGGCGGAACGCCGGTCTATGTCCGCGACGTGGCGGAGGTCCGGGTCGGACACGCGGTCCGACACGGGGCGGCAGTCTTGAACGGGGAGCGGGAAGTGGTGGCGGGCATCGTCATGATGCTGCGCGGCGGAAACGCCAGGGACGTGGTCCAGGGTCTCAAGACCAAGATCGCCGAGATCCACGACAAGCACCTGCTGCCGGATGGGCTGAGGATCACGCCCTTTTATGACCGGACCGACTTGATCACCAGCGCCCTCAAGACGGTCTACAAGGCGCTCGTGGAAGGCATCATCCTCGTGGTACTGGTGCTCTTTCTGTTCCTGGGGAACGTCCGCAGCGCGCTGATCGTGAGCGCCACGCTGGTCCTGACTCCGCTCGCGACCTTCATCGTGATGGGGAAACTCGGGCTCACCGCCAACTTGATGTCCCTCGGGGGGCTCACCATCGCCATCGGCATGATCGTAGACGGATCGGTCGTGGTGGTCGAAAACATCTATCGCCACCTCTCGGAGCCCCGCGATCGCCCGCTCGGCCGGCGCGAGCTCGTTCTCAGGGCGTCGAAAGAGGTGGCCCACCCGGTGGTATTCGGGATTCTCATCATCATCATCGTATTCTTCCCCCTGCTTGCCCTCCAGGGAATGGAAGGCAAGATGTTCAAGCCCCTCGCCTACACGATCATGATTGCCCTCCTGGTGTCGCTGATTCTCTCGCTCTCGCTTTCCCCTGTCCTGTGCTCGCTCGCACTGAGGCGGGGGAGTGAGGCAGACCCGGTCGCGCTCCGCTGGGCCAAGCACGCCTATCTGCCGGCCCTTAGATGGGCGTTGGGGCACCGCCTGCTCGTCTTGACGGGGGCGGTGGGGCTCCTGGGCGGGAGCCTCCTGCTGGTGCCCTTCCTGGGCACCGAATTCATCCCGATCCTGAATGAGGGTGCCCTGGCTCCCCAGACGCTGCGGCTGCCGAGCATCGCCCTCCAGGAGTCCATCGAGATCGAGAAGGACATGCAGCGGGCAGTGATGGAATTCCCGGAGGTCACGATGGTCGTCTCCAAGATCGGACGGACCGAGCTCGGTAACGATCCGCAAGAGCCCAATGAGAGCGATCCGGTGGTCGCCCTCAAACCGCTCGACACCTGGACCACGGCCGGCACGAGGGCCGGCCTCGTGGACAAAGTCCGGCAGCGGCTCGAGCAGATCCCCGGCGCCAGATTCCTGTTGAGCCAGCCCATCCAGCAGCGGGTGGACGAGTTGATCTCCGGCGTGAGAACAGAAGCCACCGTGAAGCTGTTCGGGGACGATTTGGAGGTACTGCGGACGACGGCGGAGCAAATTGCGGCGGTCCTCGGGGAGGTCAGAGGGGTGAAGGACATCCGGGTCGAGCAACTCTTCGGGCAGCCCTACCTGACCATAGACATTGACCGGAGCAAGATCGCCCGGCACGGGATCAACGTGGCCGACGTCCGGGAAATCATCAAGACGGCGATCGGGGGGGATCCGGCCACCAGAGTCTACGAGGGGCAGCACCGATTCGATCTCATTCTACGATTCCCGGAGCAGCACCGGAACAGCGTGGAGACGATCGGCAACATCCTGCTCTCCGATGCGGGCGGCGCCGTGATCCCCCTGAGCGATCTGGGAACCATCCGCGTGGAGGAGGGACCGGGGCGCATCAGCCGCGAAGGGCTGCAACGCCGGGTCTACATCGGCTTCAACACCTCGGGTCGCGACATCGGGAGCATTGTCGCCGAGGCGCAGGAGAAAATTGGCGCACGCGTGCCCTTCCCGTCCGGGTACCACCTGACCTGGGGCGGGTCCTTCGAGAACATGCAGCGGGCCATGGCGCGCCTCACCGTCATCGTCCCGTTGACGATCGGGTTGGTCTTCCTGCTGCTGTTCTCGTCCTTCGACTCCGTGCGGTTCGCGGCCTTGATCATTCTCAATCTCCCCTTCGCGCTCGTCGGCGGGATCCTAGCCCTGTGGGTCACTGGAGAGTATCTCAGCGTGCCCGCCTCCGTGGGGTTCATCAACTTGTTCGGCCTGGCGGTGCTGAACGGGATCGTGCTCGTGTCGTACATCAACAAGCTGCACCGCGAGGGCTTGCGCGGGGATGAGGCCATCCTGCGAGGCTGCATGCTGCGCTTGCGGCCGGTGCTCATGACGGCGCTGGTCGCCCTCGTCGGGCTTATTCCCCTGGCTCTGGCTCACGGGATCGGCTCCGAGGTCCAGCGACCCCTGGCGACGGTGGTGATCGGTGGGCTCCTCAGCTCCACGCTGTTGACTCTGATCGTCCTCCCGGCCCTCTACCCGTGGTTCGCAAGGACCGAGGGCGAGGCGGGAGGATAATCGCCTACATGATCAGGCGAACGCCGCCCAGCTCGGCGATCTTGTGAGGGAAGCGGTCGTCGGGAGTTCCGATGAACATGTAGTTCTTGGGGACGCGGAGCCGTTTCGACAGGCGCTCGATGAGCTCGGGACCGAAGCGCCCTTTCACCAGGACCAGGTCGATCCGAAGACGCGGGTAGATGCGGTCAAGGATCTTAAGATTTGCGGCCAGATGAGACGGAATCTCTTCCTCCTGCTCGAAGCAGTGGACCACCGTGAGCCGCTTGGTCTGCTCGTTGTTCAAGACATAGAGGGCGGCGGTGTTGAGCTCGGTGATGTCGCTGTCCTTGGTGAAGAAGATGACGGCCTGCTCGTTGATCTCGCGGACGCGGCGGATGACCCACTCGGTGAGATGGCGATTCATCTCGAGGAACTTCCCTGCCACGGCCTTGGAGACGATCAGGGCCACCCTGAGAATCCGCGCGCGGACGAACATGATCGTGACGGCGGCCGCCGTCACGAGAAAATAGGCGACAAAGATCTCCACGTAGGCGGGGTTGAGGTGCACGTTGCCGACGATGCCCAGACAGACGGCCAGCAAGGCTACACAGACGCCACCCCAACTGGCCCGGACGGCACACGGCAATTCGGCGCGCTTCGTCTTCAAGAGCATATTGCCCACGGCGAAGAGGCCCATGACGCCGAGGAAGGACAGGGTGTACACCCCGGCCAGCACCTGCACACGGCCACGGCTGATCACGAGGATGGAATAGCACAGGACGAAAAACAGGAGGATGATCCAATGGTTCGTGCGGAAGCGGCGGTTCTCCTTCAGCAGGAACTGCGGGAGGCAGCGATCCAGGGCCATCCGCCGCACCAGACCGGTGACGCCAACGTAGCAGGTGAGCACGGCGCCCGCCAGCACCAGCACGGCATCCACGCAGACCCACGTCTCGAGCCACGGGCCGGCCGCGAGCAGGCCCATCTGGGCGAGGAGGTCCTCGTGGTGGACGCCGACCTCGTCCAGCGGGACCAGGCCCATCGCCAGCAGGCTGAGAAGGGGATTCAGCACCGCCACGGCCACCCACATGTTGCGCAGGGTCTTCGGAAACACCCCGTCCTTTTGCTCCTCGATAAAATTGGCGGAGCTCTCGAACCCGCTGATGCCGAGCATTGCGACCGAGAAACCGAAGAACAGCCCGGTCAGGATCCCGCGGGGAGGGGGAGTGTGCCAGTTCTGGACGAATGTCGAGGGGTCGCTCAGAACGGCTCCGCTCGCGCTGATGATGAGGACCCCCATCGTCGCCAGGTGTGCGGCGAAGATACCCAGCGCCACCGTGGCGGACTCGTTGATGCCGAGCAGGTTGAGGACGGCGAACAGGCCCAGGACCAGCACCGTGGCCCAGAACACATTCAAGCTGGTCCAGAGGTTGTCGGCATAGTGCATGGCGGCGTTGGCGCTGATGACCGCTGTCGCGATATAGGAGAGGAGGGTCAGGCAGGCGGCGACGGATGCCTTCGCCTTGCTCGTGGTGTTGAGCAGGACGTTGTAGGCTCCGCCGTTCAGCGGCAGGGCGGTGCCGACCTCCGCATACACCTTGCGGAACAAATACAGCACGCCTGCGACCATGAGCAAGGCGACCGGCGCCAGCGCTCCCGCATACAGCCCGCACAGGGCGACGACGTAGAGACAACTGGAGGCAATGTCGTTTCCACAGATCGCCGTGGCCTTCCATTCCCCGAGCTTCTGCGGCGACGACGTGTCCAACCGGCGGACGGTAACCGGGCCCCGGTCCAGGTCGAGGATGCGCTGTGCGGTGCCCCAGCCGGGAAACTCGTAGACCGTTGCCGGCGCGGTCGAAGGTTTAGGGAGGGTGCTGTCGGCCATGGAACCCTCGCGGTCGCTACCAAGGAGTACGTGAGAGCCTTTGTAGGCCTAGGGGTGCGGGTCTGTCAACCAAATGAGGGCAAACAGACACGAGAGTCTTGCGGCAGGCACCCCGGTCATGGGACCCTCCGATGAGCCCCGCCACCCACAGCGAGCCCGTCATGCGGGTGTCCACCCAGTTAAGGGCCGTGCTCGGACGGCTGGCGGTCCTCGTCACGTTGGAGCAACAACTGTTCAGGGTCCTGGTGATTTACGCCCTGACGGTCGGGCTCTTGTCGCTGATTATTCCGCTGACGGTCCAGGAACTGGTCAACACCTTCGCCTACGCCATTCAACCGATTATGATTCTGACCCTGGCCGGCATCATGGTCCTCGTCTTGCTGGTCGTGGGGGGATTCAGGGCCCTGCAATACTACGCGGTCGAGATCTTGGAGCGGCGGGTCTTCGCCCGGGTCGCGCTCGCACTGACGGACTTCCTGCCCCGGGTGAGCGTCGAGGGGTTCAAGCCCAAGTACGCGAACCAGTTCATGGAGACCGTCCTCATGCAGCGCGCCCTCTCGGTGCTGCTGGTGGACATCCTGAACGTCGCCATCGGGGGGATGGTCGGGATGACGATTCTCCTCTTCTACCATCCGTACTTCATTGTGTTTAATGCTGCGCTGGTCGGCAGTTTCCTCGCAGTCGTCCTGTTCTTCAGTTACGGCGGCCTTCGCACGACGCTGGCCATGTCGCACGCGAAGTATGAAACGTTGAACTGGATCCAGGAGATCGCCAACAACCTGCTCCACTTCAAAGTAACGGTCAGCCGGCCCTTGCTGACGGTGAAAACCGACACGCTTCTCCTGGCCTACCTGGAAGCGCGGGAGGCGCGCTTCCGCGTCCTGATTCGGCAGTACCTGGCGTCGGTGGGCTGGCAGGCCTGCGGGCACAGCGGATTGATCGCGATGGCAGGATGGCTGCTGGCGGAGGGACAGATCACCCTGGGCCAGTTCGTCGCCGCCGAGGTGATCGTCGGGTCGCTCTTGCTCAACTTTGACTCGATGATCAAGCGGATGCCCCACTTGTTCTACTTACTGACCTCGCTGACCGAGCTGGACGTGCTGTTTTCCCGCCCCAAAGACCGGAAGCCTCGCCAAGCCTGTCAGCCGCTGCCGGACCCTACAATCCAAGGGCTCCGCCTCACCTGCGTCGGCATTTCCTTCGCCTATCCCCAAGCGCCTCCGGTCTTCGAGCAGTTCGACATGGATGTCGCCCCCGGTGAAGCGGTCTCGATCCTTGCCCAGGCGAGCAGCGGGCAGATGGCGCTGGCCCGGGTGTTGGCGGGGCTCTATGCGCCGACCTCCGGAGCCATCCGCTATAATGGCGTGGACCTGCGTGACCTGGATCCGGAACAGCTCCAAGGTCATCTTGGAGTGGTATTCGATTACCAACCGTCCCTTTTCGATGGCACGTTGGAAGACAACATCACCATGGGACGTCCCGCCGTGGGCTACCAGGATGTCCAGTGGGCGCTGCGCGTGGTTGAGCTGGAGGACGAAGTGGACATGATGCCCCAGGGACTGCGGACGCTCGTCAGCTTCCGCGGGAAGGCGTTCACGACCAGCTTGGTGCAGCGGATCCTGGTGGCGCGAGCGATCGTAACGCGTCCGTGGGTCCTCATCCTGGAAGGGACCTTGCAAGGCATTCCGGTCGCTCTCCGCGATCGGATTCTGCGGCGACTGTGCTCGAAAGAGGAGTCCTGGTCCGTGATCTGCCTCTCCACCGACCCCACCTTCACCCCGCAGGCGGCCCGCCGCCTGACTCTGGCCTGAGGGTGACAAACTTCGCGCTGGCGCTGCTGATCTTCGGGATCGCCTATCTGGCGATCGTCACCGAGCGGATCCACAAGACGATCGTCGCGCTGTTCGGCGCGGCCCTGATGATCAGCCTCGGGGTCGTCACGCAGGAGGAGGCCTTCCACTCCCATGAGTTCGGAGTGGATTACAACGTGATCTTCCTTCTGATCGGCATGATGGTCATCATCAACATCACGCGGAAGACCGGCCTGTTCGAGGTCCTGGCCATCTGGGCCGCCAAGGCCGCCCGGGCCCGTCCGTTCCGTATGATCGTGCTCCTCTCGGTGATCACGGCCGTCTTGTCGGCCATGCTCGACAACGTCACGACGGTGCTACTCATGGCGCCGGTGACCCTGGAGATCTGCCGGCGGCTGGAGCTCGATCCGGTCTCCTTCCTGGTCAGCGAAGCGATCGCCTCCAACATCGGCGGTACGGCCACCCTGGTCGGGGATCCGCCGAACATCATGATCGCGAGCAAAGCGCATCTGGAATACCTGGACTTTTTCCTGATGCTGGGGCCGGTCGTAGTGGTGATCATGCTCGGTTACCTCGGCGCGCTCTGGTTCGTGTTCGGCCGGACGATGACCGTGCCCGTTCACCTGCGTCAGGCGGTCATGGCCCTGAACGAGCGCGAGGCGGTGAAGGATGCGGGCCTCCTGCGACGCTGCCTTGGGCTGCTCGGCCTGACGACCCTGGGCTTCTGCTTCCACGCCTGGTTCCACCTGGAACCCGCCACCGTTGCCCTCCTGGGGGCCAGCCTCTTCATGCTGGCGGGCCGCGGACACGGGCATCAGGATGGGCCGGACGAGCTGGACTACCTCACCGACGTGGAATGGAAGACCATTTTCTTCTTCATCGGACTGTTCATCCTGGTCGGGGGCTTGGTCAAGGTGGGGGCGATCCGCTATCTGGCGGACCAACTCGTACAGATCACCCGCGGGAACCTCCTCGGCACGACCATGACCGTGCTGTGGGGGTCGGCCGTCCTGTCGGCGGTCGTGGACAACATTCCGTACGTGGCGGCCTTGAATCCCCTGATTGTGGACCTGGCCCGGTCGCTGCCCCCCGAGGTGACCGAGTACTCGACGCTGGTGCACCAGGCCGATATCCTGCCGCTCTGGTGGGCCCTGGCCCTGGGCGCCTGCCTGGGCGGAAACGGCACGCTGATCGGGGCCACGGCCAACGTGGTCATCGTGGACATCGCCCGGCGGGCCGGGCACGCAATCAGCTTCTGGCGCTTCATGGCCTTCGGGCTCCCGGTGATGATCGGCTCGATCCTCATCAGCACCGTCTACCTGTGGATCAGGTTCTTTCTGTGAGGAGGCGGGGCCTCGGCTGACTCATGCAGAATCCGGGCTGGCCCTATTTCTCCTGAGTTTTCTCCTGGATCAGCTCGGCCGCATATTGGGCCTCGTCCGTTCCTGTTGCCTCGAACTTAAGCCTCTGCTTGCTACCCTGGTCGTAGAGTCTCCCCGTGATCCGACCGCGATCGGAGACCTCCATCAGCATGCCATTGGTAAGTGTGAACGTCCCCTTCCCCTGAAACACCTCGATGCTCAGGAGGTTCGCGACCGAGTAGGATCCATCTTCCCCGATCGTGACCTTGACCCAAAACCTCTTCTTCACTGGCGGTTCGGTCTTGAGGAAGCCGGCCCATTTCCCCGCCACAGGGCTGAAGCTGGTCAGGGGAACCGCAATCGAAGGAGATGGCTCGTACGGCTGGATTCCCGCACATCCCGCAAATAGGGCCATCATATAACCGAGCGCTGTGATCACCAGGGTACCGAACCGTCTGTTCATCTTTGTCTCCGTTCCGATTAGCTGGCAGTCCACTCACTTCCTTTCCCCGAGTAGTTCCAGGAGCGCCCGGTTCCAACCGACCGGCCCAACGCCCGCCGCGCGGGTCAGGTTGGGGAACTGAATGGCGGGATCATAGAACCCGTCCGGCTTCTGGACGAGCACCGGCCGGTCCACCAAGGCGAGCAGCGGGAGATCGTTCAGGCTGTCGCCGAGCGCGATGGTGATCAGCGGCTCCGCCTCACCTGCGTAATGACGGCGGTAGCACTGGATCAGCTCCCGGCAGGCCCGGCCCTTGTCGCTTTGCCCCATCAGGTGGTGAAAGCGGCCGCCCCTCGTGCAGCGGAGACCTCGGGATTCCGCAAGCCGCTGAATCTCCTCCAGAGGCCGAGCGGAACCCTCGAATACGAACGGCTCGTCGTATTCGCGCTGCTTGGCCCGGACCGCCTCCGGGAGCGAAAGCCCCGTCCGCTCTGCGACTTCCTCCACCGTCATGTCGCCGAAACCTCGAAGCCCGTCGCCGGCAACCTGCCGGATCTCCGCCAGCGCCTGCCGGAGCAGGGGGTAGGCGGCGCCCCACTCCACCACCTGATAGGAGCTGCGGGGGAGGGCGCCCTCCAAGGGGAAACCGAAACACCCCTGGGGCACGAACAGGCCCCCGCCGTTCTCCACGATGAACGGGTCCCGGTTCTGCAGCCGGACTCGGAGGGGCTCGATCTCCGCGCGGGTCTTGCTCGACACGAGCACGAGCGGGATGCCTCGGCTGCGCAGGAGGTCGAGCGCCTCGCGCGCCGCGTCAAAGGAATAAGTGACGGGATCGAGCAGCGTCCCATCCAGATCGGTGAACACGATCAACGGGGCCATCGGCGGTCTCCTCATCCGTCCTCGCCGCACACCTTGCCATGACTCCGGTCGGCTGGCAACCGGGGCGCCGGTGCACCAGGGTCTGCACTTTCCAGGAGACTCCGGCCCCTGAGAATGTGTAAGCTTGGCGCGAGCACCAACCAGGGAGGCATGATCCATGAGTCCCGACCCGACACCTGACCACATTCTTCAACTCGGTTTCGCGTTCTGGGGGTCGAAGACGCTCCTCAGCGCGGTGGACCTGGGCCTGTTCACCGAGCTGGCGCAAGGGCCGCTGGATGCCGAGACCCTGCGAACGCGCCTCGGCCTCCACCCGCGCAGCGCGCGGGATTTCTTCGATGCCCTGGTGGCGCTGCGGATGCTGGAGCGTCGCGGAGACCGCTACGCCAACACCCCGGAGACGGACCAATACCTCGACCGGAACAAGCCCTCCTATGTGGGGGGGATACTCGAGATGGCAAATGCGCGTCTCTATCCATTCTGGGGGGCGCTGACCGAAGGTCTTCGGACCGGGCAGCCTCAGAACGAGGCGAAGCATGGTGAAAACTTCTTCGCCGCGCTCTATGCGGACCCGGCCCGCCTGGAAGTCTTTCTGAGGGCCATGAGTGGCTTGTCCCTGCCGGTGGCCCGCGCGATCGCGAAGCAGTTTCCCTGGAAGGACTATCGGACCTTCGTGGACATCGGGACCGCACAAGGCGGGGTTCCGGTCCAGATCGCGCTGGCCCATTCTCACCTTACCGGCGGAGGGATGGACCTGCCGGTGGTCCGTCCGATCTTCGAGGCCTACGTGCGGGAGTGGAGTCTCGCCGAGCGGCTGCGCTTTTACCCAGGCGATTTCTTTCGGGACCCCTTGCCGAGCGCAGATGTGCTGATCATGGGCCACATCCTCCACGACTGGAATCTGGAGGAAAAACGGCTGCTGCTCGCGAAGGCCTACGCCGCTCTCCCCAGCGGGGGGGCGCTCATTCTCCACGAGTCCCTGATTGATGATGCCCGCAACGAGAACGCCTTCGGCTTGCTGATGAGCCTGAACATGCTGATCGAGACGCAGGGCGGCTTCGATTACACGGGCGCGGACTGCATCGGCTGGATGCGCGAGGCCGGATTCCGCGAGACGCGGGTCGCGCACCTGGTGGGGCCCGATTCGATGGTGGTTGGGGTCAAGTAGGCGACAGTTCCCGGGGGTGGAGAGGAGGATGATGCGAGGCTGGTCGCTCTACAAATATGATAATCAGTGGTTCGAGCATGAGCTGGCGGAAGGGGAACTGTCCGATCGCAAGCTGACCTTCGACGTGGACGTGGCGGAGGGTGACAGGGTCATGGTCACGGCGGTCTCGGCGGACGGCCTCCGCTATGAGGGCGACTATCGGTATCGGGAAGGGAGCTATTCGAACGGCGAGGTGGCCTTCGACCGCTATCGGGGACTCGGCGGGGAAGTGTTCGTGGGGGAGTGGCACGAGGCAGGCGGGCCACGGGGCCAGTGGATCATTCGAATTGTCGCAGCGGAGTGAGGGAAGCCCCGGCTCGTGGACTCGCCGATGCAGGACGGTCCGATCGCGACTTTGGTACGGGAGTATGGGACCTGGGTCCGGGACCATCCCCTTGCGTTCGTCTTCCTCACGGCGGGTTGGACGGCGTTTTATTGGAAGATCTTCAGATTTGAGCAGGATGTCGGGGCGGTGTTGGTGAGCGTCCTCGCGGCCGCGACCACCGTCACGGCGCCCTGGGGTGTCGGGGCGATCGTGAGGTTCCTTTCCAGTCTCCTGCCTCCACGGAGACTGAACGCGTGGGTAATCGTGGTGGCGGCGGTCTGGACGATTCTCTTCCTGTTGGTGGCGGAACTCGTCAGCGATCTACGGTCGATGCCGCGCCTTTACCATTAGCCTGTTTCCCCGAGCTTTGCCGGCTGGTCCCTCGAGCCGGTTTCAGCGGAGACTCCCACCGATTCCCGAGCCAACGCCTGGGCGGTGATCGCAAGGCCGCAGGCCTTGCACCGCAAGAAGGCGCCGGTCGACTCCATATCCTCTTGGCGGCAGTTCGGACAAAGCCGGGAAGTGGTCGCTTCTCTCATGTCGTATCCCCCTTGGCATGAGGCCTCAGAATTATTCCATCATTAGTTCGATGCAACGAGCATGCCTTGGTGGGGACCAAGAGAAGCTTTTAAAGAGGAAGGGGACTACGGATCGTCAGGAAGCGGTGATTCACGATGCCGGGCTTGCCTGTCAAGAAACGAACAAGAACTCGACGAGTTAGCAGGCTGTATCAAAAAAGATGCCGCCATGTATCCGATGGGATAATCGGCGGCGCTCCGTCACACGACCCATTGCTTCGATTATTGTCCGGAGGGTGTTGCCTCCACTTTCATGATCCGTACGTCAAAAATGACGGTCTTTCCTGCCAGGGGATGATTGCGGTCCAGGACCGCGGAGGCATCGGACATCTCGACGACTCGAACCGGTTCCCCCTTCTGATCCTGGAGCATGCTGCCGACCTGCGCGTCGCCGGGCACCCGGCTCCTGGGCACGCTAAAACGCTTCTTATCGTCGTAGGGACCATAGGCCTGCTCCGGTGGCACCTCGACGCGCTTCTTGTCGCCGACTTTGAGCCCGGCCAGAGCTTTCTCGAGTCCCGGCACGATCTGCCCATTGCCTTGGACGTAAGAGAGGGGTTCTTTCCCCTCCGTCGTGGACACGATCGTTTTGTCCGGCAAACTGAGAGTGAAGTCCATCGTCACCCTCATGCCGTCCACGATCCTCTCGGAGCTTTCGCTGAAGGCCCGCTCCTCCACCCCGGTCAATACGGCAACCGCCAGCAGGGCCGCCACGATACATCGGCGCCAACGACTCATGTCGCAGCCTCCTTCATAAGATTTGACAGTATGGAGTCACGGTGCGGGCTTTCGGATTTTCATGGACAGCAACGCCGGCCATCCGACCTCGGTCAGGACCCCGTCGGTGAAGATGTACGGCGTGAAATTATCGCTCGGCGGCACTCCGTCGCGGTCGGTCGCTGCTTCATCGGCGTGCCAACTGGAGCGAAAGAAGAAGACTTCCACCATGCTCGGCTGCCCGGTCTCCGTCTCGGTCGGTATTGCTTCCGGCCCCTTGATCTCATTGCTGAGCAGTCCGGCTTGCGCCGGCTCCAGCAGCGCCAGCACCTTGTCCTGTGAGTCTCCGATGCGTACCTTGGCAGCCTGCACCTGATAGAGCGCGATCGCCTCGTCGATGCGGGCACGCGTACGATCCTGCTCCTCGCGCTGGATCTCGGCGCAGCCGGCCAGGATCCCAAGACAGATCCAGAGCCAGATCCAGAGTATCGGAGGAGAAACGGCCCGTCCGCGCCGCGCCATGGCTTGGGTCCAGATGAACTTCCCTCCAGACATTCGAGCAGGCTAGGCTGTCGTCGGCGAAGAGTCAAGACCGATAGACCGATAGACTCTCCCCGGGGCTTCAAGTAGAATCCGCGACAATGCCGGACGCCGGTCCCCTGCCAGGGTCTTCCCCCCGTATCCACGAGGAAAATCATCGGGTCGCCACGGCCGCCGGGCTGATCGGCGCCGCCACGTTTTCGAGTCGCATCCTCGGATTTATCCGGGACATGGTATTGGCGCGCCTGTTCGGCGCCACCCCGGCAGCGGATGCGTTCTTTGTCGCCTACCGGATTCCCAACCTCCTCCGCGAATTGTTCGCCGAAGGCTCGATGTCGTCGGCCTTCATTCCGGTTTTCACCGAATACCAGACGCGCCGGAGCAAGCAGGAGACCTGGGAACTGGCGAGCGCGATGTTCACGACCCTGGTGACGATACTCACCGCGGTCACGCTGGTGGGGATTCTGGCCTCGCCGGCCATCGTCTGGCTGTTGGCCCCGGGGTTCCACGAGGATCCCTCCAAGCTGGCCCTGACCATGCTGCTGACCCGTCTGATGTTCCCCTACCTCCTCTTCATCAGCCTGGCGGCCCTGGCCATGGGTATCCTAAATTCGGTGCGCGCGTTCGCAGCGCCCGCGCTTTCGCCGGTCCTGTTCAATGTCTGCATCATCGGTTTTGCGCTCTTCGTCTCGCCCATGCTCAACGAGCCGATTTACGGGGTGGCGCTGGGCGTGGTCGTCGGCGGGCTGGCCCAGTTCGTGATGCAGTTGCCGGGGATTCGGCGCCGGGGATTCCTTTTCGGGTGGCGATTCCAGCCGGGACATCCCGGGGTACGACGCATCGGGCAGCTCATTGTCCCGTCCCTCCTGGGGATGTCGGTTACCCAGGTCAACATCACGGTCAGCACGATCCTGGCCTCGTTTTTCGCCGGGGGCCCTACCTACCTGTTCTACGGGATGCGACTCATTCAATTTCCGCTGGGTATCTTCGGGGTTGCCCTCGCGACGGCCATTCTCCCGACCCTGTCGGCACAGGCAGCACGCGGGTCGCTGGACGAACTGCGCGGGACTCTGGGGTTCGGGCTGCGGATGATTCTGTTCATCATCCTCCCCGCCATGGCCGGCCTCATCTTCCTGCGCGGGCCGATTGTGCACCTGTTCTTCGAGCATGGGACGTTCACGCCGACCGATACGAAAGCCACGGCCCTGGCGCTGCTCTGCTATGCGGTCGGGCTCTGGGCGTTCGCCGGCGTGCGGATCATCGTGGCGGCTTTCTATTCGATGCAGGACACGAAGACGCCGGCCCTGGCGGCGGCAGCCGCGGTTCTTGCCAACCTGCTGCTGTCGCTCGTCTTGATGGCTCCGCTACGACATGCCGGTCTGGCGCTCGCTACGGCGCTGGCCGCCATGCTGAACGCGTTGACGCTGGTCCTGGTGTTGAATCGTCGCCTCGGCGGGGTGGATTGGGCGTCAGTCGGACGGTCTGCCGCGCGGGTACTGGTGGCGACCTTGCCGCTGGTGCTGGCCTGCCTCTGGGTCGCCGGGGCGGCTGTCTGGACGCACCAGGGCGAGTGGGTGGCAAAGACCGTCATGCTGATCGTGGCGATTGGGCTGAGCGTCACGGGCTACGTCGGCGTCCACGCCCTGATGCGCTCGGAAGAATTGGACGTGATTTGGGGGATCGTGAAAGCGAAGCTCAGGCGGGGGGCGAGTGGCTAGAGGCGAGGGGTCGGAGGGGAGAGCTGAGCGGTTCCTGTCGCCGAACAGCCCAGCCGTGCTCACTGCGGAGACGCAGGCCATTCCGAATCACTTGATCACTGACATTCCACCACGTATTCCAAGAATCTCCTTGTTCCGCGCGGCCTGGGCGCCCAGTTCGGCACCACCCGCTCCACATTGGGAAATGATTGACGACTACTCACTCATTACCGAGGATGGCAATGACCTTGAGTCAGATCGGCTTTATGAAATGCTCAAGGCCGCAGGCAAACTAATAGAATGAGGGAGAAAGGCTAACGAAGGACGGATTTATTCTCCCGGCAAATATTAGGAGAGCGGGAGGCATCTTGAGGAGCAATCTACTTCTCGGTGTGTTTTTGTTTCTTCTGTTGGCAACTTCTGCCGCGCTGGCATCGGATTGGGCGTCAGTTGGCGTGGATGGCGAAGGCAATACCTGGCTTGTCGATAAGGCGTCGGTTCTGAAAAACGGAGATGTCGTAACGGCATGGAAGTGGATTCAACTCAAAGAGCCCAAGCCAAATTCGCCTGACGGCTCGCCTATAAGCGCAATACTCTTTCTAGACATGACTGACTGCGTTAAGTGGCGTGTTGGCGTCAAGGCCAGCAAGCTCCTCCGCAAAGACGGTTCTGTCATTGCAGCGAGCGAATACGCTGATGTTGATATTAAATGGGAATCGATGGCCTCAGGCATGACCGCAGAGAAGGCCATGATCTTCGTATGTTCCGCTCCAGGTGGAACACCTGATCGCGATGGATCTTCCTCGCAGCTACCGGAGACTGCTATAGCGCCGGTGTCGGGGTGGATGTCTGTTGGTTTAGATCACCAAGGCAACAACTGGCTTGTCGATAAAGATTCAATCGTTCGAGGCAAGGACGACGTGAGGGCGTGGAAGCGCATTGAGTACACAGAGCCAAAACCCTATCCACCAAACGGAGCGCTCATCAGTTCAGTTCTCTTCCTCGACGTGACTGACTGTGCAAAACGGCGTGTCGGCGTCAAGGCGAGCAAGCTCTTCCGCAAAGACGGCGCTCTCATTGCAGAGCATGAGGACGATGATGCGAGTATTAAATGGCAGTCGGTGGCACCTGACACGTTAGTTGAAAAAGCCATGCGTTTCGTATGCACCGTTGAGGGCGAAACAGCGAAGTAACGGCGGTCGGAAATATACAAAGAGAAAGAAAGGAGGAGGTGCCAGGATCGTAATGTTAGGCGGTTTTGCCTTCCGCGAGTTCTTTGACGCCGAACGGGTACGACTTTCCTGTTGGTTTTCCGAAGCGGCGGATGAACCAGATCAGCATGCGAATGAGAGTGGCCTGTTCACCCCACGACCCCGAGGCGAGACGCGGCCTTTCGTAGGGGCGCGTCGTGGGTCCAGAGTGGGCACTTACCGAGCAATGCTGAGGCCAGCAGATGTATGTCGATCCACCCCAGTCCTTGGCCGGAGAGGTTATGGGATTCCATGAAATGAAGAGCCTCGGCATGGTCGGCGACCGGACAGATCGGCAGGGCTGCCAGTAATCTCAGAAGTTGCGTCCGATTCGCCAGGTTCCCACAGGCCAACTCGCCGATGATAAAAGGATGGCAGAGGACTTGTTCCTCTTGCAGCAGTGAACTCAAGCGGTCCGATGCGTGCCGCAGGTGGTCCACCCACACGGAGGTGTCCACCAGGGTCATCATGGCTAGGATGATCGACGACGTCGGATCGGTTTCAGGCGAGGCTCACTGCCCCCTAGCTCGGCCAGCCGCTGAGCGGAGGCTCTCGCAACCAGGGCTTCCAAGCCAAGCCGAACAAGCTGGGTTTTCTCGGCTACCCCCGTGAGTTTGGACGCTTGCTTAAGAAGCTGGTCGTCTATGTTCAAAGTGGTGCGCATATGGACGAATATGCATGATCCATGCATATGAGTCAAGTAGCCACTCAAATTAGAGCGTGAGTGGACGTGCAGGCCGAGACAGATTGGTAAGAGCGTGGCTGCCGGCCCGTTTTCTCTTGGTAGCGCGTGGATCGGGCCTTCAGGCGGTTGCGCCTTCTGCGAGTTCTTTGACGCCTGCCAGGAATGATTTTCCAGCTCTATACTTGGGCTCTTGGAACGTTTCGGGTACAATGCTGCCATGCGTTCAGGTCCACGGCTGTCACAATCTCTCCCATCGCTGAGCCGCCGTCCTAGCAAGCTGGGCGAGCGACTCCTCGCCATGAAGATCGAGCACGCGAGACAGATGAGTCCTGAGGACCGCGTTCTCGTCGCGCTCGACCTATCGGACCTCTGTCGAGAGCTTCAGCAGGCATGTTCCGCGAAGCGTTGACCCAGATCCTGGGCCGACTGGAGCGCGCCAAGCAGAGAGGATTGGTGCGTGCCTATGCACTGATCGGCGGACTCGCTGTCTCAGCATGGGGCGTCCCGCGGGCAACACAGGACCTTGATTTTGCTCTGGCGGTGAGCACCGATGACACGGCTGAACTGGGGCGTGTGATCGAGGGGGAATATAGATCCGGGGCCCCCGATGATCCGCTTCGAGGTGTCCTGACCACTGTGTTGGCTGTTGGTGACCGAACGGTCCCCGCGCAGCTTATCGTGCTTCCGTCAGCCTGGACCGATTTGATCTCCCAAGATCTTCAGATGCTGTCGATTTTCGGAACGACGGTCCCCGTCGTGTCTTGGCAGACCCTGATTCTCCTCAAACTCTATGCCGGTGGCCCTCAAGATCTTCTTGACGCACGGGAGGTGTGGCAGGTCCGAGGCGACAAGTCTCTCCACTTCGAAGCCCTGGCCGCGCTGGCAGCCAAGGTGTCCTTAAGCGAGGAGATTGCTGCGTTCCGGGGAAGGATCGGGAGATGATGACAGCGTACGGGGTGAGAGAGTACCGCGGCAAGAATCCGGACCATGTGGGCAAGAAAGGGAGGCTGATTGTGCCTGTCCGGGCTTGTGCCAGACTCTAAGGTCCGGCATGACGCTTGAGATGCTGTAGGTATAACCGTTCATAACAGTCCGGGCAGACGCCGTGAGTAAATGTCGCCTCGGAATGCTCGCTAATGTAGGACTCGATCTGCTTCCAATATCCGTGGTCGTCCCGGACTTTTTTGCAGGATGCACAAATGGGTAACAGCCCACTCAACACCTTGACCCTGTGGAGGGCGTCTTCGTGCTCACGAATCAGCATCTCCCGTTCAGCTTGCGTCCTCTTCTGGTGTGTGATGTCCCGGGCGATTTTCGAAATCCCGATCACCTTCCCCCTCTGATCTTTGATCGGAGAGATCGTGAGAGATACGTCAATGATCTGGCCGTCCTTCCTCTGCCGCACCGTTTCAAAGTAGGCGATCCGCTCGCCATGCCGGAGACGTTTGATAATCGTCGGTTCCTCGTCGAACCGGCTCGGCGGGATGAGGAATTTGATCGGATGCCCAAGGACTTCCTCTGCTTTGTAGCCGAACATCCGCTCGGCGGCCGCATTCCAGCTGAAGACGACGCCTTCCAGGGTCTTGCCGATGATGGCGTCAACGGAGGAATCCACGATGGCGGCTAGGCGGGCATGCACGGCATCGGCCTGCTTCCGTTGGGACACGACGACGGCGAAGGCAAGAGCCAGCATGGCCGTCACCCCCATGAACACCTGGGCCAACAGGAGGGATTCATTGGGCGTGTTTCTCACAAAGGGACCGAAGCCATGGAGGGGACCCCAGAGGGCGATCCCCGACAGGACCGCCGCCGCCGTCGCCGTTTCGCGTGGCCCAAAGCGATAGGCTGCCCAGATGAGGATCGGGACGCACACGAACGCGATCGGGTACGTTTGAACCTCGGTCGGAAGCCATCCGCCAAACGCCGTCAGACCGGCAAGAAAGAGCATTATCAGGAGCGAAACGGCCTCCACGCCCTCCTGCCAGCCCCAACGCGGGCGAGGGGCGGCACTCCAGAGAACCAAGGGCGGGGCGATGATAAGAGCTCCCATCGCATTTCCGAGCCACCACGTAAGCCAGATGGATCCGTAGTCGGCCCAATCGGCAACGTGGCCCAGCACAAGGCTCGTGACGCCGAACGTGGCACCGATCGTCGTGCCTATCATGCCGACGAGCCCGGCGAATCTAAAAATATCTTTCGGCTGTTCGAAAAAGGCACAGCCGTTGGCGTACTTGTTCACCAGGTAGGCCCCCAGCAATCCTTCAAGCATATTGCCGAGCGCGATACCGAGCGAGGTGGCGACGGTCCCTGCGGTGGTGATGTTGACCAGGAAGGCTGCCAGGAGCAGACAGGGCCAGACGCGATACCCCAGCACCAGGAGGGCCGCCAGCGCGATGCCTGTGGGGGCCCATACCGCTGTCGTGCTTGGGTGCACGACGGCTAACATCAGCCCGAGTTTCCCAGAAACGACGTAGAGGCCGACTAGGGCGATTCCTCCGCCGATGAGTTGGAGCCTGGTCGCCTTTGTCCTCATCGTATCGGACTCCCAGCGCGGGGCTCGGTGATGCGCACTTTAATTATCCGATCTACATGCTCCCTTTTCAACCGTAGCACAGGACCCGGCAAGTCCCCAGCAAATGGGCCGGATTCAACTCTGGACTGATTGTGGGTGGTGACCAGGGTGGATCGTCTAGAAAGATCGGGCGCGGAGGCGGGCCGTGAGGACCGCGCTGAGCGGATTCTCCAGGAATGGCCGCCAGTACTTCTGCCCGTACGGGGCAAGACCCTCCGGGGAGATTTCGAAGACGTGCCACGGCGTCGTATTGGAGGTGCATGCGTGGTCTTTGGTCAGACTGTCGTGCGAAGGCCACAAAGGAATCTGAGTCAGAATGTGCCAAATCGGCGGAGGTCATTTCAACGGGGCGATCTGTCCCGGCTCCTTATGTACTTGAGGAATGGGCCCCGCCCTGCTACAAAGACAGGGGAAACGACAGCCTGATCTTCAGACGCAAACGGATCCCAACGTTGTCCATTCATCGCTTCACTGCCTCGCGAAGTAAGTTCTCTCCGTTCGGTCAGTACCGTCACGGCTGCGACCCACCCCCGGTCCGTCCGCCTCAATCCTAAGTCTTTCCGGGATCAATTTCCGCTCCAGCCACCGCACGCTCAAGGAACATGCGCCTGTCGGCATGGCTGGGCACGAGGTCGCCGGATGGTGGACCGGTCTGATGGGAGGACGACCATGCACATCGTGATGGACCGAGTGTATCTGATCGCCACGGGAATCGTGTTGGTGACGGCTGTGTCGCTCGTCGGCTGTGAACACCTTCCAACCTCGACCACAACAGGAGACATTCACTACGTTCACATTGGGGAGCACGTCATGCCCCGAGAGCTCCGTGTGATGGCCGGCGATGAGGTTCGATGGCTGAACGATCGGGACACGCCGGTGCGCCTGGGATTTCTCGGGAACACGGATCTGGATGATGTCTCCTGCGAAAAGGGGTTTCGGCATTTGGGGATGATCGAGGATAGTGTCACCATCAAGCCGCATGACTATGTCAGCCTGTGTTTTTCCAGGACGGGCAAGGTCCGGTACAACGTCTGGTGGAATCTCGATGATCCACGAGGCAGAATCAGCCGGACTGCGACGATCCAAGTCAGCATTTAGCTTGAGGTGGCTTGCATGTAAGCCGGTGGAGACCTATTCTAGCCTGCCGATCGTACCCATGGTCCGAGCAACGCCGTTTCAGAAAGGACATCGAGAGGCGATGATGGGCCGCTACGGGTTGGTGTTGGTCTTCACGGTCTTCGCACTTCCGGTGCACGGGGTTGCCGAGGTTCAGACGATCACGGCGGCGGGCACGTATCGTGCGGGAAAACATGACACGCGTCCCGATGCGCAACGCCTCGCCCTGCTCGATGCGAAGCGACAGGCTCTGGAGAAGGCGAGCGCGATCATGGGCAATGTTCCGGCCGTGAAGCAGCTCGGGCTCGACCGGGAAAACCTGAAGGCCTACCTGCCCGCCCTGCTGGAGTTCCAGGAACAACCCCGCCCGGTTGAAGGGGATCACACGTGGCCGGATGTGTCGGCGCCGATCACAACCGCGGTTGATCCCGCCGCACTGGAGGGCCGCCTTCAGGTCCTCTTTCAGAACGAACGGGCCAAGGTCGAGCTGACGCGAGCCAGAGATAAGATCGAGGGATACCGGAGGCTCGTGGAGGCCGACTCGACGCAGCTCGCCGCCTCGTCTGATCCCTCCGGCATCGACAGGGTGCGCCGGCATCGGCGGGATGTCCTGGACATGATGGAAACAGAATCGCAAATCGTTCGCACATGGGGACTGCTGCTGGCGACCCAAGGCCCGAAGCGCCCGCCGGCTCCCTCGCCGTCACCCACGGGCTCAGATGACAGCAGTTTCTCGTCGCGATCACAAGCCGGGGGATCGGGGAATGCAGAAGAACACCGCAAGAAAGGCGTCTCGCTGAATAAGGCCGGCCAGTACGATGCCGCTCTCGCGGAGTTTCGGCTGGCGCTCCAGCTCGTGCCCGATCTCTCTCACGCCCACCTGGGGCTTGGGGCGGCATTACAGGGTAAGGGAGACCTGGATGGCGCCATCAAGGAATACCGAACCGAATTGGAAGCCCACCCGGAGGACGGCGATGCGCACAACAATCTGGCCACCGTGCTCCAAAGCAAGGGAGATGTGGAGGGCGCCATTGCCAAGTACCGCACGGCCCTGCGCCTGAAACCCGATGATGCCTTGACGCATTTCAACCTCGGCACGGCCTTGGCGGCCAATCGCCGGGTCGATGACGCCATCGCCGAGTATCGGACGGCCATCCGGCTGCGGCCCGACTTTGCCGAGGCCCACTTCGACCTGGGCAGCCTCTTGAAGACCAAAGGGCAGACGGCTGAGGCGGCGGAGGCCTTCCAAAGCTATCTGAAGCTGGCTCCTGACACGCCGGCGAACAAGCAGTGGATTGAGCAGGCCAGGCGGAGCCTGGAGGAGATCGGCGACAAACCCAAGCGCCATGGCCGCGAGCGAGAGCACCCGCATTCCTGATCGTGCCCCTTGCGGTTTGCTGCCGCACGTGGCAATGTCGGAACGGTCCAACGCTGTAACGAGGCGAGGCGGGAAATGGGAGACTTTGGGCGGAGTCCGGAGGCGATGGATAAGAATATAGCGAAATCCAGGAGGGTCTCTTTCGAGGTTTTCCACACCTCGTGGGGATGGATGGGGCTCGCGGCGTCGGCGGATGGGTCCCGGGCAGAAATCTGCCAGATCGTTCTGAGCCGGCCGTCCCGGAAGGCGGTTGAGCAGGAGCTGAAGACATTTCGAAATTCGCATATGGGAATCCGCCATTCCCTCTTGCCTGTGCTGCGGCAAGCGCAGGCTCAGTTGGTCGAGTTTCTGGAGGGCAAGCGGCGCGAGTTGGACTTTGCGGTGGACCTGTCCGAGGGGACCACGTTCCAGCGGAGGGTCTGGCGGACGATCCTGCGCATCCCCTATGGCCGGGTACGCTCGTACAAGTGGGTGGCGGCGCGGGTGGGCGGTCCGCGCCGTGCCCGCGCGGTAGGACTGGCCCTGGGGGCGAATCCGGTGCCGCTCATCGTTCCCTGTCACCGGGTCGTCGCCCATGACGGGTCGCTCGGCGGGTTTTCCTGCGGCTT
>Ga0187893_10004353_pt1 | contig 27115 bp, 25 predicted proteins | sample MA1701074metaG_FD_139574 | JGI IMG/M metagenome (GOLD analysis project Ga0187893, IMG submission 139574) | White microbial mat communities from a basaltic lava cave in the Kipuka Kanohina Cave System on the Island of Hawaii, USA - MA170107-4 metaG ... | reverse complement strand
AGCGTCATCTCGAAGGAGACCTCGCACTCGCCCTGGTGCGACGTCTGCAACGGCATGACCGACGTGATCTTCGGATCGTCGTCATGTCGGCCACGTTGCCAACCGGACGCATCGAGCCGTTCCTCGACGCGACGTCGATCGCATGCCCGGGTCGAGCTTGGCCAGTGGACATCGAGCATGTCGAACACATCGGAGAACGAAGCGACAGGACGCTGGTTCGCGACGTTGCGGCTGCGGTTCGACGGCTCGTCGACCAGGGTCTGGATGGTCATGTCCTCGTGTTCCTTTCGGGTGCGAAGGAGATCCGAGCGGTCGCGGAAGCGTGCGAATCGATGGCTGCATGTGCCGGATTCGAGCTCTTGTCGCTCCATGGTGATCTAGCTCCCGAAGCCCAGGATCGTGCGGTTGCACCTTCTTCGCGGAAGAAGGTGATCCTCACGACGAACGCTGCGGAGACGTCGATCACCATCGACGGTGTGAACGTCGTCATCGACAGCGGCCTCGCGCGCCTGCCTTCATTCGATGCGTTCTCGGGACGGCCGACGCTCGATCTCGTGAAGATCAGCCGCGCATCTGCGGTGCAACGCGCTGGTCGAGCCGGCCGGACTGCTCCTGGACGATGTCTCAGGCTCTACACACGTCGTGATTTCGAGCACCGTCCGGAGCATCCCGCCCCAGAGATCCTGCGTCTCGATCTTGCACCTACGTTGCTCGAGCTTCGTGTCGCGGGCGTACGAGATCCCACGGCATTCGAATGGTTCGAACCCCCACCTCGGACATCGATCGATTCCGCCGAACGCCTGTTGCATCGCCTTGGCGCAACCACGGAGGTCGGTGGTGCACTCACGGCGGAAGGCCGCCACATGGCTGCGCTTCCGCTCCATCCCCAGCACGCGCGTGTGTTGCTGGAGGCGGCGCGACGCGGTGCAACGGAGCTCGGTGCCATGGTGGCGGCCCTGTTGAGCGAACGACCGTTGCGGCGAGAAGCCGATGCGGGCTTGCACCGTGCCTGCGATGCCGACCTGATACGCGACGCCGAAGCCGTCCTGATGGGTGAGGTCGATCCCGCATTTGCGACCAGGCTTCGTCGTACCAAGCAACCCCTGCTCGAATTCGTGCGACGCGAGCTGCCGGCGACCGCCGGACCCCGATCCTTGAGTCGCGCCGATGGTGACGTTGCCGTTCGCATGGCTCTGCTGCACGGCTTTCGGACCGCGTCGCTCGCACGCGAAGCGTTTCCGGAGGGCAACGTGCGCTGGTGTTGTGCGGCGGAGGATCGGCCGTGCTCGGCAACGAGAGCGGCGTGCATGCCGAGTTGCTCGTCGCGATCGATCTCGAGCAACGCAGAGAGGGAGGTCTCGGCAAGTTGCGTATACGTAGCGCAGCCGCCATCGAACCGGAATGGTTGCTCGAAGCGTTTCCCGAACGCATCTCGGAACATACCCGTTGGAGCTTCGACGTCGATGCACGGCGGGTGATCGGAATCTCGGAACTTTGCTACGACGACCTCGTGCTCGAGGCCGTACCAGCTCGTGTCGCCAGTCGGAAGACTCGCGTCTGTTATCCGAGCGACGGTTCACCGAACGTCGAATCGTGGCTGCAAGATTTCTCCGAAACACCCATGGCCCGAAGATCCCGTCAAGTGAACCAACCCCCGTCCACGTCGATGATTTGCCCGGTACGTAGGTGGTCAGACTGCTGCTATGATTTGTTTCGTGGACGAATCGTGACTCCGGCTCCCGGCTGACGCGCAGCTCTACAGGGTTCTTCTCTTCGAGCATAGCGACGTCGACGACGATCAGCTCCGCGATGCCACAGCTCGCGCACGCGTCGACCTCGAAGCGCGCGATGGGACCGCCCCAAAAGTCGTATTGCATTGCGAGCACCCCGAGCCCGGCGAGCAATCTCACCTCGCTCGCGCGCCAGATCCGTCGCGACCCACATGCTCGGCACTGCCCGGTCGCCCGCATCGTCAGGGCGAATCCCTGTCGGGTACGCAATTCGCGTTCGAGCCCTTCGACGGTGCGCTCGAGCCTCTCGATCCGTCGTTCCCAATCGTTCGTCGTCATCTCACCGCCAGGATAGATGAACTTCGACTTCATGGCGGAGGCGTCCGACTTCCCGTTCAACTTCTCTCTCATCGAGCTCTACGCGGGCACGCCGCTGTTGCGGCGCATGCTCGGCGAGAACCGTACGACCGGCGACTGGCTGCACTACGACTACCGGCTGCGCACGCCGGAGGTGTGGGCCGCGAGGTCCAAACCGTGACGTCGATGGCGAAGACACGCGAAAGCAGTTGCGCCAGGAGAGGGACTTGGGTGATGGGTCTTCGAGAGCGGAAAGCTCGTGACCCTCGATGGGAACAAGGATTGCGAGCTGCTTGGGCTCGGTATGTGCGACCTCGGGGACGATGAATGGTCTGAGCTTGTGCCGATTGGCGAGGATGCCGACATAGCGGGCGCCGTGGGCCTCCAGCTGCTTGTTTAAGGTCTAGTCGGCGCAGATCCGTGCGACTCGCTGCGCGTGGGCGGAGCCGGCGTGATCCGCCAGGAAACGACCGCGCCGATGTTCGACCTCGTCGAGCCGTCCGAGGTTGCACAACACCATGAGCCGGGCAACCTCGCGCGCTTCCGACATTCGACCTTGCGGGAACCGCTGTTCGTGCAGCTCGAGGAGCTCGAGCGCGCGCTCAGGATGTCCGTTCGCCGTGGCAAGCTGAGCTCGCTTGAGCAGCTCGACTTCCGCGGCGAGCGGATCGACTTCGTCGGAGGCCGCCACCGTGGGTGATGCCTTGCCGGTGCGATGACGACGGGCCGGAGGTCTGATGGTGTGGCTCTCCTCCACGCCGGGCGGTGGCGATGCGAGTGGCATGGGCGCCACCCATGGTTCGTCAGTTTCGTCGGGGGCGGGGACCGATACACCGTGCTGCGATTCGGGGACGGTTTCGGAAACTGGTTCGAGGTTTTCCGGACGCTCGACGTCCGCGCCCGATGACAAGCGCCACGACACGGTGGGCTCCGATACCAAAGCCCATACGGCCAGCGACACAACGGCAACCGCAATCACGGCAGTCACGATGGTCGCCGTCGAGATGCCCGCCGACATTACGGGCAACGAAACGTCCATGGCCGGAGATTCGCCCACGGCAAAGCGAGCTTCCAGGCACGCGAAATTGGCCTCGCGGCGGTGTGCAGGCATCGACGTCGCAACGCGGTGCTGCGCCAAGATACTCAGCGCTTCATCCGATGGTTCGTTCATCGTCGTTTCTCTCGTTCACGTCTGACGATGGCCATCTCGAAGCGCTTACGGGCATGTCGCAATCGAGAATAGACCGTGTTGAGCTTGATGCCGAGCGCCTGCGAGGCCTCCGGCGCGGACAACCCTTCGACGTCGCACAGGATGAACACGTCTCGTCTGGCCGGCTCGAGACCATCGAGGAAGGACTGCACGAACGCCGCGGCATCTCGCATCGCGAGCTCACGCTCGGGATCGACTGGTTCTCGACCGAGGACCGCGGCGTCCCGTTCTCGCTCGTCTCGGCGCGCTTGGGAACGCCGATAGCCAGCCGCCACGCGTCGACAGATCGATACCAGCCAGGCCGTGCAGCGCCCACGCTCGTCATAGGTGGCCAGTTTGCGACGCGCAATGAGAAACACGTCTTGGACTCCGTCATCGATGAGGGACATGGGGATGCCGTAGCGCGCCAACGAACGCCATACGAAGTCTGCGTGCGCGGTGTAGAGCTCCACCAACTCTGGATCTGTGAGAGAGTCGCGCTCACCACTCGAGGACTCCATCTGCTCGAATGCTCGATGGCCGACGGACCTCGAATCCGTCTCGGCTTTCACAGCCGCCACTCCAACCCCAGCGCCGCACGTGCCCCGAGGATTGCCGCCGTGTGAACCGTGCCGAGCCCCTCGACGCGAAAGCCGGGACGAAGGATGGCGACCACTGCATCGCCCGCGATCCACAGCGCCATGTGGGCATGAAATCGCCAAGCGAGCCCACCGCCTGCGGTGATTGCGAGCCACAGACGATGCCGGACACGTGGCTGCTCCAGGCCGACAGGATCACCGCGCATCGCGCCGAGCTCCACACCCACGCACAGCGGAAACTCCACGGGACCGAGGCTCGGTGCTGGGCACCCTCGGAGCTCGACGGTCCCGAGGGATATGTCGGCCCCCACGTTCGATGGGCCGTCGAACCGTGCGGGACCCGGAAACCAATATCGTCCCACCGTTTCGAGACGCCATCGTGGGTAGACGAGCGCGAGTGCGAGGGCCACACCGCCCGCGAGGTTCGGCACAGGGCCAAACAAGACACCGCCATCCAGACGCAGCCCCAAGCTCGGACCTGCGGGGCGCCCAAGAACCACCGCTTTTGTCACGCCGCCGAGCGACGAAACCCTGGCCGTACGCGTCATGGTCTTCGGATCCGTCGAATGCTCGACTGCGGTCAGATGCTCGACTGCCGCCGTCGGGTCGATGGCCAACGCGAGCTCGATCGCGAACAGGTCACCGAGCACCTCGCAATCGTCGGTTCCCACGGTTTTGCTCGTCGTTCCAGACGGCGAACGAAGCGAAAATCGGGCGATGTATCGGCCGTTGGATGCTACGACATCGGCCTCGCCGACGACCTGTTCGGCGTCGCTTGCTCGCAGCGCGCGACCGAGATACCGCCCGACACGCTCCACCAGCACGCGTGGTTCAGGGCACGACGACGGCGCGCGCCATTCGAGTGGAGGCGGGTTCTCGGAAGCTGGCAGGCCAAGCGCGAGAACGAGCAGCCGTGAGGGGAGAGCCATGGACGTGCGCGGCGAAACCCGCGTGGCATGAAAACGGGACGGATCGGATGATCGGCGGCCATGGGTAGCACGAAAACAGATGCCGACGATGACCCAGCCGACAGTGTCTGCGTGCAGACGTGGATCTGCCTTGCTCCTGATCGCTCTGGCGTGCAGCACCGAGCCTGCCACGCTCGGTGGCTACGGAAGCGCCGAGCAAGGCACGGCGGGCTCCGAAGCCAACTCGGAAGGTAGCTCCAGTGCGACGGCAGCGACTGGGCCAACCACTACCGAGGGCAGTGCTGCCGGCACCAACGCAACCAGCACCACGGACGAGGACGGCGAAACGTCGACGCCGAAGTTCGACATCGAAAGCAGTGAAAGTGGCGCCGCCCCGAGCTGCACGGTGGTCGACGATTTGGATGCCGTTCCCGACTGCACAAAAAAAGCTCCTCCGAACAGTTTCGATCCCGAGTTCCAGTGGTCCTGGACCGATGGAAGCGTGGTCCAAGTCCCCCTCGTCGCCAATCTCACCGACGACAACGACGACGGGAACATCGATCTCTGCGACGTGCCCGACGTGGTTGTTGTCCGGGATGTGGGCTCGGGCTCAGCCCCGACCCCGACCACCGTTTCCGAAGGCGAGATTGTCGTTCTGGATGGAGCGACGGGAGTCGAGCACTATAGGATCCCAACGACCGTCGATGCTACGATGGCACCGGCGATCGGCGACATCGATGACGACGGGATCCCGGAGATCGTAGCACTCAAAGGCGATAAAAGTTACACCACGCCAACACCATTGATCGCGTTCGAGCACGATGGAACCACCAAGTGGACCAGCTCCCACACGATAAACTATGGCTTCGGAATCGCCCTCGCCGATGTCGACAACGACGGCGACGTGGAAATCATCACCAACTCCACCGTGACGGACCATACCGGTGCCCTGGCATGGCGAGCGTCGGTCTTGCCATGCAATCCTTTATTTCTTGCCGAAGACTGCGCCACTGCAACCACGGCAGCCGACCTGGACGGAGACCAGGACCTCGAGATCATCGCTGGCAATGCTGCATACCATCACGATGGCACGGTGTACTTTCAAAACGGGTCCATCGCCCGACAAGGCGGCATAGGAGTATTCCCCCACGTCGCCGATCTGGACTCGGACCCCGAGCCGGAAGTGCTTCTGGTGGCGGTGTTCGGAGACATCGCCATCCTCGAGCACGACGGTACCACGAAGGTACACATGCCGGCGCCCATTTTTCCTGCGGTCGTCTATTCGACGGTCACCATCCACGACTTCGATGGTGATGGTGCCGCCGAATTCGGCGTCGGCGTTAGCGATCGTTACGAAGTTTACCAACACGACGGTTCGCTCGCGTGGTCGCAAGCCGTCACATGGTCTGCGAACGAACAAAGTAGCAGTCCAGGTAGTACGGCCTTCGACTTCCTGGGTGGCGGCACCGCCCAAGCGGTCTACAACGACCAACTGGAACTGTTCGTGTACGACGGTAGCTCCGGCGACGTGCTCCTCCAGGTCGACAATGCTACCAACACTTGGTACGGCTTTCCGATTGTCGCCGACGTGGACAACGATGGCTCCGCGGAGATCCTCGTCACGTCGTCCAGCATGGACAACGCCGGGGTACACGCCATTCGCGACCGGGAGGATCGCTGGATCCAAGCCCGACGCATCTGGAATCAGCACACCTATCACGTCACCAACGTACGTGAGGATGGCACCATCCCGGAGTTCGAGGCACCCCATTGGCGGACGTTCAACACGTTTCGGACCAACGCACAGATCGAAGGCGGCCTCTGCAAACCTCCGGTAGGATGATCCTGATCGTCATTTTCCCGCAGCACATGGACCGCCGACGACCCATTGGGCGGCCCCGTGCTGATGCCGAGCAGACAACGATGAATCGCCCGAAAATGACAACGACGGCGCTTTTAATCACCTCGTCGATGTTGGGGTGCGCTGGGGATATGGCCACCTACTGCGGAATCGTCGACGTCCGGAACCACCGCGGGATCCGAGAGCGAATCGACTGGCAACACCGGCAGCAGCGGAGCGTGTCGCCCAGCCCATGATGCAGCCACGCCGGCGCTGTCGGGCGAATACCATTGGGCCAAGCTTTGGAGCGTATTCTCGGGGACTGCTTACTACGCCAGGATCGTCGCCTGATGTTTCGCTCCCGAGCGCGATTCCGACCGCATCCTATGCCGCCTGAAGTGGTCCCAGCTCTCGTGGATCGAGCACATCGATGCCCAGTTCGGCGAGTACACGATTGACGACAGTCGCGGTCGCGCGACTGGGATCAATGATTTCGATCCCGATCGGCGACCCCGCCGAGCCGTAGTCCACCAAATACCAGGAGCAGCCTCGATTGTGCGTGCGCTCTTCTCCCCCGGAGCCCGGGGCAAATACAGATACGCAGCCATCGGCCGGCCCTTTCGATACGTCACTTCGAGATATCGACCTCTCATCATCCACCTACTGCTCGACGGGATAGGCCGTCACTACGACGAGAAGCTGCATGTCGAGATCTGGTTCCACGATGACCTCCCACGCTCGACCCATACGTCTTGACTTGGTCGCCCAAGGTCGAGACGGAAATTGGAAACGACAGGCGAGCAAGTGATCGCGTTGTCGATGCAACGAGGCGGGCGCCAAAACGTGGGGGTCACAGCGAGAACAAGGTGAGTTCGACGAAGTTGCCATCGTGCTCGCAGAGCGTCGAGGCGCCGGGCGAGCGGCGAGTGAGCTCATTTGTTGCTCTGCAATTTGCGCTTTGCAGCGGTCGCGAGTGCCGACGGAATGTTTTTGGAATGGGATACCTTCTTGACATCGTGAGGGTGCAGGTGCCCGAGAAACGTCATGGCGAGCGCCATTGGTGTTTTTGGGTTCATGACCAGGTTCAGCTTGACGGCATAGAGCTTGATCCATTCGCGTCGGTTGGCGATATAGCGGATGATCTCGTGCGCAAGCGACCGATTGGCCGCATACGCGACGACTTCCGTCTCCCTTACTTTTGGTGATTTGACAGCGGCCATCGCGACGGAGCGACTGCTGTCTCGTACGAGCACAGCACGTTCGAATTGACCACCGAGCAGCGCCAGGCGGATCTTCTCCATGATAGTCATGTGCGAAATCTGGAAGATTCTTTTCTCTGCTGCCACCGGCAGCGCTTGTTCGGATTCCGCTGCGTCTGCGGAAGGCTGCTGTGTTTCGTTCCCAGTATCCTCGAGGGGGAGAGAAAGCTCATCCAGCGATCCGAACGCACCAAGAATCGAATCGACGGCGCCAGCGAGCTCGTCACTTTGCTCGCCTTCATTTGGCTGTGTGTCGTCCACATGCTCGTCGACCGCGGCCTGGCTGTGACGATGGATGTCGCGGTCGAGCTGCTCGCCAGCGCTAGCGCGCATGTTGGCTTGAAATGCAGCGTCCCGTGTCGGATCGGGTGGACCCTCCTGTGCGAGCGCCTGCCTTATCTCCTCCATCGCCGGAAGCCGCAGTTCCACATGCTCCCGCTCGGCCAGCTCGAGCACACGATGAATCAGGCTCATGCGGCAATTTGGATTGTGATAGAGCCCTTCGACGATGGCGGGCCAGCGAAGCCAGCGCGTCTGGTTTTCCGCGAGTGTTTCACAAACGGTTTCTGGACAATAACGTGCCACGACCGCCAAGGTTTCGTCGTGTACGTTTGCATGTCGGACAATTGCATCGAGTCGTTCCGTCTTGCGAAGCAGCTTGCGAGCGAGAAAATCCAGCACGCCCGCGGGCAGGTTACGATCCCCGAGCGCACCATGCACGAGCGGCAGTGGCAAGCCCTCTACGGTGGCGACGGCGGGTGCACTCAGCTCCGCGTCGTTCGTAGACCAAAACCAATAAAGTGCGCACACGAGATCACGCGGTGCGAGCGGTGCGAGGCCACGTGCCGCCATACCGCGAAGCTGCGCGGGAGCTTCCGGACGAACGAGTTTCCATACCGCGGGCCCGAGCTCGGCTTCTGTCGGTGTTGTGTGGGTGAAAGCCATGTCCGGTCACGTTCGTGGGCGATTGCGTTCGTACAGTAGACGGAGCCCCTCCAATACCAGAGCGTCGTCGACTGCATGAATGCGTTGGGTTTCCTGCGCAATCGTGGCCGCAAATCCCCCGGTTGCGATCACCATCGCTGGCCATCCGACCTCCCGTTCGATTTTGTCAATCAACCCCTCGACGAGTCCTATGTAGCCGTGAACGAGTCCAGACTGGATCGCGGCGACCGTGTTTCTGCCGACGACATGCTCGGGCTTGATCACTTCCACGCGCGGAAGCTTGGCTGCACGTGAGAATAGGGCATCCGCGCTGATGCCAATCCCCGGTGCGATCACGCCCCCGAGATATTCCGGCCGTGGGGATACGACGTCGAACGTGATTGCCGTACCGAAGTCCACGACGATGACGCCGTGACCCGAACGCTGTGTCGCCACGATATAACGCTCGAACGCCGCCACGGCTCCTACGATGCGATCTGCTCCGACGTCCTGTGCCGGCTCGTAGCGAATGGGCATGCCCGTGCGCGTACCCGGTCCGACCACGAGAGCCTCGATGCCGGCGTATCGTGACAATGCCTCGAGCAGCGGTTGAAGTGCAGGAGGGACGACGCAGGCCACGATCGCGGCGCGAACATGCGAAAATTCGAACTCGGCCAGCTCGAGCGCGTGTCGGAGCAAAATCGCGACCTCGTCTCTCGTCCAGTTGCGCTGGGTGGTGAGGCGCAGCTCGCAACGCAGTTGATCGCCGTCGAACACACCCAAGCAGGTGTTCGAGTTCCCGATGTCCACGGTGAGCAGCATGGGAACGCAAATGTAACCGACCGAGCTCGAGTTGGTCGACCGTCTACCTTCCCGGGCAAGCAATGGTACCGTCGCACCATGCGAATGCTCACCAGCGTCCTATTGGCCGGTCTCGTCTCATGTGCACCTGCCGGACGACCTTCGGCTGTGCCGGCCAGCGTGAACGAGCCCCCGGCGGCCGAGCTATCGCACTCGGCAAGTCCCGAGCGCACGCAACCTGGCTCGAACGTCGAATGGCTCGTCGCGGATACACCGAAGACGACGGTCTCAGGCAACACGTTCATCGCCCCCAGCGAGGAGCTCGCGGCGAAGCGCAAGCTCTTGACGATGCCCGCCGACCAAGCCGAAGCCAAAAACCTGGCCGGCAACTACGCCAATGCAGCGCTTGGCAAATTCGCCGTCGTCCGCCACGGCACGGACACGTTATTGATGGGTGGCGGCCCAACGCGCACGCTGACGCTCCGCGATGCGCAGCACGAGTACGTATTCGAAGAGCAGTCGGCATCGCCGCAATTCGGCAAACCGTCGACCACACCACGGCGTCTCCAGGCACGTTGACGGGGCCCCGCGGACCCGTCAAGCTCGTCCACGCCCGTGAGCCATTGCGATGGCGTTACGCGACCTCAGCGACAAGTCGTCGACCTCGGCGCATGTGAGCAGTAGCTGGCTCGACGTTGCACCGCGGCGGCTCGTGGTTCCCCTTGCAACCTGGTCGATGCCGTTTGTCTCGCTGTTTGCAATCACTGCTTTCGTCTACCTGGCGTCGTTCTGGCTCGATGTCGTCGCGACGGTATCCGAGCAAGCCAGCGACGACGTGAGTATTGCAGCGCTAACGCAATCAATTTTCGATCAGGACGTCGATGATGCCCGCAACAGCGTGGCGGGGCTCGGCGAAGTCATGGCCGCGGTGCTCGGACTGGCGTTGACAGTCAGCAGCATCATCGTCCAGCTTTCGGCAACACGCTTTACACCGCACATTACTTCGCTGTTCTTTCGAGCACGTGCGAACTTGATCGTACTTGGATTTTTCGTGGTCTCCAGCGTGTACGTACTTTGGGTGAATTTTTCCATTGGTGACACGTACGTGCCACATTGGGGAGTACTGCTATCGATGTTGCTGATGACGGCGAGCCTACTCATGCTGTTCCCATATTTCGCATATGTATTCGATTTCCTGGATCCCGAAAAGATCGTCACACGCATTACCGCAGACGGTATCCGTGCCGCGACACCTGGTCGCGACCCAAATGCCAGCCAATTGACCAATCGTCAGGTGCGAGCCATCGCTGCCATCGACCACCTCGCCAACATCGCGCTGAATGCGTTGCAACAAAAAGACAAAAACATCGCGTCGAGTGCAATTCAAGCGCTGTGTCGCTTCGGCATCACGTACGGTGTTGCCAAAGCTGGTATGCCGCAAGCGTGGTGTCATACGGCCGAATGGATCCGCCAAAGTCCAGATTTCGTGAGTTTGTCCGACGACGCCATCGATGATCTTACCGATCGCACGACTTGGCTCGAGTGGAAATTGCTCAGGCAATACCAAATGTTGTTCGGCGAGGCGCTCGACCAGATCAAAGATCTTTGCTATCTGGTAGCCATCGAGACACGCAGGTTGGGTGCTGCTGCTGCGAAGCGAGCCGACATCCACACGCTCGATCTCGCCGTCAAATTTTTCAACACGTACCTGCGTGCAGCCTTGAATGTTTCGGACATTCGCACCGCTTACAACGTATTGCATCAATATCGTCAGTTGGCGGAATACGCTGTCACATTGGCCCAACTCGATCGTGAGGGATCCACCGCGCTCGACCACAGGGGGGTCCAAGTGGCCCGCTTCATGCGTTACTACAGTTCTGTGGCGTTCCAGCGCGGTCTGAGCTTCGTCGCCGAGGTCATTGCGCATGATCTCGGTGGCCTGTGTGAGCACGCCTTTCGTGTCAAGAGCCCTAACCATGAGGCCATACTGCAGATTTTTCTCGGTGTCGATGAACACGCCGAGACCAAAGAGCAGGAAAAAACGCTTCGTGGCGTTCGGCGTGCTCAAGTCAAGCTTGCCACCACGTACCTGGTCGAGCACGCAACAGAGCTCGCGTGGGAGATCGCCGACGACATGGCGGCTGAACCCAGCGAACGCCTGCGCAGCATCTGGAACGAGCTACTGACGCTCGATAGCCGTGAATTCTGGGAAGTCAACGATCGTGGGACGAATTTCGACTATCTCACATCCGAACAGAAGGCCACATTGCCACGCTTTTTCGCACGATTTCCTGCGCTCGTCGTCCGCCCGGAGCTGGGCGAAAACGAGCGCGTACAAGCTTGAGGTCACGCACTCAGCTCACCAACGCTTCGTACAGGTCGGTCGTGCTGACTCGCCCGCCTTTACGAGCGATCGTCAAGCCGTCCACCTTGACGATGGGACCTAGCGGAAGCAGATCGTCGTGTTCCAAGTGATCGTCGGCGACCTCGTGGAGTACGACCATGCAGTCGGTCAGCGGCATGTGAAAGAGGCTGTCGATGAGCTTGCGGCTCTCGAGATCGCCCCGGCTGAACACTTCGATCACTTTCCTGGCCATGTGCGCGCTCCTTTGTGCACTCTTGCGGAGGATCGGTCCCGCCGGACGATCCGAGGAACGCCATCGTAGCAGGAACCACGCTAGCAGCCGCAACGATTGGGTGACAGGACAGGGATCTTTCGGTGTCCAGCTTGGCGGGCCGAGTCCAGCTTGGCGGGCCGAGTCCAGCTTGGCGGGCCGTGTCTAGCTCGGCGGGGGCCGTGTCTAGCTCGGTGGGGCCAGGTGCCACAGTGGTCCGGGTGAAGCCAGCGGTTGGTGCGGGGCCAGGCCACCTCCCGAGGATCGAGATCCTCGGCCGGGCGCACCGTTCCCCCCTCCCCCATCACGGGCCCCATCGAGGGAGCCCTAGGTGACACACTGTTTTCGTGCATCAAGCCATACGGCTGTTCTCAGTGTGTGCGGGCCTCACGTTATCGCTCGGTGCGTGCAGCAAGCTGGACGAGCTCCTCGCGAGGGTCGAGCGTCGCGAGCCGGCGTCGTTAGAAGGTGCGTCATCCGAGGTTTCGAATGTTTCATCGCTGGGGGAGGTACCCACTCCAACGAGTGTGACTGTCGAGGCTAGCTCGATGCTGTTCGATGCATCGAGAACGCTCGAACACGCGATCGTGCGATCGGGGGGAACGGACAACACCTACACGATCGATGCGTTCGTTGCGGCTTGGTTGCTCGAATCTGTGTCTGATTCGAGCACGAGCGTGGTGTTCCAACACAACGAAGCAGGCTCGGGACCGATCATGGTCGCGCCGAGCTTGCTCCACCGCCGGCTTGGTCTGACACAAGGAGATTGGCTGCAAGCGATCAACGGGGTCGCGCTAGCACGCCCACAAGCCGTGCAAGAGCTAACGTCAAAACTCGACCGTCGCATCGATATCGAGCTCGTTCGCGATGGTGTGACCATCGTGATGGACTATCGGGTACAGCCTGGTCTCGCGTGGGACCGTCTGCGGGGTGCCGTGGCTGATACCGTTTCCGGTATCCCGCTTTCTGACAGTGAGCGCCATCATCCGGAAGAACAGTCGCTCCACGGTTTCGCGCGCGGTTCCGCGGCCCCGCGCTCGTCGGGGGCTGCGCTTCCCCCGTCCTACACCCCCTCGCCTGTGCCAACGCGGCCGTCGGCACATCCGGGTTCTCCCTCAGGTTCCCGGTCCGACACCACAAGATCGCCCTTGCAGCCACGGCCAAGCGAAAAAACACCCATGCCGAGCTCAGCCGATGGCAGCTCGGCTATGGGAGGTTGCACGTCCCCCAGCGATTGTACGCTCGAGCGCAGCTATTTGGAGCGCATGCTGGCCAATCCAGAACGCATGGAACGCGAAGCGAGAATCGTTCCTGCGATTCGCAACGATGTGCACAGTGGATACAAACTCTACGACATTCGCCCCGGAACCGCGCTCGACCGTCTCGGATTCAAAAATGGTGACAAGATCACCCACGTCAACGGCCAGTTCATTGCCGACGACGCACAGGCATTGTCGCTCTATAGCTCGCTCGGCTCGGTCAAAACACTCGATATCCGCCTCGAACGTAACGGTCGGCCCATGCGTAAGAGCATTCGCCTGACATAGTCAGGTGGGCCCAGCAAAGTGCAAGTTGTCGGACGTATCTGTAGCCGCGAGCTCGATCGCGACTTCGATCGCGTCTTTCAGCTTGAGTACGCCGCCCAAAGTTCGATACGGCTCGATGCCGAAGCTGGTCATGCGTAGTGTCGTGCTCGCGCACCAGTGTTTGCCGGTTCGTGCGAACGTGAGCTCGAGCTGGCGAGCACGACCGAGCAACGTGAGGCTTCCCACGACACGCGTGGCCAGCTCGCGCGACCCCACCAGCGTTCCCTCGAAGCGAGCTTGTGGGTAAGAAGCCGTGTGGAGAATGTCTCGATGAACGATGGCTTCGATGCTGGTACGATCGTGTTTCGATGGCACTGTGGTATCGACGCGACCATGAACGAGGCCGCCTGTCACCGTGAGCGAACGCGTATCCATCACGGCTTCGATCGCGTCGCCGTGGACATCGACACGAAAGCGCTCGAGCTCCAACTCGAGATCGTGGCCCAACACGGACAATAGCCCCGTGCGATACACCCGAATGCGAATACGGGCCGGTAGGAGCGCGCCGGCTTGCTCGCTAGTGCCCAGGCAAGCGTTCGGGTCGAGTGTCTCGGGCGGCACCGTGCGAGTGTAAGCCGGACGGTCGATCCCGGCTGGCGAATGCTGGAACTTCACGATAGCGTACGGAAGCGATGAGGCGAACCTGGATCGTTTGGTGGGTGGCGGGCATGGGTTGCGTTGCGGCGTCCACCGCCTTGGACGACGCGGTCACCGACACGTCGGGATCCTCCGACGTGTCGACGCATGGTGAACCGAGCGCAGATCCTGGTGAACACGAGCAAACAGGAACTGCAGGATCGACCAGCTCGGGTGAGTCGGGTAACGTGGCCAGTTCCAGTGAAAGCGCGGGAAACCTGCCGCCCACCGCGGTGGAGCTGTCCTCGCCTGCCGCAGGCGCCATCGACGTACCCGTGACGATGGAACTGTGTTGGAACGCGAGCATCGATCCCGAAGGAGGTCCCGTCCGCTACCGCGTGTACGTGGACGACATGGAGCTTACCAACGGTAAGCTTTCCGAACCCGGCTTCTCGGGCACCTGTACACCGCCGCTTTCGTTCGTCCACGATCGTGCATACCGCTGGCATGTGGTCGCGTTCGACGCGAATATGCCGAGCTCGATGTCCTCTTCGAGTGAGCGTTGGACGTTCACCACTGAGGCGGGTGATGGCAAAGTCGTGTTCGAGGACGATTTCTCGGGCGACTTGGGTTGGACAGTCTTGGGCAACGCGAGCTCGGGAGCGTGGGTGCATGGCGATCCCGAGCGAACGGACCAGCGTATTGGGGCCGACAACTGGTTGCTGGCGCAACCCGAAAGCTGCGCAACCGGCTCTGGCTGCTGGTTCACGGGCCGCAATCCCGACCATGACCCATCGATGGACGACGTGGATGGTGGAAGCACCGTCTTGGTGTCCCCGAAATTCGACATTTCATCCGGTAGTAGTGTGTCGGTGAGCTGGAATCGATTTTTTTATCACACACCGAAACAAGGTACCGGCCACGGCTTGTTGGTCGAGTTGTCGATACCCAGCCCGGTGGATGACAAGGAACGCGTGATGGTGCTCGAGGAGCTTGCGGGCGAACAGGCGCACGGGGCAAATACGTGGACGCCCGTCACCTATGCTGTATGCGGTGTCGAGCTGACGCCCGACGCGACCCTTCGCATTACTGCGACCGACCTCACCAACGATGTCGTGGAGGCAGCGATCGACGACGTGGTCGTACGCACCCACGTGAGCTCGGATCTGTGTGACGGAGCCAAGGGATCGATCTGCCATCCCGACATTCCGGTTTCATGCTCGGCGGGGCTGTCGTGTTGCCCGCAAGGTGCGCTCGACCAAGGCATCTATCGTTGTAGTGACCCGGTTGCTGCGCTCGATCCGGCGAGCCCGCCCGCTAGCCCAGATGCGCCGAACAATGGCGCCATGGGTTGTGACGCGGCCGATCTCGTGCCCGAGTTGCCGTCGGAACATGTCTACGTCGAAGACGTGTTCGTCGAACAAAATGCGTGTGCTTTGCTCGAGGGCTGTGTTGCCGAGGCCGGTTGGCGAACGGTGTTGCGCTTCGACATGCGCACCAAGAACATTGGATCGAACGATTTGATCCTCGGGGTACCGGCCAATCATCCCGCCTTGTTCCACTACAGTGAGTGTCACAGTCACTATCACTTCGATGGCTTCGCCTCTTACAGCCTACTCACTGCGGATCGCTCGATCGCTGCCTCGGGACACAAACAGGCGTATTGTCTGATCGATTGGGACAGTTGGGCATGGCCATGGCTCGATGGACAATCAGTCGATGGGTCCGATGGTACGTACTCCTGCTACAACCAGGGAATCGGCCGTGGATGGGCGGATCTGTACGAGCACGACTTCGAGTGCCAATGGATCGATGTCACCCACGTACCTCCTGGCGAATATCTACTGCATGTCGAGATCAACCCGCAACAAACCGGCTCGAACGCACACACACTGATCGAGCGTGACTATGGCAACAACGTCGCCGAGTTGACGGTGACGCTACCGTGATGGCTCGCCGTGACGGCGCCCAATCTGGAGGTTCACCCACCAAGTCCCAGCCCGTGGCGGACGACGATCGCTTTGCGAGGCGTCTCGATGCGAGCTCCGTGTGCCACATGTACGATGCTGGTCGTGCTCGCAAACGTCGCGGGCAATGGAACATACACATTGAGTGTCTCGACATGGGGACGCTTGCGCACCACCGCGGATAACGTGGTCAAGATCTTGCTTCCAGCTCGGAATTCGAGCTTGTGGCCCTCGCTGAGTGCTGGCTCGGAAACCGAGCCAGGAAGGGTCGTCCAGGTTTCGGTTCCGTCCGGACTTACCGTTCCCACGAGTACAGCACCACCCCATTCTGGTGGTTTGCCGCTGAGATCCCAGCTGGTGATCTCTTTGATGAACGGGTAGACCTTGTTCCAACCCCAATCGGACACCCACAGGTTGCCACAGTAACTCATGTAGTCTTTCGCGGCGCTCGGATGGTACATGTCCCATTGCTCGATGCCGAAGCCCAACACTCCGATCGAGCCGCCATCGTAGGGGTAAGTGGGATCGACTGCACTTTCTTCGCCGTTGCACAGGATGTGTTGCCGCCCTTGCAAATGACCGATCTCGTGTACGAGTACGCTGGACGTGAACTCGACCATGTTCTCCAACCACCGACCCACCGCGATGCGCGTGTACCAGTTGTCCCGGCTCGGGGCGTTTGGAACGTCGATGGCGGTTCCGTTGACGAAGCCCGGAGGTCCCCCGTCGCACGGGCTCACGATGCCATAGTAGTACACGTCCGGAGCTGCTGCGTCGGCATTGCGTAAATCGCGAAGTGCGTTGAGCAGACCATCGAACGAACTGCTCAGGCTCTCGGTGTATGTGTAGCCACTTCGTACCGTCAGCTCGACGCGCTCGACTGGGTTTTGTTCTGCGAGGTCACGCGCGAACACATCGAGAGTATTCAGATCGAGTGTTGGCGCGGCCGGACAATTACCCGCTCCCGTATCGTGATGGACTGGGACGAGCACGACCTCGAGGACCATGTGACTGTCTTCGATGCCCATCGTTGCGCTGCCTTCGACCGGCATCTTTGCCACCCCTTGGGCCACATGCTCGAACCCTGACGTGGTCTCGTGCACTTCGATGGCGTACTCGAGACCAGGCTTCACGTAGTCGGCTGGCAAGTACCACCAAAGCGTCCCATCGAGTCCGCCATCGACGCTGTCGGCTTCGACCATGAACTTTTTTGCCACGACTTGCGAGCTACCGTCGGCCCACGAAAGCAACAGCTTGGCATTCAGCTCGCGTGGGGTCCAATCGTCTGCCACGTCGTACAGCGCTCGGACGAGCAGTTTTCTGTTGGCAATCAGGTAGGCATTGCGCGCGGCGCCTTCGATGACTTGGCTGCCTCGAGCGAGCAACACGGCAACGCCTTGGTTCGCGTCGACGCCGGTGATGTCGATTCCTCCCGCCAGGCCCGGTCCCGAGGAGTCAGGAGCATCTGGTTCGGGACCGGCCTCGTCGTCAGAGCTGCCTCGAGCGGTTTCGCCTCCCGTTTCAATCGAGGAACCCGTGTCCGCAGAGGAGCTCGCTTCCACGGACGAGCTCTGCTCGGCAGAGGAGCTCGCCTCGACCGACGAGCTCGTCTCGACGGACGAGCCCGCATCGGTGAAGCCACTGCCATGGCTTTGCTCGTCCGCCCCACAACCGGCAATGACGAGGGCGAGCACGGGCGAGGAGCTTTGCGACCAGCGTTTCATACTTGCCGACCATAGTTGGCCGAACGCGCGCCGACAAACGAAAATCCGTCACTCCCGATGATTCCGTCGATCGCTCCGCAATCGCTCCACAGACGCGTTGCCATATGTGAGTCAACGCACTGCCATGACATGCGCAGCGACGTTCACTGTGAAGTGGCTAACCCCAACTCGTGGCGGATGCGGATGGCCCTACGTAGTGTCGCCACGCGAACACCGTTTTGTACGTGGACGATGCTTGTTGCGTCGGCAAACGTTGCTGGCAACGGAACATAGACATTGAGCGTTTCATCGTGTGGACGTTTGCTGACCACCGCGGGTACTTCGACGAGCAGTTTGCTCTCTGCATAGAATTCGACGCTGTGGTCCAGGCTTAACATTGGCTGGGCGACCGAGCCGGGCAACGTGGTCCAAGTTTCGGTGCCGTCCGGACTCACGGTGCCCACGAGCACAGCGCCTTCGAGCTCGGGTGCTCGACCAGCAAGCTCCCAACTGCTGATCTCTTCGATGAACGGGTAGACCTTGTTCCACCCCCAGTCGGACACCCAAGTATTGCTGCAGTACGTCATGTAGTCCTTGGCGATGGTGGAACCGTGCAGAGTCCATCGTGAGATGCCAAAGCCCCACACCCCGATCGCACCAGCTTCGTACGGATAACTGGGGTCGGGGCCACCTTCGTCGCCGTTACATAGGATGTGTCGTCGCCCTTGCGTATGACCAATCTCGTGTACGAGCGTGCCGGATGTGGCGCCCAACGAACCTGGCTGCCAACGACCCACTGCGATACGCGTATACCAATTGCCCTGGGTTGCGTTGTTGGGGATATCGATGGCTTGACCACCGATGCCATTCGGCCCGCCGTCGCACGGGCGCACGACACCATAGTAGTAGACATCGGGTGGGGCCATGTCGGCGTTGCGAAGGTCGCGAAGCTCCCCGAGTAGGCCGACGAACGAGTCCATGCTTTCAGTGTACGTGTAGACGTCGTGCGCCGTCACTTCCACGCGCTCGACTGGATTTTGTTCTTCCAGGTCACTTGCGAAAAAATCGAGCGCCTCCTGGTCGAGCGTTGGTGCTGCTGCGCAATTGCCGGTCCCAGTGTCGTGGTGAATCGGGACAACGACCACCTTGAGCACCATGTAGCTAGTTTCGATGCCTACGAATGCACTGCCTTCCAGGGGCACCCTCGCGATACCTTCGGGCTCGTCTTCGAACCCCGGCTGTGTTTCATACACTTCGATCGCGTACTCGAGACCGGATTTCACGAGCTCTGCAGGCACATACCACCAAAGCGTGCGATCGAGATCGCCCATGACGCTATCGCTGTCGATCATGAAAGTCTTGGTTGCGACTCGCGAGCTACCGTCGGCCCAAGAAAGTGTGAGCTTTGCCTCCAGCTCACGCGGCGTCCAATCGTCCGACACATCGTAGTGGGCCCGGATGAGCAGATTTCGGTTCGCGACCAGGTATGCGTTGCGTTCGTCGCCACCAAGACCTCGACCATCTCGACCGATCGGCACCGCAACCCCCTGGTTGGCCTCGACCGTCGTGATATCGATGGCCCTTGCCAAGCTGGGTTCCCAGGGAGGCGGTATGTCCGGTTCCGGATTGGCATCCCCGGAACTTTCACTTCCTGTTTCACCAGACGAGCTGTCATCGCTCGGACCGTCGGTTTCGGCGCCGGCTCCCCCATTGTCGGTACAACCAGCCGTGAGCACGGTGAGCACAGTGAGCACGAGCAGAGCATTTTGCGACGAGCGTGCCATACCGCACCCAGCCTAGGCTGTGCAGCACTCGCCGACAACACAAATCCCTTGGCGGGCTCCTTAGCTCGCAAGCGCCTACCAAACGGTAGACGCGTCACTGCGCGCGAGCCAGCAGACGCGGTACGGCAATGACGAGGCCGATGAGCACGGGCAACGCCAGCAAGCCCACGGCAGCATCGGCGAGCGATCGTGCCCACACGAACCCAACCGAGGGACCGATCATATAGAACAACGCCACGAGAGCGCCCAGCAGCAAGCTTGCGTGACGGTTCGAGCGGAAGGCCTGCCGACAATGTGCGAGCCAGCCCAAGGTAGCCGCGACGCCGAGCAATGACGCTACCACAGCCACCAGCAAGCGCGCCGACCAACCCAGATCGGTGCCTACCACGTCGGCGATCCGGTCGGCGGCATCTGTCGCAACGAATGGTCCCAACATCCCAGACTCCAGCACCTCACCGGGATGGGGATCGTAGGGTCCGTCTCCGACGTTGCCCATGGGTTCGCCGGACGCATGAAGAGGGATGAGTGTGACGCGGTCCACCATGTCGGCCGGCAGTCGCGTGCCCGTGTGGACCTCGACATCGAATTCGTACTCGGGGGTCAACAGAAACGGACCCTCATAGTGTTCGCGTCCGACAAAGCTCGACAATGGTGCGCGCGAGTCCTCGCTGCGAAGGTGCAGACGACCCCGCTTCATGACCGCCGTGACCGGTACGAATATATCCTCGTCGGTGTTCTCGGCGTGTCGGAACACCACGGTTCGGGTTTTGGCCAAGAAATCCCAGGCGGGCAGCACGATGTCCCCGGTCGGCGTCACCCAACCATAGTTGAGCCCGCGCGCAGGTGGAACCATCCGCAGGCGCAGCCGCGAAGCGACGTCGTCACGCACCAAGGTCGAGAATTCCGGCGTTGCGAGCAAGGTGTAGGGGGGGCGTGGTTGACCATCATCGACATAGGGACCGCGGTATCCCGCCGTGAACAGCTCGCGAAGGATCGGGTTATAGGGGCTACCTTGGTCCCGCGCCTCTTCGATCATCGCCAAATGCTCGCCGAGGTTGGAGTCGGGGCTCACGGCGTGTCCGACTTTGCCGACGAAGTGGAAGTCATCCAGCACGACGAACGGGCCGTCCAATCCGGACACGCGCATGATGTGCCGCAGGTCCAAGGTTTCGTCGGCCGGCGTGAGCTTCAACAGCTCGGTGCCGTCCCGCGCCGTCGCGACCTCGCGAACGCACGGGATGCGAACGTCGTACCCAGCGTTCTTGGCCCGTGCGGGATCACGGTCGCGAAGCACGATGGTGTCGGTATCCTGCGCGATCTCCCAAAGGGGAAACATCACAGCGTTTTGGTCGTCCAACAAACGTCCCATGCGATGTCCGCGGGGATTCGCGCGCAACACCATGGGATAGCGCTCGCCGGATTGGAGCTTGGTATCCGTGGGCAGCACGATGGTCTGCCCGAGTCGACTGGGACGAAGCCCGCGGCTTTCGTGTCGCTCGAGCGGGACAATCTTGGCGTCGGCAACGGACGGCCGTTCGAGCGCGGTCTCCAGCATCACGACCAGGCCACTCGTCGTACCGAGCACGCCCACCGTGAAGATCGGTAAAAGTGCCACCGCCAAGCTGCCACGCACGGCGTTGTGCCGTTGAACCGTCAGCGACGTGATACCGAGACCTGCCTCGCCTGCAAGCGTCGCTCTCATCACCCCGTGCTGCATCATGAACACGAGGCCGGCCGCAGACGCCCCACTCACGGCCGCCGTCAAGTGCGTGAAATGCCCTGCGATCGTATGCAGGGCGTCGATCGCCGCGTCCCCATGATGAACGAGAAACGTCAGCGAGAGCACGACGTACACAACGAGCAAGATCGGGGCGCTGCGAACCAGAAACACGCTTATCGGGCGCGTGTGATTGGTCAGCAGCAGGATTGCCAGCGCGAGGCCAAGCGAAATGGCCACGAGCCCGCGGGGCAAGTCGAGGCCATGGGCAAGTGCCGCATCCGCTTGTTCACCCTGCAGGACCGCGCCTGCGAACAACGCGGCCAATGGCAACAGCAACGTTTGCACGTCGGCCAACCCACGCGTGAGGCGAGTGCGGCGAGTGAACAGCCCGGCGGCGAGATCACTATGGGGATGTTTGGATTGTTCTGCCGGGGCGATGCGGCGTGCGAGCTCGGCTTCCGCGTAACTCAACGCCACCGCAAACAAGGTCGCAATCCACATCCATAGCAGCGCGCCCGGACCTCCGAGAGTCACTGCGATTGTGCCTCCCGCAAGCGCACCGACACCACTGGTCGCCGCCAATCGATCGAGCGCGACCTGGACCGACGCAGGCCCAGGCGAATTCGGCTGGCTGCGCGTGTTTCGGAGCAAGCGCCGAAACACGACGATGGCCATCATGAGCCCACCGACGAACAGCAAGAAATACGGCAGCCAGGTCCCCCACACGAACTTCGCGGGGTCGAATACGAATTCGAAGGACGTGTCCATCATCGTGGGTCCTGACGGAGGAACGACGATACGCTACCCGTTGTCATGCTCGCTCGTCCATACTTCTCGCACATGTACCTGCGTGCGAATCCCGAGGGTCGGGGCATCGTCCCTGACGGCCGTCAACGGAGTTGGCGCTGTCCCCGATCACCGTGACACTGCGAAACCCACACCAATGTCTTCGAGCAACAGCTCGACGACACTGCGTTGCATGGCGATGCGGCGTGGCTCCGGATAACCCATCCACGTCTCGACGCACAGGCCAGTGCAACCCGTGGCATCGACGATGACCTCCGTGGACGACGTCGCGACCGGATAGTAGAGGGCTGACCAATGTTCGTCCTCCGAAGCGAGCTGGTCGTTCAGGATGTCGATCGTGCGCTGCACGATCGCCGGCATCGGCTCGACACCATATACGATGGTTTGCCCGAACGAAGGGCACACGGACGGGTCGTAGCGCTTTTCGCTTTCGTGTAGCGTCGCCACCAAGGCTGGACGCTCATCCAATACGAGGTTCATGAACCGCGCGGCCAGGCGCCGCTCTGGTTCATGCGCGGCGGCGTCACCAGGAAAGCAGCGATTCAGATCGAGCCCGCCCGGTGCGGTGCGGGACCTCGCGCGGTAGGCCGCCGGATTCATCGCCGGCACGACAATGAGCTTCCCTCGGCGGGGATGGAGTCCGCTCTCGAGCAGCTCACACAATGCATGAACACCAGCGACCTCGTCACCGTGAATACCGGCTTGGACGAGCGCCGTGGGACCAGGTTCGACGGCTTCGATCACGTGGAGCGACAGCATCGGGCCGAAATGATGGATGCCATGAGCGAGCGGCATTGCTCACAGCTTATCGCAAAGCCGGCCATTGCCCCTACCTAGCAGCCCGTGGTGCATCGAAGCGGCGCCACACCCCGTCCTGACGGCGTTCGTGCGGCAGGAATCCGATCTTGTAACTCATGGCTCGACACTCGGCGATCCAAAGGCCGAGATACAGAAATCGCAACGACCACCGGCGACAAAGCTCGATTTGCTTGAGGATGGAATAGGTGCCGAGGCTCAGCCGTGCCAACGACGGTTCATAGTAGCAGTAGACCGCTGAAAGGGCGTCCGCCCCCCGATCGACCACGGCAACCCCAACGAGCTGTCCATCAAGAAGATAACGCAACTCGAACGAATCGGTACAGCTGTCCGCGAGGAACGTGTAGTAGCCATCGCTATCGATGGACTGCTCGTCGTTCGCCAGACCGCGAGCGCGTTTGTGGCGATTGTAGAGTGCGATGCGTACGTCGTCTACCATGACGGATCCGGTCTCGACCACGAGCATGCGGTCTCCTCGACGTGTCGTGCGTTTGTGTGTACGGCGTGGCACGAACGTCGTTACGTCGACGCGAATCGGAATGCATGCCGTACACTCTGGACATTCAGTGCGATAGAGGAATGTGCCAGTACGGCGATCTCCATTCGCGAGCCGTCGATCGAGCTCAGTGCCGCACACACGTGCAAGCGGGAGTCGCAGTGGCATGCGGGACACGCGATCGTGCAAATACGGACACGAGGACAGCTCGTCATGAACGACGACCTCCATGGGGTCGACTTGCGGGACGAGCAAGGGGCGAGTCATCGCCCCTTCAGTATATGAACGGGATCATGCGAAAACGTGCACGCTCGCAATAAGACGTCCAAAGCGGTCCATACTTGGCTCGGCAGCGTTGTTCGTCGCGCCATGCGCGATGCGGGAGCAGCACGCACAGCCATAGCGGCAATAGATACGGAACGAGCGAGTGTGTGCCGGTAGCCAGCGCGAACGACAGGTAGACGGAAATCTCGCCGGTGTAGTTGATCTTGCGAGCAAACCCCCACCAACCCGATACCAGCAGCTTGCCGCCGAGTGCTTCCGCGGGCTTGCCCCAGATCTTGCTGCTCGCGTCTCGTTTGAAGCGATCTTTTTGCGCGTTGGCTTCACGAAATACCCACAAGCCTGTCGCGAACAACAGCAAAATGGCCGTGAGCACGGGAACCGACATTGGTGCGAGCTCATGCAGTAAATACCAACCACCAATGCAATAAAAGAACGGAACCAACACCAGGTCGCCCCATACGAGCATGAAGCCGAATCGCTCGGCAATGACGTCCCACATCGAGAGCACCCCCCGTTCGAACCAGTAGTGCGTGACCAGATAGCTCCACCAAAACGCCTGATAGAGAATCATCTGCGGTGACAGGGTTCCGTAGAGCTCGAACTGCGTCCATGCAAATGCGAAGTTCAGCACACCGAGGCCGATGAGCGATGGTTGATAAGCGAACACTTTCAGATCCACGCCCATCCACTCGGGGTTGAGCTCCATGCCGTACCAGAGATCGCGAACCATGCTGAATCTCCCCTGGTGCGCGATCGAACCGGATCGGGCTCGTCCCGTCGAATACAACACCAGCGTCCAGACCGCCGCGAATATGTTCGCAGCGATCAGCAAATCCCAGAAATGTCGTATAAGCGTGGTCGGTGACCAGCCGAAACGCATGATGCCGTTGGCGACCACGATGTGTGTGGCCACGAACAAGCTCATTCCAGTCAGCTTGTAACGCTTGCGTAAACCATCGGGCTGCGGAAAGCCGAGCCAATGTTTTCCGGGCAGCGAAAACGAGCCCACGAACAACGCGAGCACGAATGCACACAGCAGCACGAACGCGCTCGCAACGGCCTCGAACGTCGGGGAAAGTGGCACCGGGGCACATTATCCTCGACTCCTTCGCACATGGACATGCCCGGACTGCTGAGGTAGGGTACGCGCGTACGGCACATGACCACCGATAGATCCTTTTCGTCCACGTCCATCTCGTCCGAACGTGGTGCTCGGAAGTTGCCACCCACGCTTCCCGGTGGCGTGCCGGTGCTCGGACACGCCCTGGAGCTGCGAACGCGTCCAGTGGAGCTCCTGCAGCGCGGCCGAGACATGTTTGGTGACATATTCTCGCTGCGGTTGCCCAGAAGCCCGGTCACGGCCGTGATGACGGGGACCGCGGCTCAGGAGTTGTTTTTTCGCATTCCCGACGACGAGGTGAGCGTACGCGAGGTCTATCAGCTCATGGTTCCGATCTTCGGCAAAGGCATCGCCTACGACGCCGAACCGGCGATCATGAAGGAACAGCTGGGGTTTTTCCACGCCGCGTTGCGGGAGTCGCGGCTCAAGACTTATGTCGACGGTTTCATCGAAGAAGCCGAGCACTTTTTCGGCGGTTGGCGTGACGAAGAGGTCGTCGACCTCTACGAAGTCGGCAACCAGCTCACGATTTTCACGTCGAGCCGTTCGCTGCTGGGGAAAGACTTCCGTGAAAAGCTTTCCAAAGAGTTCGCTGAGCTCTACTACGACCTCGAAGGTGGGCTCAGCTTACTTGCATTCTTCGCTCCATACCTTCCAACCCCTGCATTTCGTCGTCGCGATAGGGCGCGCCAGCGCATGGGCGAGCTGATCTCCAGGATCGTCGCCGAACGCAGGGCCAAGGGCATTTCCGACCACGACTTCTTGCAGACGGTGATGGAAGCTCGCTATTCCGACGGCCGCGTTGTCAGCGATGACGAAATGACAGGCCTCCTGCTCGCGATCATGTTTGCGGGTCATCACACCAGCGGCGTCACGTTCGCCTGGACTGGGATCTTGTTGCAGCAGCATCCCGAGTTTCTCACCCCGGTGCTCGAGGAGCAAAAACATGTGTTGGGAGACCGCAACGACGTGACCTTGGACGACCTTCGAGCCATGGTACACCTCGAGCGCGCCGTCAAGGAAACCCTCCGGATGTATCCGCCGCTCATCATGTTGATGCGTCGCGTCTTGAAGGGATTCGACTTCGCCGGTTATCGCGTACCCGAACACAGCATGATCATGGTGTCGCCTGCGGTGGCTCATCGCATTCCCGAGGTATTTGCCAATCCAAACAAATTCGATCCTGATCGCTTCGGCCCGGGGCGTGAGGAAGACAAAAAACATCCGATGGGTTGGATAGCGTTCGGAGCGGGGCGACATCGCTGTATGGGCATCGTGTTCGCCCAGCTCCAACTTCGCGCGATCTGGAGCCACTTGCTGCGCAACTTCGAGTTCGAGCTCATCGACTCCAAATATGAACCCGACTATCAACGAATGATCGTTGCGCCACGTCAGCCATGTCGCGCTCGCTTTCGCCGTAAGCGACCACGTACGCTCGTGGCGATGTCGGCGTGAGGCACACGCTCCACCGCCAGTCTCGCTCGGTGGACCAGCAACGCACGACCGACTCCGCGCCGTCGCGCTGCCTACCGCACGAACCTCGCGGCCCCGCTTCTCGAAGGGGCCCTATCCGTCCAAGACGTCCGCGATGGTCGCAGCCGTAAGCACGCGCTCCACCCAGCGATCCAACTGCTCCGGTGTTGCTGCGTCGAGGCGGGCCTGATGTTCGGGGGAAACCACTCCGAACTTGAGGACGAGTTGTTTGTGAGTTTGCGAAGCACGTCATGCAGGGTTTGGAACCGTCCCTCCACCCGTCCCTCCACCCGTCCCTCCACCCGTCCTTGTTCTCGGCCCTTGGCTTCACCTTCTCGGCGCATTGTTCCAGCAACAAATAAAGCAAAGCTTGTCCGCCCCGAATCCGCATCGGTTCCCAAACAGGGCGCCAAACTTGCGGTCGATTCGGCCGGTTGGCACGAGCTCGTGAAACAGGGTCGCGTAGTAATGTTCGCCTGACTCGAAGGGGCCCTATCCGTCCAAGACGTCCGCGATGGTCGCAGCCGTAAGCACGCGCTCCACCCAGCGATCCAACTGCT